>Ga0315914_1000406_pt1 | contig 52209 bp, 35 predicted proteins | sample MpolenodulesMG_FD_203920 | JGI IMG/M metagenome (GOLD analysis project Ga0315914, IMG submission 203920) | Medicago polymorpha root nodule microbial communities from Los Angeles, California, United States - elongated nodules | ecosystem: Host-associated > Plants > Roots > Nodule | place: USA...
ACAAGGAATCCACTTTATTCAACACACTAAGCAAAAAAAACCCTAATTTCTAAGATATGTTTCAAATTAGGGTTTTTTTTTTGTTAGTGTGTTGAATAGAGTAGATTCTTTGTACCCACATGCTTTATTTTTTGTTTATTTCATGGTTGAGCATAGGGGTAGGTCTAAAACTGCCTAAAAATGTCATTTCTCTGCGTTTCTGGAGTTGAAAAATAGGAGGTGGGACTAAAACTGCAAAAAACATGATAGTTTAGGACGGTTTTGTTCGATTTAAAAGAGGCAGGACCATTTTCGTGAGCTGATCAAAATGCGAGGACCAAAAGCGTAATTAAGCCTACTTTTTATTACTGTGATAATTTCTTTCTTGGTTTCCTTATTAATTAGGATGAGAAGTCTTATATCCCTATAAATCGAGATTAATATTTAGTTTTTTCTCAACCAATTATCAAGTTATCATCAATCATATACACTATTATTATTAATATTTTTCTTCATCTTTTATCTAAAACCAAAATCTTCAACTTCGACATGATATCTAAAGTCAGATTTGATCCTCCGTGACCTATCTCGTCAGTATGTTGCTGAAAAAAATTCAAAAACCACTCTGGCAACCAACCCTCAAAGAACTTTTCAACTGAGTTTCCTGGTAAAACCCCCACCATCTCTGGTCGGTGCACCTTTTTGGTCCCATCTTCAATCTCCTATTGGTGCATTATCACACTACTTTGTGACTTGCCAAGCTCATTATTCAACTTTACACATTGACAAAAATAGACCCCAAAATCAATAGTGGAAAATTTTGTAAAATAAGGGACTATATTTTCTGATTTAGAAATGAGGGGACTAAAATCATGAATCAGCTACAGATGGGAGGCCAAAAGTGAATTTAAACTAAAAATTGAGCATAATCTAACAGGTAGATATGTGTCGTGCTGGAATTTAAAATGTGTATGATTGTGCACTCTAGAAATAGAAAGGGACCTTATTTCATGCTAAAATTTTAAACTGTTTTAAAGAAATATATATGAAGAGATTCCAATTTTATTTTGAAAACGTTAGAAGCTGAATGTTTTACTTATAGCCTTGGGAGTTTCCCTATTTCAGGATCACAGTTCATAACTTCATAAACGTCAATGATATTTCAAGAAAAGGAAAATATATCACTAAACCTTCATCCCTTTATACCAATATGCATCTGTTTTTACTTCTAATGAATTTTCATGTTCATCACTCCAGAATTAAAGTTTTAACACCATTTCAACACGTACCGACTTGATAGACGACTCTCGTTGAAAGGCGACACTCGTTTTTCACATCATGTAGATCTTCAATCAATGTCAATACTCATCTAGCATATAGAAAATTATGGAGGTCAGAAAGGTTTACCCATATGACGCGATCCAGATAAAAAGCAAGTGCATCTTGAGGCTTAGACCTGTTTGATTTGAGAAAATATTACTGTTTTATTATCTAATTTTACTAATAATTATAGAATTTCTACCTTGCTTGTACCTATTTTTTCTGTTTTCACAGTTTCCTATATGAATCTTTGAAAACAGGGGGAAAAGAGTGGAAAAAAGGGGGACACTTTAATTAATAGTGAATACAGAAAATATTTAAAATTAAGTTGGCATACTGTTATTTGAGTAGAGCTGAACTCTTCCTTTAAAGCCTCGACTTCGATTTTTGAGATTCCTTAGACCAGTCTGGAGGAATTATTTTGTATTCTTGGACTGGCTCTGACTCCTTGCCTTCTTCTTCGCCTGGAATGTCCTTAGAGAACGCATTTGGATTGGCCTTGATACAGCTGTGCAGAGAAACGAATGGATTTACACAGTCCGAGCCCTACAAAATTGGAACAATTGCATATTTCAACCGTTGATGAGAATATAGAAATTCAATACTTGAAAATAAAATATTTGAATTCTGCCTCTGCTGATGAGTGCTGTAGAATATAGTGTCGATGGTGATTTGGTAACACAGACTCGTATGTTACCAAATAACTCTATTAATCATAAATTCATAATGATGTTGCAAAAAATTGTAATCAAGGTTGGTCCGTAGCTGTGATTGAGACCACAATGTCAAGATTATTTATTTCTTTGCATCCAAAATTGTGGTTGCATCAGCTATATTTGACAATAATTTTCCGTAATATCATGAACCGCAATTCGACTGTGGCCATTATTTAAAACCTCGAGTGTAACCAACAGATAAAGAAACACTAAAGTATGCACCAACTAAGTTTTCAACAACTTACAGCCAAATCAGTTGTGCATCACACTTATATTGTACTCTGTACCTAGTTCATGTTTCACGAATGAAAAACTCAAACTCTAATGTATGAAGTAAAGACATTAGACAAACCTTTGTTTCAGAAATACTCTGAGAATTGAAACCCACAAGGACCGCTTCTTAGGTCAGCAATACAAGGACATTCAAGAGCTTTTTGATCCATTTCCTCAACAGACTGAAAAAATTCAATCAAATTCCAATTTTTTATTGATTTGTTTATTCACCCAACTTGATTTTGATGATTAAAACGAAGACAAACAAACCCCGGTGTTTTGGTTTTCATAAGCTGCAGCATCTGAAATAAATGAACAGAAACAAAATTGAACTGAGATTTCAGCTAGACATTAACACAAACATGTTATGCGCGTGAAACTAGAACGTGAAAAAAAATAAAAACAAATAAAAAACGAAAGACAAAAACTAGAATACTTTAGCAAAATTGATGAAATGCAAAGTTGGAAGAATGGTGATTTAAGAGAATTGAGAGAAAGTAAAATGATGAGAAATCAAAATAATCATTTTTTTTAATGAATTACTTCTTTACAATATGATAGCATTCTTATTTATACACCACAAGTTAAATGTTTTTCTCAACTAACTTGTTGCTTGTGTAACAAGTCACTTGTCTAACTAGCTTTTTTTTAATCCGAACTTGTCTAACTAACTACTTTTTAAACTAACTAACTTTTGAATTAACATACATTGTAATAGAGGGCAAAGGTGAATTCTTAGGTAAAGGTATCCAATTAGGCAAAATTTATTCAAAATCTAATTTTATTTCTACGTAAAGTAATTCAAAAATATGACATGACATTGAACGGATGAAAATACACATCTAACCAAAGTCAAAGTACCATTGTGTTCACCAAATGTGAATGGAGAAGAATAATGGTATGTACTAAATTAACACTTTTTTAATGTATAATTTTTTTTAAGGTTAAACATGTTTTTAGTTTCGATAAAATCACGAACCTTCAAGTTTTGTCCCTCAAAATAATTTATTCTTTTTTAATCTCTATTTGCATTTCATGGGGACTATTTTGAAGACTAAAAATATCCATTTCTAAAAAAAAAGTTTCCAAAATAAGGGTTATTCTTACATGTTTTAATATTATGGACAACTAAAATTACCATTAAAATCTTAAATGGACTAAACTTGAAAATTAGTAATTTAATAAGGACTAAATTTAGTACATGGATTCAACTAAATTTATACGAGACTTATATGATTTGATCGAATCATATAAATTTTGACTAATCAAAATAAATGTGTTGAAAAGATTTATGTTTAAGAGTCTATTGCTAGTACTCCTTGTGGGAGAGATTGGGATATGAAGGAAGAAGAGCATGAAGCTGAACTTGCAAATAATTTGGAGGCCTTGGTGTATGAAACTGAACTTTTTCTATGAGTGAGTGTACGAAACTGAACTAAACAAATGACAGTGGCCAACGGTTCGTATGGTTCAGTTCAGTTGTTTAAAGTTTGGTTTTAAGTTAGTAAATTGCGTGTGAAATATAGGTTCGGTTCATAAACTTTCAAAATAGGTTATGTTAATTTCAGGGGATTTGGTTCGGTTTGACAGTAATTTTGTACATATTTATTATCAGCAAACGTCCTTACATAATTTTAATAGTATTTTTAGTTCTTAAATGGTATTTTAGAGGCATGTTTAGTACATTAGAAAAATTTCTTGCGCAAAAAAATGAACTCATAAATAAACTGTCACAAACTTGACGGGCCACCTTTAATGTAATCTCTTCTTCCAACCATATTTTTTTCATCTATAACATTCAAACCCGAGATTTTGATCAAGGGATCTGTGTCCATTTTCACCCTAAGGAATGTAATGTCCATTGGTATAGTATTTGAGCAATAACATGTTGAAAATTAAAATAATTATTCTCTCTCAAAGTAGTGTAGAATTATATATGCCACTATGTGAAGAAATTGAAATATAGAATAGAAAATTGCTATTGGAACACATATTCTAGACACATATACAACACTTGGGGGTACTGTTTACGGTATTTATATACGGTGAACCGTATTTTTTTTGCCAACATTTAATCATTTAATTTTTCCTTAAAAAGACTGAGTTGTATCATTATTCAATTTTACAATTGAACTAATCACAAAAATATACGTTGTTTTTTTTTACCAAAAGAAAAAAAATAATATGTGTTGTTAACCACTTTTAAAAACATAAATTTTATTAACGACTTTTACTACTTTCTTAACCAAAAAATGACAAGTATTAGTATATAGATTCAGAAGGTGGGTAAGATACACTTTTATGTTTAATGGAGTAGTAAACTTGGTTAATGACACAACTAAATTTATGTGTTACAAAAATGGTCCTCTAAATAAATAATTAGGTGGGTGAGGAGAGGAGTTGAACCTAGCTCTCTTTCTTAATACATGCCTATGACACCTTCGGCCATTCTTTCATGTTAATTCGTAAAGTAGCCTTCTCTTTATAGAAATACAATCAAAGATACTTTAAACTGCAATTTGAAGATAATATAGTATACAAATAATCTAGGATGTTGGTTACAAGTAAGACTTCAACTTATTTACCACTCCATAGATTTTGTACAAAAATTTTAGCTATGTATATAAATCCAAATTGAAAGCTTTAATCTATATTTTTTTCATGTCTGGTTTATTCCAGTTTTTAGCAGTTTAGCTTTCACAAAGAGGAGAGGCATGATGCATATTTTTCCAGAAAGTTTGCAGAACTTTTGGAACAACTGGGAGCTTCGTTTTATGGTTGTGTTAAGCCTCGGCATCCAAATCATTCTCTTACTGTTTGGAAAGAGAAGAAAATTCTGCACAAAGATCTATCTCAGAATCACACTATGGTCTGCCTTCTTGTTTGCAGATTGGTTTGCAACAACCTCACTTGGTATTCTTTCAAGTAAAGAAGGAGAAAACAAAGGTGATTCTGTGGAACCAAAGCAGGTCATTGTAGCTATGTGGGGTCCACTTCTTCTCCTTCACCTTGGTGGACAAGATACTATTACTGCTTACTCTATGGAAGACAATGCACTTTGGAGCAGGCGTTTAGTTACTTATGTTAGCCAAGTTGTGATTGCATTTTTAATATTTCTTAGATCATGGAGAAATAATAATCTTAATATTTTAGCAATTCCAATATTCATTGCTGGTTTTATCAAAATTGGTGAGAGAATTTGGGTTTTGTGGTGTGCTAGTAGCCAACAATTCAAAGAGTCTTTGTTTCCTGATCCTGATCCTGGTCCAAATTATGCAAGATACATGGAAACATACAATTCAGTTTCTTATGAAGGGTATGAAGTTTATGTAGAAAGCCTCAATGAAACTCCCTCAAATGGTGGTGTTGATTATAACCGTGCAGCTTCACAAGGTAACATCGATATCACTCCATCTCCTCAAACTGATCGTGACACATATGGCCCTTCAGTAACTGTAAGAACTGCACACAAATTCTTGAAGATCTCTAAGCTTCTGTTTGCAGATCTCATCCTGAATTTTCAAGATGTTTCAGAAAGCAGATCTTCTTTGTTGAGTGGAAATGGAAAGGAAGGGTTTGAAGTGATTGAAGTCGAGCTTGGTTTTATGTATGATGTGTTCTACACAAAGGCTGTTATTGCTTATTCTTTGATTGGTTGTTTCCTACGTTTTGTCACTTTAGCTTGTACAGTTAGTGTGCTATGTGATTTCTTCGTCATGGCGAAGGATCAATATCCAATGGTGGATGTGTTGATCACAAGTGTGTTGCTTCTTGGAGCTATCATCTTCGAAATATGTTCAATAATTTTGTTGTTGTCCTCTGACTGGACAATGCTATGGTTGAGTATGCACAAGAATAAGGTGACTGGTAAGGTTATTTCATTAATTCAATCTGTCAATAATAAGAGGTGGTGTTGCAGCATTGATCAATTCAACCTCATAAGCTTTTGTTTATTGAAAGCTAGGAAAAAAAGAGACAGCACCCATGGCAAGACTTTAAGACTCAATTTTAGCTCCGATTATGGAAAAACGTTAAAAAAGATTGTAGCGAAGTGTGGTATTGCTCAAATGATTATAGGTGTTTGTCAGTCCTATCAAAAGTATGAGCACACGAATACCAAAATTGTCACCAGTGATCTGAAGGAAATTATCTTTGAGCACTTTGTGAATAAAATAAATGAGGTGATGAACTTGGAAGAAAATGAGTTTGCAAAAAGTATCAAAAGAATTTGTAACCATAGGGGCGACAAAGTTTTGGACGGCTTAGAATCAGAGCTAATGTTACGGATTAATGATAAGGAGAAGGTAGAAAAAATTATAAGTAAATTAAGTTGGAGTGTGGAGCTAGAATTTGATCAGAGCGTTCTTCTATGGCATATTGCAACAAACCTATGTTATAATAGTTCTATCTCAAGTGATGAAGTTTTAGAAAATGGGAGGAGTTATAGAGAAGCAAGCAAATGGTTATCTGAGTATATGTTATATCTTCTTGTTATGAGACCATCCATGTTGCCTAATGGAATTGGTGAGATAAGTTTCCAAGATACATGTGCTGAGGCAACTGAATTTGTGAAGGATAGACATTCCATACAAGATGAGAAGCAAGTTTGTGAAATGCTACACAAAGTGTGCAGAGATATTGACAAAGTTAGTCCTTCAAAGGTGAAAGGTGATAGAAGCCAATCTGTCCTATTTGATGCATTCAGGTTAGCTAAAAATGTAAGAGATATAAAGAATCATGATGTAGAATGGGAGACAAAAAAGATGTGGAAGTTTATCACTCAAGTTTGGGTTGAAATGCTTGCTTATGGTGCTAGCCATTGTCAGGTAACTCATCATGCTCAACAGCTAAGACATGGTGGAGAACTACTAACACATGTGTGGCTACTTATGGCTCATCTTGGTATAACAGATCGACTTCAAATCTCAAAGGGGTTTGGTAGAGCAAAGTTGATAAAGAAGTGAATGTAGTTCCACAAATGTGCCTTTCTTTCTTGAATTCGATTAAATTTCTTGTTATAACTTGTGTTTGTGGAGACCATTGTGTTCTTGTAATTTAATTTTAAAATTGTGTTCAAATATATTTTGTATGTCCAAATAAAGATATTTTCGTTTATATTCTGGCAAAAAAAAAAGATTCACTTATGAAGTTGATATGACTTTAGCTTAAGTTTTGTTCCAAGATACTGGATGAACTATTTTTTGCTTAAACATCATTCAAGATGGAGTATTTTAGTATGGAATTAATTACACAAACCTTGAAACTATTACTTCATTTTTTTGTTCTATTTTCTGACCCCAGGATCACAACATATCATATCATCAAGCCTCGCTTTGAATACTTCAATCCCACAATAATTTATCAAGACCAAACTCCTTTTAAAAATAATATACTAATTTGGGTAGCTTAATAAGATGCTCACTAGTTGAATTATTCAATCTCTTATTGGCAAAAAAAACAATAAATTATTCAATCTCTAATAGATCCGGAAGTTTAGGGTCAATGCATCATGCATATTTATTATACTAAAACGTTCTTCTTTAATTTGCTTGAATTATAATTATAATTAAGCACAAGTGAAGAGGATAAAAGAAGTTTTGGGGTCCTATTACCGCTATCTTTATATCAATGACGATTAAAGAAGTTCTCCGACAAATAGATAGTGTCGAAAGTAAGCTGAAAGATCACTTTAAAAAGAAAGATGAAAAAGCCAAAGACATTCATATGTTTATGGAGAGTTCAAGATCAATGACTAGAAGTCTTCTGGATCAATATACAACTGAAGAGGATAAATCTGTAGCTAGAGAGGTCCATAACTTTGTAGAAGTCCGAAACCAAATGCAGAATAAGCCTTCTGCGTGTTTTGATGAATTGATAAAGAAGATCATGGGCCTATTTTCAGGCATGGAAGAGAGATGGTCTATATATCTCTTGCTTCCACTGCATGCTTTCCTCAAGGACTTGAGTCAGCTTCAGTTAGAAACAGAAACAGAAATGCTGGAGAATAGTAGCAGAAGAATTAATTAAAGATGCTGAGATCCACGTTAGCAACTACTTATGGTGGTGTCAAACTTTTGGCATGTTGAAGAAATTCACGATGGACATTCCCTTTGTTACACGTCAATTCAGAAAGGAGATGAAGCTCATTGTCACTGAACTTAATAACCTGCTTAAATACAACTTAACTTTCATCAATAGAGCTCCAGAAAAGTCAACCATCCCCCCTATTCCAGAGGATAGGGAAATCACATCAGCCATTACAAGTGTTGAAGGCATGCTGAGACATCTGGACACGAGCTCAGAGCACGTAACTGAAATTAAATCAATGTGTGATGAATTGGACAAAATGCATGAGCAGCTTCAGAAAGCAGAAGAAATAGCAGGGAAAAACGCTTGTGTAGAGCAACTAAAGGCCATTGCTCAGGAGCTGGAGGATTTTCGAGAATGGTATTTGATTGAACCTGAGCTCAGTCAAATTGAGATCATAAATATCAGAACTGCAATTGATCTTCTTCAGAATTTGATAAAAACTTGCACCATCGAAAGACAGGAGTCAACCAAAGTAGTTGGTTTGAAAATTGAAGAACGAGACTTGGTCTTGAAACTGACTGAAAGCAGTGATAATTCTTCTATACTTTGCATCGTTGGGATGAAAGGTGTGGGGAAGACAACTCTAGCAAAGGCAGTTTATTATTCCAAAGATGTAGTCAAGCATTTCCCTATCCGTGTCTGGGTGACAGAAACTGTAGGAGCAGCCAACAAAGAAAAAGTTCTGCTAATGAAAAAGGACGGGACTAAAGACCAGACATTGACGATGACCGAGCTAGGTGTTCACTTGAAAGATAAGGTCTGCCTTGTTGTTCTAGATAATGTCTCAAACACAACGGATTTTGAAAATCTATATGGAACATTATCTGGATCTGGATGGACAAATGGGAGCAGGATAATGGTGACAACATGCTTTAAAAATGTTGCTTTACATGTCAATAGTAGTAGCACCCCATACCGTGTTCGACTGCTAACGAAGGAAGAGAGTTGGGCATTGTTTCAGAAGGTGGCTGGCATTGAAAAACCCCAAAAAAAGTTAGAACTAAAAATAGAAAAATTTGCAAAGAAGGTAGTGGGAAAATGTGGGGGGGCTTGCCATTAGCAATCTTATCTCTTGGGTGTGTCATGTCAGCAAAGGGCATAAGTCAAGAAAGCTATTGTGGGTGTTGGAACAATTCAACCATGGTCGTTACAAAATACATTGGCAGCAAGCTTGGAAAAGGAACAGGGAAGAATTGAGTGAAATTATGAGAGACTGCCTCTATTACTTTACAAACTTCCCATTAGGCTATGAAATCCCAGCAAGGAGATTAATCAATCTATGGGTTGGAGAAGGATTGGTGCAACCGGTCAATGAAAAAACACCTGAAAAAACAGAACAAACCACGGTCAGTATTCGGCTATGCATTTGAATCGTCGATTTTCGTATCACTTTGATGATGGTGGTCGGGACGCAAACTCAGCACAAGCATTCAGCCGGAGAGAAACCCCTCTGCCTGTTCTTTTCTTTGACAAGCGAGGGGGAAGTAGACCAGGAGAACTTATAGGGAAGTTCCTTTCAACACGCTCTACGAGTGAGCTGTTCCTAGAGACCAGAGTTCTTGATCTTGAATGGATATTCAAACCACAGTTACCTAAGACTTTAAGTAAGCTCAATAATCTCAAGTATCTTAGCTTAAGATGGACATACTTGGACGAGTTACCCCCATGCATATGCAAACTTCGGGAGCTGGAAACACTAGATTTAAAGTATACATGTATCAATTACATCCCTAGCTCAATCTGGGAATCAAAGAAACTGAAGAAATTGTATCTTCCCCAACAATATCGAAGTAAACTTGAGGGCAAGCCGAGTGGAAACTTTAACGAAACTCTCCACACACTATTGGGGGTGTTCTTGTATGGGAGTTACCCACTTCTTGATTACCTTCACAAGCTGAAGAGCCTTCAAAATTTGAAATTAGCTTTCCAATTGAATGGATCAGAGCTAGAGCTGCAAGACACACTTTTGCAAAAAAGATTGTGAAGCTTGAACAGCTTCATTCACTGACACTTAAATCAGTGAATGAAAGTGGTGATCTTGAAAAACTAATATTGATTAATATGTCAGAGCTGAACAATCTCTCATCCATCCGGTTGTTTGGAAGATTAGAGGAAAACCTTCGAATGAGCCTCCTTCCAAAAAATCTCATTAATCTCACCTTGTCAGCTTCAAAACTATCAGTTGATCCTATGCCAGAGTTGAAGAACCTGCTCATGCTTAAGTCATTGTGTTTTTATGCTGACTCTTATACAGACAAAAAGATGGATTGTGCCTTGGGAGGGTTTCCGCAACTTCAAGTGCTAAGATTCTGGAATTTGGAGAATCTGGAAGAATGGGATATTAAGGAAGGAGCAATGCCTAGCCTCGTGGAATTTGAAGCTCGGTCCTGCATAAACTTGGCATTTCCCAGTGGATTGAAGCATTTGAAGACTATTCGAACGATAAAGTTACGTAAAATGAATAATCCATTCGTGAAAAACATGTGGTTATATCGTAAGAAGGCGTTATTGTTTAATGTTGAGATTAATTAAGCTTGATGGATACTCTCATTCTGGATCAAAGCCTTCAATTTCAAAGAGGTATGCTTTCCCACTTCTGTCTTAAGTCTCCTAGAATGATAGTTTACTTCACTTCACTGCAACTTTTGACAGGCTTGTTCTCATTTGTTATTTGAATATGCATCAGAACAAGACAGACAAAAAATGTCGAAGGTGTTTGTGAATTAATATTTTCAGTTTCCGAAGTAGCTCCATGTTCCTTCTCAAACTGGAAGAATAAGTTAAGGCCTTTTAAGTTATGACTTTATGAAGGCTCTCCATGTAAGATATTATATTGTTATTTCACTTTGTTTTCTGTGTTGTCAGTAATTGCATTTTTGTTTTAGAACAATGTTAATTTACATGTTTAAATTGTTATAAACAATTAATGGAACGATTGTTGTGTTATTGAATAATAGTGTTGTTATTTCGCAATGGTGTTTATTTCTAAGACTATTCCATTGCAAATAATTCATTGAAAACGAGGTTTATCAACCCTCGTTTAATTTTAAGTTTATCATGACCTTAAGCCATTAGAATTCATACGTAAATAAATCCTTGCTCACTCACTTCAGAGACAATTTCGTTTCAAAAGTGTTTAATTCCAAACAAAACCGAGAGGATTCTATCATTTTCTATTGTTACATTTTATGTTCTTGAAATTACTAGAGGAATAAAGAAAAAGCCTGATTGCATTGTTTTTAAGGAAATGATGTACTAGTTACAATTACTAGCAGCAAATCTTAATGCTATGTTTGTTTGAACATTTTAAAGGAGTTATCAAGGGGAAGGAATGGAACGAAGGTTAATTACTTACATCATCATGTTATCTACATAAACCAATCACTAATCATCTATATCATATCTATAGTATACTATATACAAAGGAAATATCAAGTTTTGGTATAGCCATTTTTTACAAATTGTAACTTTCAATATATAACGCTTCAAACTTGAAAGAGGAACGTCAACAACACTGAGATGTTAGCCATAGTCATAGATCTCTGTAAATAGAATAAAAACAGAAGATGGAAAGGAAAATAAAGAATAGGGAAAGGAAAATAATAGACATACAAAAGCGGGCAAACGAGCATGTGCATGCTAGCTAGTCGTAGTAATTTTCTTACCAAGAGAGAAACACTTTTCTGCTATGCATGTAAACTCCAACATGTTATGAACACTTATGATTTCCTCCTATGGTAATTTCATTGTCAATTTTACCTATCACATTCCTTTGTTCAAATTTTGGATAAGATCTGCAATATATCTGAGTGAGAGACCGATAGCTTAACAAGAATTGTTTTTTAAATAAAAGAGTTCAAAGCAGTGTACCAAAAAAAAAAAGGCATTTCATTAATAGATTAATCAAAGGACCAATTCATTAATTGATGAGCAACTTGATTCGCTTGTTTCCTAACAAACCTCATCTCAAGATTGGGAAAACTAACAATAATTCTTTTACAATCATCTACATACAATAGCTCCTAAGTCCATAATGTTAGAACTAGGGGAATGGATAAGAACTACAACTGTTTTGCAATCTGTTTCAGTGGTAGGTCGTCCTAGTAGGCACTGAGATAGCCACTGCAGCGCAACTAATAAACCGAAGTCTTCACCAATAGGAATCAAAAAGGTATCGGGGTATAGAGTACATACGTACAGGTTAAAATATAGAGCACTATATTTTGGTGCTTGTTTTTACTATACATCTTTTTTTATTTCTAATGAATTTTCCTTTCAGAATTAAAGTTTATGCACATTTAAACTCGTTCTGACTTGATGGACCAAAACTCAATATCATAGAACCTCAAAAGGAAATTTTCATTTTTCACGTCCATGTCGATATTCAATCAATGTCCGTATTCATCCACCAGATAACATAATATGGTGGTAAGCAAGGTTTACTCTTTTAATGCAATCCCAATGCGGAGCAGAAAAGGAATTCGATAATTTTCTTAAAAAAGAAAATGCAAATGCACCTTGAGGCTTAGATCGATTTAAGAAAATATTTTCTGATTTTTTTTTCTATTTTGAACTAAAAATTATAGAATTGCCGCCTTGTTTGCATCCATTTTCTGTTTTCACAGTTTCCTATATGATCTCAGAAAACAGGGAAAAAAATGAAATAATAAGGTGGAACGCTTTATTTAATTCTGAAGACATATCATATTTCAGGCCCTTATCCAACCAGTAACATTTTCAATAATGCGAAGCTAATACAATTCTAAAATTTTAAATGAATTTGGCATACTGTTATTTGAGTAGAGCACAACTCTTCCTTTTAAAGCCTTGACTTCGATTTTTGAGATTCCTTAGACCAGTCTGGAGGAAGTATTTTGTACTCTTGGACTTGCTCCGACTCCTTGCTTTCATCTTCGCCAAGAATGTCCTTAGAGAATGCATTTGGATTGGCCTTTATGCAAGTCTGCAGAGCAATAAATGGATTTACACAGTCCGAGCCCTGCAAAATTGGAGCAATAGCACATTTCAACACTTGATGAGAATATAAATACAATACTGGAAAATAAAATTAAAAATGTTGCTACATGATTACTAATCATACTGATGTTGCAAGAGTAAGATTCATGTGCCATTCTGTAGAAGAGCCAAACAACGCAACGATTGGAAGGGGAAAAAAAAAAACCACAACTTCCGAATTGTTAGATCTGTTCCGAGCCATTTGATTCAAAAATGACAGGTACTAAAAAAATGACAAGTTTTATCCAAAGAAGCTGAAAGAATCAGTAGAACGACTGACAACAAAATTGTGAAAAAATTAAATACATAATCTAGGGTTATTTTTTAATTGCGGTTTTAAAAACTGTATTTCCATTAAAATTAAAATTAAAACTTGTTTTCAAAACAATTTGTCTACTTTTTAATAAGAACCAAAAAACAAAAACAACCTAGAATTGTTTTGTTTACACATTTTATTTGGTTATGTGTTTTCTAGTCTGCCAGCACCAGATAACCTTCACCATTACCACTCAGCATCTGCTGCTGCCAAATGCCCTAGTCTACCACTGCCATTGACCCCTGCGCCCTTCTTTTTCTAAACATATTCTTGTAACAAATTTTCCAGACATGTTTTTTTTCTGTTTTCTCACCTCTGAAATCATATTTCAAATTAATATTATCAAATAGATTATTTTTCTTCCTAAAAGAAGTTTCTCAAAATTATTAACGAAACCATTTTAAAAAAATAGAAATAAGAACTCAAGCAAACAAGCCTCTTTGTTGCAAGGCTCTTAGGGTGCAAACAAAGTGTAACCAAATTCGGTCCGCATCCGTGATTGAGACCACGAAATCCAGATTTTTTATATAATTACGGTTGCAATTGTGGTTGCATCAGCGGTATTAAGAAGTGCAATGCAACTGCAACTGAAACTTAAAAGTAAAAACTTTGGGTGTAACCAATAGTTGAAGAAACGCTATTAGAATTTGGGTTTGGCCTAACTCAACCTTATAAAACTGGCCTGTAAGGTGAGGATTGCCCTCACTTATAAACCCATGTTCAGTTCTTTATCTTTTCCAATGTGGGACTCTTAACAAAGCTTACACAGGCATTGTTTCAATTCATTAGTCTCGCATCAAATTGATTATGTAGATTGTGGAGTTTTCAACAACCAACAGCCAGATCAGTTGCACATCACATTTATACTGTACACACTGTACTGTATCTACCTCTTCTTTCAGGAATCAAAAACTCAAACTCTAAAATAAGGAAAACTGACGACACTGGAAGAACAAAACAAATTATGAAGCAAAACATTAGACACACCTTTTCTTCAGAAGTGCTCTTGAGAAAACAAAGGAAAGCCTCTGAGAATTGAAACCCACAAGGACCACTTCTTAAGTCAGCAATACAAGGACATTCAAGAGCTTTCTGGGCCATTTCCTCAACATTCTGAAAAAATTCAATCGAATTCCGATTTTTCAATGATCCATTCATTCAATCAACTTGCCAAGGTTTATTTTGATGTTAAAATGAAGACAAACAAACGAGTAAACTACCAAATTCGGCCCTGACTTTGTAGGCCGCTCTTAAACAGGTCCTTGAGATTATGAATATTTCAAAAAGGTCCTCAACTCTATCAATTTTTAGTCATATTAGTCCTTCTGAGAGACCTGGACCAAATATGATCGTTAAGTTAAGGACTAATGTGATACTAAGTGGTTAAATATGAGGACCTAATTAACAATTGATCAGAGTCAGGGACCTTTTTGAAATATTCATAATTTCCGAGACTTATTTGACGGTGCCTTACAAAGTTTGGGACTAATTCGATGGTTTACTCGTAAACAAACCTCGGTGTTTTGGCTTCCATAAGCTGCAGCTTCTGAAATAAATGAACAGAAACAAAATTGAAGTGAAATTTCAGCTAGACATTAACACAAACATGTTATGCGCATGAAAATGAAACGTGAAAAAATAAAATGAAAATGAACCTGCGATGACAGATTCCAAGGAAGTGGAATTTGAAACAACTGCGGTGGTAGTAGTGGTTGTTTGTGTCTGTGCTTCCGCGCTTTCAGCTTGACCCATCTTCTTGATTATTGTACTGTGCTTGTTGAATAATCAAAGATTCAAATATCAAAACCCAATTCTTCTTCTTATAGTTTATTCCATTTTACTACGTTAAGTAACTTTTTGTTGAATAAAGATCGGTCTTGTTAACTAGCGCTTCCGTGCACATGTTAAATAAAAGTGATTTTGACCTAAAATAATTTAGAGATTATAGGCCCGTTTGTTATAATATTTTTTAAAATAGATTCTTATAGTGTAATATGCTTTATGTTATAATTTTTTAACAAAGAAATTTTCAAGGAAAACTTCAAATGAAAAATTTGTTTGAATAGCTTATCTTAAAATGTCATTCTAAGTATTTCATCATTTTGTTATAATTTTTTTTGGATACTAAATTTTGAAAAAATCTCTAAATAAAAAGCTATTTCAAATAGCTTTTCATAAAAATCATTTTTGAAAAATGTCATTTTGAAAAAATACGTGATTTTTAATATGTAAAATTTCGAACAAGGAATATTTAAGTTAGTGAATGTCAAAATTTCTTTTTTAACTTATACCAAATGAGTTTGAAATAAATTTTACAACTTCTGACTAAATTTCCAAAATAATTTAATTTTAGAAATACAAAGAAAAATCAATTTTTTAGAATCTTATGAAAAATCAAAATCTATTTTGCGTTTGTTTACCGTAGTAAAAATCACTTTTTTTAAGCAAATAATTTAGTTTGTTTGGATACAACTATATAAAAGGGATTTTTTGTTACAAAATTAGTTCAATCTTTTAAAATATATTTTATCTCTCCTTTAAAAAAAATCTATTTTTTTGAGAAGATGCTCTTAACAGCTTCTCATTTAAAGCTGTTTTTTATTTTTATTTTTAGATTCTGATTTTTTTTTAAAAACGGTAACAAACGGATGCAACACTCTTAAAAGTGATTATTTTTTTAAGATGTAAAAGTTTTCAACTTTTAATGCATTATACAAACTTTCATAAAAAGTTGTCATTTAAAGTCTTTAACCAGTGCTCGGAGGCACCAGTTCACGTTTTCCTTCTTAAAATAAATTATAGTTTTCATTGCTATTGTTTTGGAGTAAATATATGATATAATGTACATTTTTCTGATATTGATGACATTAATTAGAAATTTATACATCAAAATTATAGTAATGGAGATGTTCATTTCTTTTAGAAAATGGAGAAAATCTCTATGGTTGAAGAGAAAATTTTGACTAACCAGTCAAATACAGGAGTTATACGAGAAAATTTTTGTATAACCCTTTCTTTTCTTGTAATTTTCTATAAGAATTGTTTAATGATAATAAACTTTGAATGAATTTTTAAAATATAACATTAAATAAGATGAAATTAGTTAGAATGAAAATAGATTTTTTTTTTCACCTATAATAAGTCTAGAGAGAGTACCCAATTATTTACTTGTCAAAATTTGAGTGGACATAAGTATAAAACTTACATTGACTATGCATATTAATTTTCTTATTGAACTTATATGTGCATGTTTAGATTGACAATAAGTTTATTGGAATTGCATTGTGATCGTGATTTTGACAAAAATTACAGTTAAAATTCAAAAAATTTATATAAAACAAATAGTGGTCACTTAGTAGAATTCGGTTGAAAGTGAAGAATTCATCCTATATATCTCATGGTTATTCATCAAAGATTACTCACTATTAAAAGACGATAAAAAAAATTATCCATAAAAGTTTATTTTATGAGAAAAAACTTTTGAGATGTCAATTTCTTTGATGAGTATGACTCATGTGGTAAAATAAGTCTTTGTAGTTGTAGTTGTACATACATGATCTATCATAAAAAAATTTTAAAAAAAAAAAAAAAAAAAAGGTTTATTATTCACAAAAGAATCCAATGAAGTGGTGTTGAAGTCTTGAATGGAGGAGGCATCCAAATATGGATGTATTTGACATAAACGAACAAGACACTGAAGAGCTGGTTAAGAAGAAGAAGAATGCAAAGTTGTTTTGTCTACATGTAAAAGCTTTTTCTGACTATCTTTTTCTTTCTTTAAAAACCAAAATTTGCTTGTATATCTCTTTTTCTAATAACAAAAGTAAAGGTTCAATTTTAGAACCTCTAATTTCTTAACTCTTATCTCAAGTCAATTGAGCTAACAAAAAGATATAAAAAAAAATGTTTTTCATGTATATATGAAGTCCATTGATTGGTCGAGACTTGCCAGAGTATGGCCATACCAAGATATATAGTCTAAGGAGCGCTCGGAAGCATCAATAGACTAAATGACCTAACATATGACTCCTGAGAGGTCTTGATACCATATCTTCATCTTAAAAAGTTGTGTTTGTTTTATGAATTATAAATTTATTACTCGAAACGTGGCTTTGAAACAAATGCTTGTGGATATATAGATCGCATATCCAATATAAACAACCGAAGATATTCACATACAATGTGAGACTAACCACTCACATTTGAACACATCAAATAAATCATAAAAATATGATACATTCATGTTTTTCTTATACTTGGATCTACTCAAGAATTAACAAGTCAATGAATAAACATGTGATTGAAGTATACAATGGTGAGACACTTTCTATATATTACGTATCATCATCGCATGTAGCCATGATTTCCTGCATTTTTGGAGTTGTGAGCCGTTGGTTGTTCAAACAAAATTGGATGACTCAAATATCAATGGAGTAATTTGACTTAAATCATAGTTAAAATATGAGTCGTCTGATTTTGATCAAACAACTTACGATCTACAACTACACAAATGCATTTTACTATTCAACATCACAGCACTTGAAGGTTGCTGACTCGACAAAGAAATCGTGGTATTTCGTCTTATAAATCACAAGAGGCAACTCTCGTAACATAACTGGTATGTAGTAGTTAGGTATAATAATTAGTTAGTCTAACTTAACTAATTATTGTAACTAACTATTTTACATCTAATAATAACTTGTGGCTATTGCATGAATCCTTCAAGATTTGTAAGATATTCGATATTCCAAACTCTTGATTGATATATTACAAATTTATTTGGATACTGACTAATGATTTAGCATTGTCGTCCAAAAAAAAACCTTGAAAGAGACTTTAGTTGGACATCATGTTTATTAATTGTGACGGATTAGTTTGTAGAACCTCAAGCTTGCATGCACCTCATGTTGGTTTGATTCATGATGAAACTACATGCACATATAACTAGCTAGTGTTTCTCTAATAAACTTAACATTTTCTCCCATGTTAAGATGAGCTTTGAGGTCTTCTTGAAGGTATTTAGAATGTAATGACTGTCATTGACTCTCTAATTAATGCTATATTTCAAAATTTATGTTCAACAATGACAACAAATATGATTCTTTTTCGCATCACTACTATCCTTTTATATATGGAATGAATTCATCATTGTGTTCCAGCAATTTCGCATGTTTATTTTGGATCATAGATTCATAGCTTTGATAAAATTCACGTTGAAGTTGAATTTACAAATAGCAGCTTTTGGTTTTCACAGTGAGAAGACATGCAATCGTGCGATAGCAATGAGAAAATGTGTATCTAAACATACACTTAAGCTTTGGTCAACAACCAAAAAAGCAATCGATTTAGGCCTCATGAAACACTTATTTAACTAGTAAAAAAATGAAATACCTTTTTGAACAGAAAAAAGAATAAGGTCCAATTTAAAGTTCACTTATTTAAAGTAAGAAAATCTCTTTTAAAGTATATTTTTGACTTCGCACTATTGGATCGACCTCAAAATATTTGTTTTTCTTATTTCATAATTGAAGTTGTGTAGTAATGATGGTGTGGCTTTTCTGCACCTAATTTAGTAGTTTGTCTTGGAACCTAGCTAGGTCATGTTTATTATTGATAATGGTACATCCATATAGTAAATTAAACAATGTAACATCTAAAAAATTCTTGTGATTGAAAAGTAACTGGAGAATAAAATGAACTTTAATATGAAAGAAAAAAACAAATGGAAAAGACACAATATGAGTTGAAAGAGATGAAGAAGGGACGCCACGCTTAGCTTGCTTACCATTAATATTTGGAAAATAATGATTAAAATTTTTCATTCAGACTAATAATGTTAATTAATATTAAAATATAGTATAAGACAAAAATACTTGGTATAATATTGCTTTTGATGATCCTTTGAGTTTTTCAACAAAGATAAGCAAGCTAGAGGAAATTATAGAGGAAATTACAGCAGTAAGTTCCGTGAAGGGATCATGAATGTGCAAATCAACGTTAATGATTTTTTTTTTCCTGATGTGTTTGTTTTGTTTCTTATCAGTTTGTCCTCTTGCAATTTTGTTTTAAACTAGGGTTACTGTCTTTTTACGCCAAACCATCTTAAGTGTGGAAAAATATGAATTAGGTTTGAATTTTGATTTTGTATATTGCATCTTGTCCTTGCAGCTATAAATTGAGTTGTATTTATAAGACTACACCAAATCGTATTTACATTGAGTTAAATCATTCTTTGTTTTTTTGAGTTCCTAACACTGGTTAGATTAATATAGTAAAATAAAAATTGAAACTTATGTAGGCAAACTCTTACGAGGATAAAGAATACTTTTTTCAAGGTAAAATTTTCTATTTTTGTTTTTCTTAACTAGTATTTAGGACACTAATTAGCATGGTCCATTTTTTTATAAGGTCCTATATTTAAAGATAGTGGTAGTACATATTTTCAACACATTATCTCCTGATAATTGAGATTAAAATCAGTCCCTCTAAATTGAGAAGGTCCAAAATTTTGACAAAATCTATGTACAGTAAATTTTAATCAATTAAATTAAATATAGTACATTGAGTAATGGTGCCAAATAATGTGTTGCTATCATTTTTGTTTTCACAATTTAAAAATACTAATTTATGACCTATTAACAACAAAATACAGTACAAAAAGTTGCATAAACCCATCCAGACATAAACTTTTCAAGAATTATGAAATTAGTCAAATATTGGTTGCCGGCTAGAGTTTTGTAATAACCTATCATATTCTTCAATACACAAATTCAATCTTAAACAGTATATATGAATCTCCTATATAATACAAAAAGAACAAGTTAACCATACAACATAAACAAGAGACAACCTCGTCTGCTAGTTGCCTATGTAAACCATTAAAAAACTTCAATAAAACATCACATCTTCCAAACCAAACAGCACACAAACAATTAGAAAATTCCCTCATTTGTCACTACTAGGTAATATCAATCCTCTATGCTTTATTTTATAAGTACATGCTAGAAACTATTGAACTCAAAAGTCTTCGGTTCTATGATCTAATACCCCTATCCTCCTCTTGTTTTTGGTCAATGATCCAACACTACTAACCTCTTCAAACCCTTCAAATTTTTTTCTTCAATATCTCATAGTTTTTCTGTTTTTTTCATTACAATGACCATGGAACCAAATCCAACATCAGATCACATTCTTGACTGGCTTGACGGTTCTGTCTCTTTCTTTCCATCATATTTGGATGATCCATATAGCAATGGTTACATCCAAGAATATGAGATATGGAATCAGAATCAAGATATAAGTAACCAGTACCAAATTGATGCCAATACTAATTCTTCTAATGCCACAAACAGTACAACCAACATTGTTGCTGCTAGTACTACCACAAGTGCAACATCCCTTGAGCCTAATAGTTCTAACAACGTACCCTTTTCAGATTTGCCGAAGAAACGAAATGCCGAAGATCAATCAAGTCTCAAAAAACAACCACAAAACCAAAAGAACAAGAGACTTAAGAGTCGTCCGATGAATGAAAGTGATAATGGAGGTGCAGCTCTTGAAGGGACAGTGGTTAGAAAATCTGGTGGGAACAAGAAAGGTGCAGCTAAGGCCAATGGAAATAACAGTAACAATGGAAACAATAAGGATGGTAGGTGGGCTGAGCAGTTGCTCAACCCTTGTGCTGTAGCCATAACCGGTGGAAATCTAAATCGTGTGCAACATCTCTTATATGTTCTCCATGAGCTAGCCTCAACTACCGGTGATGCCAACCACCGGCTTGCAGCGCATGGTCTTCGAGCATTGACACACCATTTATCTTCATCTTCATCATCTACCCCATCAGGGACTATAACTTTTGCATCTACAGAACCACGATTCTTCCAAAAGTCATTACTGAAGTTCTATGAGGTTAGCCCTTGGTTTTCCTTTCCTAGTAACATAGCAAATGCTTCTATTCTTCAAGTTCTAGGTGAAGAGCCGAACAATTTGCGCACCCTTCACATCCTTGACATTGGAGTCTCTCATGGTGTGCAATGGCCAACTTTTCTAGAGGCCTTGAGTCGTCGACCTGGTGGACCTCCTCCTCTTGTTCGCCTCACTGTCGTTAATTCCTCTTCATCCACTGAAAATGACCAAAACATGGAGACCCCATTTTCAGTAGGTCCATGTGGTGATACTTTCTCTTCTGGACTCCTTGGTTATGCTCAGACCTTAAATGTCAATCTGCAGATAAAAAAGCTTGATAATCATCCATTGCAGACATTGAATGCTAAAAGTGTTGACACATCCCCTGATGAAACCCTTATTGTCTGTGCTCAGTTCAGGTTGCATCACTTGAATCATAACAGTCCTGATGAAAGAAGTGAGTTTCTGAAGGTGTTGAGAGGCATGGAACCTAAAGGGGTGATATTAAGTGAGAACAACATGGAGTGTTGCTGCAGTAGTTGTGGTGATTTCGCCACAGGATTCTCACGAAGAGTGGAGTACTTATGGAGGTTTTTAGATTCAACCAGTTCGGCATTCAAAAACCGTGACAGTGACGAAAGGAGAATGATGGAAGGTGAGGCTGCAAAAGCATTGACAAACCAGCGTGAAATGAACGAAAGGAGAGAAAAATGGTGTGAAAGAATGAAAAAAACAGGGTTTGCTGGGGAAGTATTTGGAGAGGATGCAATTGATGGAGGTCGAGCTTTGTTAAGGAAGTATGATAATAATTGGGATATGAAAGTAGAAGAAAATAGTACAAGTGTGGAACTATGGTGGAAGAGCCAACCTGTTTCTTTCTGTTCTTTGTGGAAACTGGAGAAACAACCAGAGTAGTTCAAGCTCAATATTGACAGCAAGGTAGCTTGGTTTTGGAGTTCTGTATAAAAGTAGCAGTAGCCACCATGATGAAATTATTTCACCACAATGTAGTGCTTCCTTATGCTAAACTTACAACTATAAACATGTTTGTATGATATTGAGCTACGAATTATTTAATTTGATGTATGTTTTGTAATGATTGATAGCTATTCAGAAGGTAGTATTGATTCATAGTTAGGCACTTGTTGTTTTTCAGCTACAAATCTGCAAATCAAATCATATAAGCTAACAAATATGGGATTAAGAATCAAAAGGTTCGGCAACTACTCTATTTGGTTAACACATCTATCAAATATGTATGCTTTGAAAGTTCCATTACAGGTCAAACATTACAATAAAACTCATGTTACCTTAAAGCTGTATTTCGCAAGTGGCATTTACAAGCACACTTGTATAAGCAGATATATCTTTAAACTGGGAGTAGTAGTAATACAGGTAACAAGGAACATTTCAGGGTTCACTCTATAGCTGTCTAGTGAAATTAAACGTTTACATTGCAACAGGGAAAATTGGAAATCTTTCAATATTACGCAATAAGGATGGATCATGGATGTATCTGTTACAAAGGTAAATGCCATATGAATCTCAGTCAACGCCTAAATTGCTCAATTTAGTTACAGAATCAAAATGTTTAATGAACCTCACCACAATATTCAAGTGGTATATTTGTCAGTTTTGGATTACACGTTCTCGTTATTCGCCTCTTCAATCATGCACATTCTTACTAGTTAAGCTTAGGTTTCTTATAATTCGCATTCTTATCACAAAATTCACATTTGAAACCTCAAGTAATAAGCACCAATTCTAAGAATGAGCTTCTCACTCTATGGAAAATTAAAGAACTTAAGGTATTAATGGGAACCAACTCCTGGAATTAGATTCACATTCGTAGCAAATCATGAGTTTACTAAAATTCGTGAATTAATGTAACAGATCATGAGTATACCTCATTGATTTTGCTAAAAACAGTAGAAATATTCAACTTTTTCTCCCTAGAGTATACTACCAATTTTAGAGGAGCTGAAACTCCTCCGGAAAAAACCAGTACAGTGAGAAGCCGGCTATGACTGACACTCGACTGCCCTATTCAAGCCATATTCAATTATCTATACTGGCTAAATTCATGTGTTCTTATAATTATAAAATACTAGTGCTGACAGATCTATCCAAATTAAATGCATCATTTGCTATTAACAAACATGGAAGCCTCCTCCCACAGTAAAGGAAAACTGGCCTGTCTACTCAAGATTCGAAAATTCGCACTGAATCCCGGACCTCCTGACGACAGACTGGACACTTGGGTGCCACTTCACTTTCAACTGAAATGGCACACCCTTGGCAACATACAAGATGCCCACATGGAATAAAAACAGAGCGCCTTCTCCTCATCAGACATATGACGCATAATTGTCCATCTGGAACATCTTCAATCTCATCATCTGTTGGAGGAACAGGTTCAATGGGCTGTTGCCTTCGTTGCTGGAGCTGCCTTTGTTGCTTCCATTGTTTCCATTTATTCCAGTTCCTTAGAAAATGAAAATTTGTCTTCAAATCAATTATAACCGCTAAAAATAATACTATCATTTTAAAAAAATTGAGCAATTCTTCTGATTATTGACAAATTAATGTCATCACTGTGTTAACCAAATAAAAAAAATTCATTTACTCTATTTGTTTCATCATGATAAAGTTTATCCAACCAAAGTCACAGGAAATTCTAAAGTCAGACATGATTAACGAAATTCAAAACCAACATACCTCACAACGGCATAGCCGATGATCCCAACTGACATTGAACCAAGAAGAATACCACTCCAAAACAGTAATTTAGTTTTGAAGGAAAGATCTACAATCATCTGATCTTTACTCAAGTCAGACCTACAAAAAACATGAATCATTTTCTGGTATTTTTTAGTTACATGAGCACAAACATGCAACTGGAAGGGAAAAAACATCAAGAATTCAGCACTAGTCCTCATTAATGCATCACCAAAAAATTATTGAGTTGCCAAATTATACTTCACCAGAAGCAATTTATACTTCACAGATGGCTTCCCTACTTGTTGGTACAAAAGATGTACAACTTTAATTAAAATCACACAGATAGATGCCAACTCTCCTCTCATGGTCATCAATATAAATATAACAATTAATTAGATAATGATTTAAAAGCAAAACAGAAGAGAACAAAATGGTTGTGATTCTACAAGCTATGACGCACAGATACTTCATTTTTCCTCCTATATCATACTTGATAGTCTCCAATACACCACCGATATGTGTCGAAGTATCGGAGACCATATTTATAAATAAATCACAGAACTGAAATAATATATTTATTATATTTTGTGAGTTGTTTTAATTTTTTTTTTTTATAGGTATTCTAATCATACAGTGTCCTATATTTTTTAAGGAGTGGCGTATTGTTGTATCGGATATACATATTTATAAATAAATCACAGAAATGCTATAATATATTTATTATATTTTGACTTTTTTAAATTTTGTATATATGTATATTAACTGTACAGTGTCCTGTATTTTTCAAGGACCGATGTATTGCCGTATCGGATACTCATTGCATCTATGGCATACGAGTAAACTGATATTTCCCATGATATATCCTACTGAACCACAATCAGTACAGAATAGTAACACCCCCAAGCTACCTTATAATGAAACAGTCTTAACTATTATTAGTTATTAACGAACACCTGGCAAATACCAAATGGAACATGGTTTCCCATGATCAATATTGTAACAGTTTATTGCAAGGGAAAGAAACTTACAGATAATATGGAAGATCATTGCAAGCCTTGATTTCAGCAATTCCATTTCTTAAACTGCAAAGGCCTACAGCACTGACATCCTTTCCCAAGGGAAGAATTTTCTCTTCGTCAAGCAGTCCAACCTGCAGAAAGAAAACATCATATGTTAACATTTCAGTAAATCTGATATACCAAAGATCAAGTGATCAACAATCTGACAAGATACCGAGGAAAATTCCAAAATCAAACTTATGGAATATTAACTTACCGGATATTCATGCCCAAAAAGTGCTTGCAAGAAAGTATAAGGAGGAGGATTTACGGGTTGCAATCTATGGTAAACAGTTGTAAGAGGTAAAGGATGACTTGATCCATCCATGTTGACAACAACATATTCGGGATTTGACGGCCGTCCAACATCAATGAGAACAAAAGGGATCTAAAATGGAAATATTGTTAGAATATCTAGAAATATTTAATAACGTCATTATTGTAGTATTGTATCATATATCTAACGACTTCAACAATCTTTTGGGAGTAGTTTCTATATTTCATGATTTGTTTCCTTATTTGATTATGGTAAAGACTCAAGAGTCTAGTATTAGTATAAACAGGATTAGAAATTTTTATTCGCTTAGCACATCATAGATCAGTATTAAATATTATTCTTCAGAAATTGATCTCTCTTTTCCTCATATCTATAACTTAACATGATGGCAAAACAGTACCATCTCTATGACATGTTCCCTTACTTTTCAATTAGAGTTCCCTAGAATCTAGAACTCTATCGTAATGATGTTCTCTCTGTAATCCTCTTCTCATAAACAAACTCCTGCCTTTGAAATTTTGGACCAAGATTATGCTCTACTCATTCTCTTCCACAACCATGGGTATCAGATCTACCCTCATAAGCACTTTTATAAGATATTTTTGTATATTCTAGCGAAGATAAAGAAATAATTCTACGATATAAACTAAGGTATTCTAAACTATTATAAGATGTTTTCATATATTCTAATAAGTTCCTCTAATTCCCTCATAGCTACTCCATCAGCTCTAACATAACATATCCAAATCAGCCCAGTCCCGAAGTTGTATTACTGCCAAAGCTTCAACACACTGTCATGCACCACAGAACAGTTTAACTCTTCTGTGCGTGAGAAAGCATGTGAGGTCCTCTTTCAACCCAAGGTCTCCTTCACTTACCTCATTGTGGCCAGTGTGATGAACCTTGACGTCTTCTTCTTGGTTCACACCTCCAAAGGGTTTTCGTTGTGTTGTGATTGTCTCTTAACCTATCCATAGTGTTTTCAGGTCCAAACCAGCTTTTTCCTTACTTAATTTGGGTTTGGGAGGTGTTTATTTAATTAGCTGCATCTTTAGGATCTTCTTAAATTTTCATCTTTGCTCATCTCTACTTCGTTATCATTATCTTCACAAGTCCACCGACAATCATACCAAATGTTGATTTTTCTTATCCCGTTTTTAGTGGGATAAAGCTTGGTTGTTGTTGACTCACACCATCACTGTCTTCGCCAAAGATGCAGCCTGACCCTGTCACTACTCTAGTCCAAGACGCTCTTGCCTCATCTCTAATCCTGATGTTGTTTTCCATTACATTAAATTTTTGGTTTATTTTATTTTAGTATATGTTTAATTATGACATTAATAAAAGCTCCCTGAGTTTTAGTTTGAGGAATGTGTTGGAATTGGAATATCTAGAAAATGCTCCTATTCTCACCACCCTTGTATCTCAAAGCCTGTTAGAGTATCCAACTATCTCAGATGATCTTTTACCATATTTCATTATTAGATTGCTATTAGGAATTCAATGGTAGTATAAATAAGAGTTATTGATTTCTAATTTGTCCAATATGATTACGCAACCTACATATCCTACTTGTTTAAATAAACCAGTCTCATATTTTATCCCGCAAAACTCAAATCTTTTGAAAAGATTATACCAGAAACTTTGGATACAATATGAGACACAAGTAACAAGGTCATGCATTACCTTTCTTAAGGATGTGGACTCCTGTTGTCTCCAAGATCTTAGAAATATAGCTCGAAGATCAGAAGTCCATCCAAATAAGCCCTTCCATTCATTGTATATACACTTCATGAAAAAATCAATATATAAATTAGTCTTCTATTTCACAATTAAATTGCATGAATTTTAAGTTGGAATCAAATTTAAATTCTCTTAAACAGTGAAAAAATAATGCTGTCTCTCTAAGACCGGAAAACTATATTCTCGTGCCAAATGGGTAGCCAAATATCATCAAAACTAGATCTTTCAAATTTCTTAAATGTTAACTAGCTACCGATTTTCTTCCATACCATCATACATAAAGAACAAGGGCACGCACTTTAACAACACCTTATGGCCAGAACTTCAAAATAAACTTATCCATGACACAAGAAGGGGGAATCTACATGTAGAAATCTGAAGATAGTACAGCTACACAACAAACAACTCAACCAGCAGTGAGAAGACAAATCAACCAATGAAAACAGGAGTGAGCCATTTGAAGGTAAAAGTGCCTTAGTGGAGTATCTGGAAAAGAAACCGAACATTTGGAAAATAAAGGGCAAAGGATATTTAGGTAAACAGTGTAACAAAACATTTGCTCAAAAATGGTTACAATATGAGAACTTTTGTCAGCTATTAGACAAAACATTAATGATTGGAATAAATTTCATTGATTTAAAGGCGTAACACAAGGACTTGATTTAACAATTGAAACGGCTGGGACCAAAATCACCTAAATGCCAAATACAGAGACTAGAAATTTAATTAAAACTAAAAAAATGCAAATGTTTGCTTACTTCAAGAAAAAATTGGTGTTTCCTCCAAACCTTTGATTTGCGAAAAGTGATAAACTAACCTTTGCCTTGAGATAAAAAAACTTGCAAAGTTTTGCATCAAATTTATTTTCAAATTAAAAACATCCGAAATACATCACTTCCATTCAACTCATTTGTAACCAAGTCAATTTCATTCAAAAAACACGTTTATCAAATATTTGCCTAAACACCCATTGAGCTATCTTTAGCCAAGGTGAGCTTGTAGACATAAAATATGCAATTTTTAAAAGCACTTCTAAACACACACACTTACCAAACAACCCTAAGTGAAATCAATTTTCTAAACAGAGTTAAATTGATTACCTAAAAACGCATTTGAGGACCAAAATGACTAATAAAAGAAATACTTATAGATATGTTTGAATTTTCGATACATTTAGAGACTACAGGAACAATGTATCACGCATTTAATGGCGATTTACTTATTTAATCACTTATTAATATTCATAAAACCCTATAATTATAACATAAAAAAATATATAAAAAAAAAAACGGTTACCGTTTGAGTTCGTTGAAGAACAACACCTTTATCCCCCGACTCACTCGAAACCAAAACACCAGGCCACAACGTCTTCCAACTACCTTCAACAGCGTTCTTAGCATCAACAGTACCACGAACAATTACAATTTTGCCATCATCGGAGTTTCCGTCGGTGTTTTCATCGGTTTCGGTGAGGAGAGAGCGGAGGTCAGAGACGGGGACGGAAGGAGCGGCGGTGATTTTGCGGAGAGCGGCGGAGGTGAGGGTGAATTTGCGGATTGAGCGGAGGGCGACGTAAGCGACGGCGAAACCTAAAACGGCGCCGTCGAAGGATAGGGCGAGTTGGGAAAGGAGAGAGACTAGTGCTTGCTCTTGTGAGGACATTGATTGTTCATTTGTGTGTGCGACAAGGAAATTGGAATTTGAAGAACAAGATGGAGCTAGACGACGTCGTTTCGTGCTTAGGAGTTAGGTGTTAGTAAAATGGTAGTATTATTATTATTATGAATAGTGTAAAGATATTTGCTAACATGTGTCTTGTGACACAAGTTAAAAAGATAAAAATAAAATAATAGACAAGCTTATAATGAAAAAAATTTGGAGCAATGAGATTCGAAATCTTTATGGGTTGTCTTTTTAGATTATAGTCAAGGTTGTTTCAATAAGATTGGAGGTTCGGCTCTAATATTAAAAAAGGTCCTTAATAAAAAAAAATTAATGATGATTTAAACAATTACAAATTAACAATAAGAATTATTTTGATTTTAATTTGTTTTGTTAAAAAGAAAAATTGTTGATAGGTGAGTAGGTTTAACCTAACTTGTCCGGTTACTCTTTATTTTTATCAAAAAATAAGTGTTTGATTTAGACCTAAATAACAAAAGAAAATATTATCCTACATTCAAACAATTATACTCATACCCCTACAAATGATTGAGACCACCATAAATTGGAGGCTCGGTTCCGTAGAGCTCTTTGCGCTTGCCAAAAAACGGCCCTGACTATAGTGAAACTTTGGAGTTATGGTTACTCACATTTCCCATTGTGTTTGTGTGGTTGATTTTTTTTTAAGCAATTAATGTGATTAATTAATAGCCTAAAGTTGACGTGTTTGTTAAATATCATGTTGGCCAACACATGAAAAAGGATCATCTCCCATGAATTTTTCCTCCTGTTTTCTCCTGTAAACTAATCTCAACCGTTCATTCCTTTTAATGACAGTTCAGCTCATCTCAACAACGGCTACTTCCATTTTGTGACATATCAATTTTCCAAATAATCCATGTCTCCAATTCTTACGGGTATTTCACCAATCAAGTTAGAGTTGTAAACATAAAAACCTTCAATTTGTTCAACATGGGTAAACTCAGAGGCAAACGAAACATAGCATTGAAGAACAAATCTAAATATTCAAATTATACGATTCACAAATCTCATCAGAAACAATACCATTCAAACAAAAAATATTGAGATTCCTTTAACTTTCTAAATCCATGAGGAACACCACCAGTAAAATTTGTTAAACCAAAATTAAGAAAATATTGAAAATTAGTATTCAAATTTCATATATCATTAGTTAGGAATAATACCATCAAAATTGTTCAAATGATTTCTTTCCAAGAACAGTGATTGGAATTTGATGGTATTGTTCCTAATGGGTTTGAAAGATGGGTAACCAGGGTTGACGACGGTGGGTAGTCATGAACGCGTCATTTACTTTCATTAAGTTAAAAGTATCAGGTAGTTGCCTGAATGTATAACCACACAGTGGTTCATATAGTAGTGGTGGAATGTTTTTCCTTTCCCTTATCTCTGTTGGTTTACCTTTGCATTCTCCTTCACCTGTTTTCCTTTTTCCTTTTCTCTCTCTGAGAGCATATGAGCGACTTGTGCTTTCGTTTTTCTTCACTCCTATCCGTTGGCTGCTTCTGAGTGTCTTTTCACTTTTCATCTGAGAATTCTGGGTTTGTTTTCCGACGGTTGTTTTCCGCTGAAAAATAGGGTTTGTCTTGGCTTTACAACTAAGGGTTTTGAGTAAGATAATGAGCCTATTGGGTTGGGGGCCTATTTCCTTAATAAAAAAATGACTCTATAGGGTAATATATATGTAAAAAAAGATGGTTAATCATCTTTAAAGGTCTCAAATTATATCTACTTCTCAAATAATTCTAGCATGGTAAATAACAAATGATCTCATGACATCTATAATATATATAGGGATATGATCGCACAATCCAATCAATTTCATAAGTCATAAGTTCATCACACTGTCCAATCATATGAAAATAATAGTAAAAACAATATCGCTAAATCTTATTTTACTCAAGTAGAGTAAAGTCTCTTCTACGGCGACATATGCATTTGCCTGGAAGTGGTCAGACTTGGAATCTACGATTTGAAAATCTAAAAGTTCTCTCTCACTAAAAAAAACCAAGATGAGAACAAGGGCACTTCTAACTTTTCCAATGTCTTTATAGCTGACCAGTTTTTCAGATTCAACATCATAAAATGACACAGGAGTACTAATCTCACTAGAATCGTTAACAATAATTTCTTGTATTTGAAAAGGTATTCCTGCTACGAGATACTTCCTATTGAACCAGTGCACAAAATCACCGACTCTTGAACTTTTATTCATTTTTGCAGTATTAAAGTAACCATCACCTTTACATTAAACCCCGATTTGGTGGTAATTTTTCGTCATCCTCGTAAACTTCAAGAACTATAATACTCGTAATTTTTTTCTAGGGTGAATAGGTCTTTACCCCCTTGTAATATAGGTCATTTCCGATTTTCCCCCCTGTAAAATATTTTTTTTGATATATATATGTCTCACTTTCTCGGATTGGTATTCCCATTTGAGAATTATCAACAAAATTCACATAAAAAGGAATATTTTCAAGAAAATGCCTTCAAATTCTAGCATTACTACTCATAGCTACACCATCAAAATTGTTTCGTACCAGTCAGAAGGCCAATCCCGTAATGACACGTGGACTAAACGTCCACCAACTTAAGGCGCACCGCCTGAAGAACCATGCTAACGACAATACGCCCTACCTCACTGGAACGCGCCCCCATACATCAAGCAACGTACATGTGTCCCTCAACGGACCCCTGATAAGGTGCCGCATCACACAAAGATAGTTACTCTCGCGTGCACCTATATAAGGGTTGCTTCACCCCCAATGAGTTAATTAAAGAGTTTGCGGTTTGTGATCGTTGGTCCACTTCGGTTCCCACATCAACCCAACTGAATCGACTCTATGTGCATTCTGCCACGTCACATGGCTTAACTAGCAATGACACAAATAAGCTCATCGGGGGATTACCTCAAAATACCATATTTGATTCTTTGGGCGAAAATGGTTTCAATTTTGGGATCTATTATCAACAACCACCATCCACCCTTTTCTACAGGTTTAGTATGCTTTCACTTCACCATAAATATATATTTATAAGCTGAATTAAAATTTACCTCTAGAATCCAAAAATGAATGAATTATCAGTCTGGTTCTCAATAATGAAGGATTGAAAAATTTAATTATCTAATTTATGAATAATAGAATCATCCATTAAATTGAAAATTGTCAATAAAATTTAGTCATATTCCTAATTTTTGTCTCTATTTTTAAATCCACGATTTTGGTCTCAGTTTTTAAAATTTACGATTAGAGGTGATTTTTTAAGATGTGACAGGTGAAGTTTATGTCGCAAGTGTGTTGATGAGATGAGAATGAGTTCTAAAGTGAAAATCTACCTATACAATTTCTTGTATTAAATTTGATTGCCTTTGTAATATAGATTAACGTTCATTTTAATGAGATGAAAATTAGTTTATTTTTATATAAGCAAAATTTTAAAGACAAACTTGGTTATAGAAAAATGTTTTTAAAAGCTAGATTAAATATTAGTTCATGCTATACTATCAGTTTAATGTACTCTTATTTCGCTGACAAATAATTTTATTAATCACTTTCAGGAGTCTTAGGAAGCTTAAATACATAGATAAATTTCATGAATACGGATAACATTCAAGAAGCATTGTGAAGAAGGGAAATTACCAAACTACTTGGTGATAGAACAAAGACTTTTCAACTTATTATCAATATCAGAGAATGACGATCATCCATCTCATGATGTTGGAGACGGACAAAAATTTGTAAAACAAGTGTATGAAACGTAAGGGGTAGTCCACAATGGAATGAAATGTTGTTCGTGGTTACTTACGACGAACATGGAGGATTTTACGATCACGTGCCAACGCCGGTGGACGGAGTTCCTACTCCAGATGACATTGTTGGTCCTGAGCCATTCAAGTTTAAGTTTGATAGGCTTGGTGTTAGGGTTCCATCCATCTATATTTCTCCATGGATTGAGCCAGGAAAAGGTAAGAATAAGATGAATATGCATGCAAACAAAAATAATTCTTACACTCATTATTATTAGTTTATTCCATAAAACGTTTTGTTCAAAGAAGAAAATTGGAATTAAAACCCTCGTTCAACATCGAACGGTAGTTACCTATTGTTTGAGGTATGTTCATAAATTCAAAGTGCTTGTGAACAATTGCTAGATTCCTAAAGAGCAATTTTCTTTTGTTTTTTAACAGGAAAAAAATGTGGTAAGTGTAGTTTCCTTCAACGGTCGACTACAAATTTACAATGAAATTGAAAACACTATTAAATAATGTAATCTTAGACTACAATTATAACCGATGCACTAAACCGTTTCATTTCTAAGATGTGTCTCAATTGTCAAAAAGTGATGAAAATCATTGCTACTTATAATGCTGGTGATTTTGATTACAGCTATATCCAAGCACAAAAACATTGATTACACCTATTTCACAAAAAAAAAAATTATTCATTGATTACACCTAAAGCTCCTACATAATCACTATTAGAGTATATGCAATGCAAAATGAAGTATGAACACACCAAAAAAGCAAGAAAATATACCTTACTTCCATTCCACAGAATCTCTTTTCTATACCATACTTTTTCACCTTTATATCAATTCTTACCATTCTTTAATCCTCTTCACTTTTTGGCCGGCTGTTTGTCTATCACACTTCTGTCATCCAATGCAAATGCCATATAGATTCCTTAGCCCATCACCCATTACATTCATCTTTTCCACCCACTATAAATTCTTGCCTCAAGTTAAAATTTGATTATCAAAATCAAAATTGGCTTCTTCATATTCAAGTAAAAACAAATCATATTTTCATATTATAAGCTCATAAAATGGATCCAAACTACGCTTCCTCAAACCATGGCTCTTCACAAAGATCACTAGCTATGGTTTTAGCTTTAGTCTCAGCTGTTGTGTTATCTCCTTTATATGTGAGTTCAAAGAGTGATAGGAGTTATTATGAATCAAAATGGACTAGCTCTGGTGTTGTTCTCCCTATGATTCTTTTTGGACTTATAATTGCTATCAAAAGAACATCTTCATCAAGCTCTTCTTGTGTATCATCATCTACAAAAGGTTCATTGCTACCATCTCATGATCCTTCTTTGGTGCTTAGAATTGGAAGCTCTTCTTGGGGATTAGCTGGGGTTTTGGTTATGCTCATGCTTGTTCTTCATTGGCAAGGCTCGGTTCAAGAATTCTTGTGGAAATAGAGATGTATAGATATAACTAAGGTTTACAAATTACATGTCGTCACGTTCTGATATTTGATATTGCAGAGAATCACGATCATACAGATTTGATACGATCTAAATTGCAATCGTATTTTTGTCGGGGTCGTGCCTCAAATACGCTGGCGGGCTTGTTTTATTAAAACCATGGACAATGATATTTGTTCATCTCCTAGCTATTAACTTTGTGCCACATTATGTATTATATAGATTTATGTAATAATATAACTAAGAGTTATGCTTAGTAGCATTTTTTAAAGTTCTCATTTCAGTATTTTGATATCTCATAATCATAGAGACATTGGCTTAAATTGATCTGCAGATTAAAGAATGGTTGATTATATATTATTTCTAAACCTTATACAAGAAAAACTGCAGTTTAAATTCAATTATTGAAATGAGATGTTAAGTGTTTGATTTTCATCTAACGGTTTTGATTATCCAAATTGTTGAGTAAAACAATAGTAAATATTTTAAGTGGTGTGTATCTTGTAAGACAAAAAAATTGTCCAAAAATCTATAGATCAACAAAAATTTTAAATTATGTAGTGCACCTCCTTTCACTGTCTTAAAAGTAAAAAATCACAGAATAAGACATTTTGTACCTAGTTCCTATTTTTAAGATCCTATGCATCTATACAATAATACAATGCATTTGTAATTGGTCAAATCTGAATGGAGTGCAAATCATGTTTTTAAAAACTAATGGGACTGTATGATATGTGCGTTTGGAACTTGTCTTGCATTGCACTGTACGCAAAGAATAACCACAAAGGATATATGCTAGAAATTAAAAAAGGAAAAGAAAAAGGATATACTTTTTAGACAAAGAAAAAGGATATACTACCGATATTATTTATGAGTTTTAAATGAATGTAAAATGTAGATTTTTGTCTATAATAACGACCCGAGAGTGTATTTTCTACATTTAGCTATCAAGAGTTCACAAGTTTAACCACGAGTTTAATTAATGTTTCATTGACTCGACGACCATTCTGAGTTTATCAACATTGATTGAGGGTATATAACACTAGGTACAAAAATATTGCTACAGTAACATGATCCCTTGGAAGTTGGAATTACAAACTCTACCATGAAATAGAACGTTGAGATGCTTGCTGTTCTACGAATTCATCCTTTTGAGGCATCTCAATATGAAGATAAAAACTGTGCAATAAAGGTGTTTCAATATATAGATACAAACTATATGTGATAAAGGCAAGACTCACAAAATATAACTTAAATAACTGGCCCAACTACATAAATCAATCATTCAGCATAATTGAATCAAGTTAGCAAGTTCATAGTAATTACATTTTTTTTTGTTCTGTACAGATTTTATCTATTTACATAAGTGTGACTAAATCAAATGTTGGAATATCTTTGAAGAAGCAAGGGTCAACTAGTGCCAACCATGCTGCTTGCAGTAGCAGTAGTTCCCATGCTTGATACAGTTAGCCCGCGATCATACATTCGCTGAATTTCTTCCCTATATTCGGTCAGATACTTATCAGGTATGGCTGGTGTAAGTTCAATCACATCTCCCATCCTCAACTTGCAATTTGGATCACTTACAGGTTTGTGATTCAGTCTTGGCCTCAATTCTTCCTTCAGAGGGAACCTATATGTTGTCAACCTACAGCTTGCTCGTCCGACCCTCTCCAACAAATCTAGTACTGTTGAGTTTGCACAAAATTCTTGGACAGACATCTGCACATCCAGAATCAGACAAAATGATAGTTAATACAGACATTCAAACACAGCTTAAGATTATACACTTCGGTTGCATTATATGACAATGAAGCACTTCATGAAACCAAGGCCTGTTTGGTTTGAGGTGAAAAAATTTGCTTTTACTTTTAACTGCAAAACTACCCCTAATTTAACAGTTTCCTGTTTTCAAATATCTGTACAAACGTAAAACATACATATCTTTGAAAACAAGAGTTAAAACAAAGGACAGTTTTAAAATTGAAAATAAATAATGAAATGAAAGCAGGTAACTTTTTTCGCAGACCAACTAAACCCAAAATATTGAACATAATTCTAGCACATACCTTGTCATTCTCAATCATGATAACAAACACAGGTCCATCCTGCCCGCAATCAGGCTTGTAAGAATATGGACAGTTATCAGCATGAGAAGGGAACTTGCAAGGTGGCTTGATTGAATCAACAAATCCAACAGAAGTGGAATCTTTACTCATTGCTTCGCACTGCCAGGTGACAACCCATCGAGCCCACTCAACCATCTGAAGCACATATGAAGAAAGCTGACAATGATCTTCCTTGTACCTCCAATGAGCAGCGAATCCAAATTCTGCTTGCAAATGCATATCTTTTGTTCGAACTTGTACTTCAAGGGGAACCTTGCCTTCACCCATCACCACAGTGTGCAGAGATTGATAACTGCAAATTACAAAATTTAAATCAGATGATATAGAGACGGTCACTTTCAAGTGTACACTACCATTATTGAGCTACAACATACCCATTGAACTTGGGGCAACGTATGTAATCTTTCAGTTTTCCATGCACTTCAGACCATAACCGGTGAACAACTTTTAAGGCTTTGTAACAGTCTTCCTCCTTCTCAACAATCACGCGCAGCCCATAAATGTCATGGATATCATCAATGGTCAGTTTTTTCCTGCAAATATATAGAGAAATGAATAATTGAGAATTTGAAGTGTACAAATAATACCGTGCATCATGTTAAGTGAAGATGATGCTATACTTTTACATTGGTAGTTTTAAATTCAAACCGGTTTGTTTCATTAATAGTTTCATTCACATAAATATAGTTATGCAAATTATACAAGTGACCAGCCAAATGAAAGAGTGAAAGGTAGAACGTACTTCAATATTTTGCAATAAACGCTATACAAGCTCTTGTGCCGTCCAGAAATGACATGATAAGAAATGCCTTCATCTTTGAGTGCTTGCTCTAATCTTTCTATTGCAGAAGCAATCATTGCGTCATCATACGATTCCACAAGCTTTGACGAAAGCTCTTTGTGCTGTACAGGGTTGAGATGCTTAAAACATAAATTTTCTAACTGTTCCTTCCAATTAGCTATTCCTAAACGGTTGGCCAAAGGTGCAAAAATCTCCAAAGTTTCCTTTGCAAACCTCTGCTGCTTGGCAACCGGTAATGCATCTAGTGTCATCATATTATGTAATCGATCAGCCAATTTAATGAGGACAGCTCTTGCATCTGCCATGGCAAGGAACATTGTATGCAGGCGGTCAGCTTCAACAGATTTGCTAGCTGTATTATTGTCACGAGCCAGCTTGCTTAAGTGACTCAGTTTAGAAACCTGAAATAGTATATCAATCAGTTAGATTCTTGAAGCAACAAATTATAAAATTTCAAAAAAATAAAATAAGTGAATTCATTAATTTGTAATATACATTATATGGTCCTACAAAAATGCCAACCACAATACAAATTAATCTGCTAAATAATTATGCATCCATACAAAAAAGCCAAATAACTAGCAATACAAAAATTGAATGAAAATAAAATGTCAGCACTTAACAAACACACAACATATTAAAGCTTCAAATCTATGTGAACAAAGCTTATTGCATAAACCTAATGGATTTGAATTGTCATTACTTCTATACAATAATAACTACAAACATCAAGAGGAAAACAGCTCAATAGTCAATGTAGAAACACGACGACAATAATTCCAGAAATCACTCAATAACGGGAAAGCTAACAAGAGATGTACACCAAACATTTGGTGGAAGACATCAAGTAATTAACACTAGATCTAAAGCATAAAATTCAGTAACAAAGACTGATTCAAATGTCAACAAAAAAAAAAACATGCAAATCAAAAGGATCAAATACCATCCATCATCTTAAATCACACTCAATTATTGATTAACACCGAAAAAATTCCTCACCCCTTCAACTAAATCAGCAACACCAGCTCCAAACATCCCGTATATATAATCATAAGTAAGAAATGCATCATCAAGTGTATCATGCAAAAGCCCTGCAGCAACTACAGTTGAATTCGCACCGACCAAAGCCAACAACACAGCAGTTTCCAAACAATGCTGCAAATACGGATCGCCACTCGCTCGCATCTACAAACAAAACAATTCATCAAAATCATTCAAACACAAATAATCAAAACCAAAAACCACACAAACAAAAACATAATCATCAAGATCAATTCACCTGTCCTCTATGAGCTTTCTCAGCTTCACAAAAGGCCTTAATAACAAACTCTTCACAAAAGATCTTATGTCTTAACTGAGCATTCATCAACAACTTCTTAGCATAAGGCTCAATCTCAATTCCAACACAACCCTCCACAAAAGTATCATCCAAATTAAAAGTCAACTCATCAACAATTCCAGAATCACCATCACCACCACCGCGTAATCTAAGACCAGTAGAATCATAATCCAAACAAGAAGAACCCAAAGCACTTCTCACAAACCCATCAAAAAACCCACCACCAGTACTTCCCCTCCCCGATCGAACCGTTCCGGCACCGATGCTACTACTACACGAAACAGGACACTGAAAAACCGAAACTGGACTATGATCTCTCTTCCAAGATCCACCAAACTTCGTCGGTGAAAATGAATACGAAAACGAACTACTCAGCTCCTTCAATTCATCTTCATCACCACCACCACCACCGGAAAAACTCGAAGTAAAAGGAACATGCTGCTTCACCACCGTCGGAGACGAAAACAAACACGATAAACCACCCATCACCGATTTCCCCGACGTGGACGCTGCCGTCGCCGTCGACGCCGGTGACGAAGATCTAGATCCTAATTCGAAATCATAGTTAATCTGATGCGGTGTAGAACACACACTACTCGGTGGACTCGCGTATAACGCTATAGTTGAAACCGCCATAAACCAAAACCTTTTTCAATTTGGGAATTAGGGTTTTCAATTTCACAAGCTTCAAGCTAAAAAATAAATATAAATGGTTTTTTAATCTTGTACAGAGGAAAAATAATTTGAAGAATTGAATAATTGTTTATGGGAATAGTTTGATTAATATTTTTGATATATATACAAATGAATGTGCAGAGGATAAGAAAAGAACCCTAAGAAGAGAGGAATTTACAAAAAAGGGATTCTGGAAAAATAAGAAGGAAAGAGAGTCAAACACGTTTTGAGAGAGAGAGAGAGAGAGAGAGAGAGAGAGATAGATTATGTTTTTCTATGTTATTGTTAGATTTGTTGTTTGTGTTTATGTTTTATGGAGGAATGAATAAGGAACAAGAAGGGGAGGAGTGTGAAATGACGGATTTAACCTTGGATTTTTATGGTGGAATAACAGATATACCAGCATAAGCACAAGTTGGGATGATACGAGAAGTTATATTAGGATAAGATTAGTTGTTTGTTTAATGCTGTTTTGTCAGAGATTTGGTTAATTATGGATTAATTAACGGAGTAAAGTAGTAAAGAGGAGTAGATATTTTATTTTGTTCCCCGTTTATTGAGCTAGGTACACTCCATTGAATCTAGACTACACATTGTCCTTTGTGAAATTAAAGCCACAAATAGCGTAACTGTATTCTTTTTATCGATAAATAACAATTTATTTAATATCCTTAAAAAGACAATTTATTTATTATTTTATTTTTGGTCAAGTAATTCAATTTATTTAATAACTATAGTAAACACTTTTTTGAGCAAAATTTACTAAATATTTTTAAGATGGAATTATTATTATTATTATTACTAATTTACTAGCAGAAAGACCCGCAAAACCATGTCCGTCTGTTCGCTCTTGTTATCCCGCTAACGTGTGTGTATATTTTATTATGTTTGTTTGCATATTTTTTATTAAATTTTTTAAATATTAATGAAAATTATTCGTACATCGATTTATCTACAAATTAGCCATTGAATATAACGAAATTATTTATCAACTCGACGTATATAAAATAAAAATAAAATAACGATAATTTATTGTTTATTCTAATAATAATAAATAAAATGATAGCATAAATGCGTAAATGACTTGTTATGTAGAGAAAAAAAATCTTATGATTGCTATTAAAAAAAACATCTTTAAAAACTACATTTTTTTGAAAAGTCTCAGCCTTATCCTTGTATTTCTTTAACGAGAACTTTTGTTGAATTTTGATAAACTCCTCTTGATAAAGATAATATAATTGATCATGAAAACAGGTTGGTGGAAAATAGGTTCCAACATTGGGAATGGTATGTCCTTCTGATTTATTTATGATAATAACAAAACTTAGTATAACAGAAATCTGTTATCTACTAAACACAAAGAGAAGTCTTGAACTCGCATTTTTCTAGTGTTGCTTCTTGATAGAATTTTCACATCCAACATATTCATAAACAATCCACAACATAATAATTGTGTCCCATTACACAGACCATATTTATGGTCTATGTTTCGCAACAACATTAAAATTCAGGCGTTCTTTGGTTAAAAAAAATTAAATCCTATGAGTTATTTAATTTTTTATCTTTGATTTTTTTAACCGAAGAATGCATGAATTTAATTTTTTTTCATCAATGCGTGAATGTGAGATTTTTTTAGGTGAAAGTCAAATATTTTGGCTATTCATCACTAAATTGTAGAAAAGCAACGTAAATATGAAGAAAAAAAATCTAGAAAAAGATCCATATATGAAATTGAAATCATCAACCTTTTTTAAAAAAAAGGATAAATTTCAATGGCCAAATAGTATGGACCAGCGATTTTCTATAATTTTTTTTTTAAAATAAACCAAGTATTAATGATTCATGATAAAAACTGAGAGATAGGTTCTCAATGACCCAAATACGTTTGGCAATTTTGTTTTTAATTTAATAATTGCCTTTTAAAAAATTTAAAAGGTAAAAAAAATCTTAAAAAATTGGTCTTGTAATTTTGTTATTTGAGCCGGTAGACGAATTTAACGAGTCGAGTCGAGTTATTTGTCAACTACAAACGAGTCGAACTCGAACTGTAAAAAAAGTTCGTATCGGACTCGAGTCGAGTTTCGAGCCGAACCAATTCTTATTGAGTTGAGTCGAGCTCAGATGAGTTCGTTTCGACTCGACTCATTTCCAGCCCTACCTTTGTGCAAAGGTGTTCTAAGGTTTACTCTTCAAAGCTCAAGAAGAGAAAGTTTTACATGGTTTAAGCATAGCAAGAAGCGCCCTAACCGCCGGTCATATTTTCTTCGCCGATGATAGTCTTAGATTTTGTAGAGATTCTCTCCTTGATGCACAAACGGTGAATAAAATTTTGGATCTATACCAGTCCACTTCATGTCAACTGATTAATGTGGACTAGTTAGATATTTCCTTTAGCCGAAATGTTATTGAAGAGAAAAAAAAATGTTTTTAGGTTGGATGCAAATTAAGGCTCTGGAATGTCAATCAAAATACTTGGGTATACCAACTTTTGTTGGGCAGTCCAAAAACCAAGTATTTAATATTGGAGCATTTTCCATCATTATAAATTAAAGTAGAAATTGATATTTTGGAAGTTGTGTGCATAATAATAATAATGATAATAATAATTAAGGGTACAATTGAAAAAAAAAGTAATTAATAGTACATTGAAAAGTGATAATGACTTTCATTTTGAAACAAATTATTTTTGTTAAAGTGACATTCATTTTGAAACAAAAAGTATATGTTTTAGTTTTATTAATAAGTGTGAATTTGTGTTTTTTAGCTTATAAATTGGGACGGAGGGAGTACTAACTTTGCAAATTGATTAGTCTTTACCAATGAATCAAGATACGGTTTTTAGTGGAAGATGTATAAGCAGCTTGAGCAAAATCAATGAATTAGAATAACCAAACAAAAAATTACCTAATCTTTTTTTTTTTTTGGTTTGGATCAAATATCAAACCAAACCAAAGGAAGCTAAACTAAATTGATTCGGTTCTTAGTTTTTCATTTTGAAATCCAATAAATCGAATCGATATGTTTATTAAGCTTATTAAGTCTACTTTAACTTAACCCATACCAACATTTTAATAACATGATCTAGCATGTTTGTTATCATGTTTGGCATTGCCGTAAACGTGTGTTGCATAAGAAGCTACACTTTATACCTTCTAATCTTCTATTATTCTTTGTAGTTTCAATAATATTTTTTTTACAATCAATTTATGTGAATAAAAAAAGGGTTAAATATGTTTTTAACCCCTATAAAATTGGGGCCTTCTCAGTTTAATACTTACTTAATTTTAATAGTTCTTTTAATCCCAAAAAAAAATTTCTGCACTCAGTATTAGTCTCTCATCAATTCAAATTCATTTAATTTATGCTTAAACTCTCGAGTTTTTGAATAATTTTTTGCAGACGTGTTAAGAACATTACTAAAAGTTTCTCTGCAAAAAATTGTCGCAAAATTTGATTTTTACGTCCATATTTTATCTTTAACTTTTGTCGTTTTAAAAAATTTATATTTAATTCGTTTCAAGTTAGAAAATTCTAAATTTTTGTGAATGAACCTTTTATAGTGTTCTAAACTTGTTTTGAAAAAATCGTTCAAGAATTTAAGAGTATGAGGATTATTAAACAAACTTTGTTGTATTAGGGACTAAAATTAGAAGTAACTTTCTTTTGTAAGGACTAAAAAACCTATTAAAATTAAGTAAGGACTAAATTTAAAAGTTCTCAATTTTATAGGAAGCAAAAACATATTTAAAAATGTAAGAACATTACCTATAGGGATTGGTATATACAAAGAGTAATGCCGAATATAGCGAAAAATGGATCGCGAATTTGTCCCGAATGCCATTGCACCGTCCACCTGCGTTATTTGATTTTTTCTTGAAGGAACCTGCGTTATTTAATTATTAATAATTGAGTTTCTCTCTCCAGCATTATTTCACACTTTAATGCTTCAAGACCATGACAATTTAACCTCACTTTTATGATTTCATGGTAGCTACCATAACCTGCAAACTGGAATCACCTCTTGTATATTTTGAAGTTGCTATCATTGTTTATGAAATTGCATCTATTTGTTTAAACGGATTATATAGCTTCATGTGCTTGCAATTGGATTGAGTTAGACCATGGTTTAAAAGGTGAACTTGAAATGACGGTGCAACGGTGCATATCTTTCCTGAGGATGTGTCTTTTTTGTCTTTTTTATAAAATGCATGGCCTGTTGCTAATAGTAGGCATATAGGAAAGAAATATAACAATAAGGGGTATTCGTGATGTTCGCGAGCGAACTCGTCGCAAAATATAGCATCACTTATATATAAATGCAATAGTTTTCGCTCGCAAGATATAACATCACTCATATATAAATATAGGGAAATGCTAACCGGTGTCCTCCGGGGCACTGGTTAAAAATATGAAAAGAGTACGACAATAACTTGAATTCAATAATTCGTAGATTTAAATACTTAATTGTTTTTTGGCGATGTTACTTTTAGAATTACTCACTGAGGAAGTACTATTTATAATTATCTACCCAATCAAAAGTTATTGCCAATTAAAAAATATCTAACATATCCAATAAGTAGTTCAAGTGATTGAGCAAAAATGTCATTGTGAATTTAGTTCAGTTGGTATGAACAATGCATAATATATGCAAGGTCCGGGGTTCAAATCACAGCTATCACAAAAAAAAGTGATTGAGCAAAAATATTTGAAGGAATTTGGAAAGAAAAAAAATTTAAAATTCTTACTACTAATATAACACACTAAAAACAACTAATGATTACTCATAAAAGTCTTTATCTAACTCAATATTAGTGGTTAATTAATTACATGGCTTATGTGTATGTATAATGTGGGTTCCCCATTTTGTATCTAGCTTGATGTATAAGTTTTTCACTAAAAAAAGAAGAAGCTTGGTGTGTAAGTTGAAGATGTAGATCAAGAGGGGTATCAATGGAAAAAATAGAAATGAAACTCATCGAGTCATCTTCAATTCAATCAATCTCATCCTCATCTAGAAGGTTGTAAGTTCAGAACAATAGGGAGACAAATTTGAAAGTGGAGGAAGAAGGGGTTTCCTTCGTTAGATATTAAGGACCACTTAGTTTTGGAGTTATTTGTTCTCAACCAAAACCTACACCAACCAAAACTTATAGTTGATTTGTTTGTTTTTTAATGTTAGATTCAGTATTTCATGCGTTGTCAAATATTTTGGTGGACACGTGGTCTTCAGTGACGGCTATTGTAAGTCCACACTTTCATGAAGAATCTTCTTCAATGTTCTTCTTCTTCCCACGGTCACATTCTTATGTGTCACGTTCTTTCCACGTGCGTTACCGACTATGTTGCACCCAAGTTCAAATCTTCAAGTCATAACTAGGTGTCTAGATCATCTCTATTTATCAAAATGGTCTGCTTAAGAAAGGATAGGAAGTGATTCATTATTTATATTTTGAGTGTGTAAAAATAAAAATATAAATACAAATTATATGTCAACATTTTTTAAAGGTAAGGTCTATGTTGTCTTTGTAGGGTTATGGATAATTTACTCAAAAATTAGTTCACAAATTAAAATATAGAGTACTTTTTATCTATAAGATAGTTTTTACTCCATCTAAAAATTGATTTACGTGACTAATTTTTATTAAGAATGTTAGATAAATTACCTACAATTTTTAAAGGACAACATAAATTTTATTTTAAAATATATTAGCATATTTATATCAATTGAATTAAGCTCACGATGATACATTAATAAAGCATTAATACACCAAAACTATAATAATTAATAATTGAGTGGTAAATTTCTTTTAAAAACAAAAATGATCTCTACCAAGTAGAGATGACAAAAACACCTTATCTCCGTAGGTGTTAGGGGATAAAATCAATAAGTAAAATAAACGGATATTCCAATTAATTACATATTACTTCCTTAAAAAAAATTACATATTACTTAATGAATATGTACATAAAAATATGTTTTGTACTGGTTAATAAATTAAATGAATTACTTAAATATTTTTAGTTAAATATAAAAGTTTTCTTTTAAATTTAGTAAAATAACCTTAGATACAATTTACATTCTTCTTCTCCTTCAAATATCTCACTGCTTGCTTCATTGTTTATGTTTTTTAGTGATTAAGTCATTCGTTTTTTTTTTTTGGGTAGTAGGTCATCCATTCTTTTGACAAAAAGAAAGGTTTGCTAGCAACATCCCATTCTGACTTCGTAATTTTTCATTGAAAGGTTGAAACCGAACAACATCACCAAGTCAAATCACATTTATACGACCATCACTTTTTATAAGTTCTTTTTTGAAATAATCATTTTTTTATAAGTTGTTTACTCTCAAATATAATTTTTTTTTCATTTATATATAGTTCTACAATAAAAATTTAAAACTATGTTATTGATCCTAATAGTAGTACATCTTCACTATTTATTATTGTATAATTTTTTAATTATTGTAATGTTTCTTTCACATATCATTAATGAAAAATTAATTTTGTTAAGTATGTCGTGATTTTTATAAAACTAACAAAATTAATTATATTTTTTCACCAGTTTATCATTTAATCTGCTAGAGTGCCATATATTGAGCAATTTTTACGTATGCATAACTCCAAATGAAAAATATTTGAGTGCACACAAATGATAAAAATTAAAGGAGAAATAATTAAGTAACATCATTTAATTTTTATCTTTTATCTATGTCTGTCCAAATATTTTTTATTTAGGATTGTGTCCAAGTAAGTATTTACAGACATATACTTTGTGGTATAAAAGATTTGTCCGTCCAATCAAAACTTTTCATCGATCAATATATTTAGTAGTATTAATAAAAATATATATTTTCAAACCAAGAGTAGTTAGACTGTTTATATTTAGGGACCTATTTTTTTTTATTAAAATTTATATATTTGATATATGGATAATGTCATACTCATAGTGTTTTTATTGAGGGCAAAGCTCAAGAAAAAAAAACTGTAGAAAAGATCATTCTTAGACATGCAATGCAAGTCCTAGAAATATCATTAATTAAAGAAGATATTTTAAAACTCACTGCGAAGAATTTCTAAAATATAATAGGTATTTATTTCATAGTACAACTATGTTTAGCTAAATAATCAACTTATGTTACCTTTACGCCTAATATCAACAATTTGGACATGTTAGTGTATATTCAAAAGATAGAATTTACTAAAACAAATAGTTAGGATCTACTCCATTTCTAAGAACATCTTTCCATAAAAAAAACGAGCATTAGGACATCACTTTCCACTATAAGTGATATAAAACTCTATCTCGAAGCCATATTCATTCCGACATTTATACCCATATCTTAGTATAAAGAGCGTCACAAGTTCTAATTCTTGCCGTGTATCCCTTCAAATTAATTCCACAGTTATTTAACCTAATCAATCCCTCTTGGACTGCTTCCAACCAATAATTCAAACAGTCTCAACATGTCGAAGCTACTGAAGTGAAGTGAGTTTGATCCCAAGTGAACTAATTTATTGTACATAATTCTCTCCGTTAAATTACTTTACTCGTCGTTTAAATTATCATTTTTTACTTGTAGTCGTCCGTCATGCATTTTTTAGTTATTTAAATCCTTTGAATTGAGCCGTCCATCACAATTGGTGTATTCTTATAATAAAGCACTTAAAAATTTGGCTCAATTATGCATGTGATTTTGCTTCACAAGGGCCATCGCAAAAACGTGCAAGTCACATAATGCCCTAGAATATATGTGACACGATGATCAACTTTGATGTATACTTTGCACTCACGCTACGCATTAATTTATTAATTATTAATGATTGTGAAATAACGATAGTGACTTCTGAGCTATTATCTTCTGTAAAAGACAGATAAATTAGTAAAAGTCAGCTAGCAGCCTAATTAAACTTTGACAAATTCACATTCCTACTATGTGATTTTTAAGTTTCTGTTTACAAAAATAAGAACTAGGGGGCAACTAAGCAGGTTCATTTAATCATTTTTGTCACTATACTGTAATAATTTCTAAGAACTTGCACTATACGTAATGTGGACAAATTAAACTCGTATTGGTGCTTAATTTATTAGACGGAAAAAAGTTTATGAAAAGTAAGGTTTATTATACAAGTAAGGATATAATATTATTTAATTTCTTTTGATAGAATAATATTCTTTGAATCGATGTATTTTGAAAATGATAAATATATAACCTTATTTATATGTATAATGTATTGATTGTTTCATAACAAGTAATATTAAATTTAAGAGTCTTGTTTAGTATAGCTCTTTTACTTTCCTCAAAAAAAAGTATAGCTCTTTTACTGGTTGAGTACGTCAACTAGTCATGAGAAATCCAACGAACCCTATCTTTGTATTATTAACCTTTACCTTTTTATTAGATGAAATTAATGTAGATGCCACACTTTAAAAATGAGTCTAACATAGAGCGGTTAATCCTATATTGATTTTATCAAATATGAGTGTGAATATTAAAATGAATGTTTGAAAGAAAATGTTCATAACACTCCTCATTAGTCATTAAATTAATAAGTTCTATTTAAAGGTTTCTTGTCAAGAAGTTATAACCGATAAAAGGTTGAGTCTAATAGAAGGAGGTAGTCCACCACAACGTGATAAACTAATATATATAAATCTTAAATGGATGACTTGTTCACATTTTGCGTCTAAAAGTGTGTCAAATACCTCGTGGAGGAAATCTATGATCAATAATATCCCGTTATAGAATCTACTAATAAATCATTAAGCAAATATGTAATTTGTTCCTAATCGTTGTGTTCATTACCAACAATATGTGGTTGGTGTGATATATGGTGCGTTTGTTTCAACTTTAAAAAAAAAAATAGATTTTGAGTTAAGAGAATCTAGATTTTTTTTTTAAATTTTTTAAAAATCGAAAGCTATTTATGTTTGTTTACTAACATAAAAATCATTTTTTTTAAGATTTGTATCTCTTACACTTGAGTTTCTTGTATTTAAAGAAAAATAGTTTTTTTTTTACAAAGAGAAAAATAGATTTTTAAAAAGCTATTTGGAATAGCTTTTCATTTTGAGGCTAAAAATAATTTTCTTTTTAACAAAATTGATTTTTTTAAAATCTGAAACAAACATTATAAAATTAAAAAAAGTGATTTTTTAGTTAAAAAATAGACCAAATGTTTAACAGCCGTTTCGGATAGTTCGTGCAACTACGTTTGAACTCTATACTGTAGTTTGATTTAGAATAATGCTACATGTAGCGACAACTAAATTCACAAGGCTTCACGAACAATATATTTTACTCACATAACACCACCACCACCATGATTGACATGAAATCCGGGATTACATTATTAAAATTGTTTTGCAATATTTACTTATATTTAAGGCTTCTTGATAATTTCGGGAAAAACTCTTTCGCTACATATAGCAACGGTGTTTAATTTAATAGTGTTGAACTAAGTTGAAATTGTAACTGGCTAAACTAATTAATTCTTTATATATTTGTCTCTAGTTCAAATGTGGTTAAGCAGATTGAACCAATTGAATTATGATTTAGAGATTTCTTTGATTTAGTTTTTAAAACATTGTGCATTCAACAAATGGTTTGGGTTCAAACCATGCTTACAACTCTTGTTATGAATAACACCTGCTTGGAATCACAGAGGTCACCTTATATACCCAAACAACATTTCTTCAACAAAGTTTAGTAAAAGTCAGCTAGCAGCCTTATTAAACTGACAAATTCACATTCCTACTATTTGATTTTTTAAGTTTCTGGTTACAAAATTAAGAACTAGTACTACTTTAGGCCAACGGGCTAACTAAGCAGATTCATTTAATAAATTTTGTCAATATATAGAATATACTGTGATAATTTCTAAGAACTTGCTCTATACGTAATGTGGACAAATTAAACTCGTCTTGGTGCTTAATTTATTGGATGGAAAAAGGTTTATGAAAAGTAGGTTTATTATATGTATACTCTATTCGTCTCAAAGTAAGTGACATTATTGATTATTGTACATATGTCAACGTATATATTTGCATAAATGTGATCGACTTAAGAGATGTTGTCCGTCGAGAGCATGTAGTTATAAGCACTCTATGTCCTGAAGTGTTTAAATATGATTATCTCTCATGGAGGAAATCTATGACAAACAACATTTAGTTGTAGAATCTACTAATAAATCATTAAGCAAACATTTAATTTGTTCCTAACCTTTGTGTTCATTACCAACAATATGTGGTTGGTGTGATATAAACTACTAACCGATGTTTTTTTTTTTTTGAAACCAACTACTAACCAATGTTTAATAGCCGTTTTGACTAGTTCGTGTAACTCGGTTTTACCGCTTTTGATTTGGTTATTGCAAGACATATCTAAACAATTTATTTCCATATTGATTAATGAATTTGTTTTCAATGTTTTGAGTTTTATTTTATGAATGATTTGAATGAATGTATGAATTAATGATTTAGTTGAAAAAAATTTAGTTTTGTCAAACTGAGGTTCTACCTCTGTAATCAGAACGCAACGACAGTTAACTGTCATAGGAAAACGAACGGCCCTAAATCAGTTAATTGTCGTTTGGGGTATTAAGTTAATTTTGGGGGTGCCTGAGAGCAATGTAGACGACTAAAGAGCAATTTTCCTTTGGATTTGATACTTGTTTGTTTGGATCCTAACTTCATAGTTTTTTGGAGGTCCAATAAGTAAGAACGTTATTGTAGAATTAGTATGTTTTTCTTGGGGATTACTATCGGCATCCCATATGTACTTAAACACTTCTCCGTTCTTTAATTATTTACTTACAGAAATTGAATTCCAGCACATCGAAATACAATTGCATTAAGATTTGGAGATATACCTCTAAAAAAAAAGTTTTGGAGATATAGTTCCAGAAGAAAATTTTCACCCTGAGCATAAAAAATTCAATTTTACCCCTTTTGTTATTTACCCTACAAAATATTCATAGTAGTAAAAGTTTTTAGGAATTGAAACTTTTTTTTGAAAAATTGCGCTAAGTTTCAAGTAGCCAAAAATTGAAAATAGAAAACTTTATTTCTTTTACAGAGATATATATATTTGAACAAAAAAAATAAATATATATAATTTATTTTTTTAAAGCCCGATATCCAACTCAAGAACCGACTAATCCAAATAGTCCAATTTCACCGTCTACTTGCTAGCAAGGGTCTATTTAAAGCCAGATCGAAACTCTATATAGACAAACCCACCAAAATTAACATCTGATAAAATCAAAGCTAAGACTTTGAGAGAAACACATTCCAATATCTCAAGCATACATCACCATACCAATCGAAGTGAATTTTTATGAAAATTTAGTCATGGTTCAACCATGACTAAAAATAAAAATTTGAGGAAAACTTTCCTAAATACCAGTTTTATTTACATTTTGGAAAACTTTTTTAAAACATTTCGGTTTATACATGTGCGTCAGTTAGATATATTTTGAAGTAGAAATCTGACTAAAATGGCTAATTTATTGTAACATTAGTAACGTAATAGACCAATTTATTTATTTTTTAATATTTTTTTTTCAGAGAAAAAACTCATTAACATTTTATTTTTTAGTAAATTACACTCCCCTTCCTTAAAATATGCTTGAAGTACACTCCCCTCCACTCTTATGTTAAAATTAACAATCCCTTTTCCTCTTATGAAAAACATACTACAAAATATTTCACTTCTTATCCATTGAAAGAAGCTTGAATTACATTCCCCACCGCTCTTATGTTAAAATCTACAATTTCTTCCCTTAATAAGTTTTTTTTTATTTCTAGTAATTTATCCAAAAAAAAAAAAATCGAACACACTCCAAGGAAAAATAGTCGTGGATCCACTTTAATATAATCAAAATTCAAATTCATATTTTTCTCCATTTTTTATTCACAATTTCATTAACATATAGTTTTAAACCTACTATAAATTATAAAATATCAAACAACACAAAATAAAATTAAAATGAGTGAAAAATTACTAAATTCAATAAAATATGATTATTTAAAAATGAATTTTATATTCTAAGTTATAAAATTAATAACAAAATATTTAAATTTAATCAACATTGACATTTAAATTACAAATAAATGATGTTTTTTTCTTTCTTAAATGGTGTTTTAAAATTAGTAAATATCGTAAAAATATTTATTTATCTTAAAATATATTAAATTCTAGTGCATATTTAATTACTAAGGGAGATTGTTGTAATTTAAACATCTCATGGGGGAGGGGAGTATAAGTTTTATTTTTCAAGGGAGGGGAGTGCAGGGCCAGCCCAAGGGCCAAGCCACCAAAGCAAGGGCTTTAGGCCTCAAGATTTTGAGTTAAAAAAATGCCTCAAAATAAGTAAATTTAGCTATAAATATCTAATATGATACTCCTCCGTCCCATATTATAAGCAAAAAAAAATCATTTTCTTTGTCCCAAATTATAAGCAAAAAATATCAGCTTTTATCATATTTAATTATGTTGTTTCAAAAAATTATCTTTTCCAAAGAAAAATTAAATGCAAATTGCATTCAATTTGCTCTCTCTTTCATTTTTTTCAATAACCAATGAAAATTGTTTTTACATCTTCCTATAAAACTTATTTCAAGGATAACACAAGAAACTATGTTGCAAACTACTATGTTTTACTTTTCTTAATAAGTGTTTATTTTTTGCTTATAATATGGGATGGAGGGAGTATGTCAATAATCAATACTCTCTCCGTTTCAAAATACATGTCCAAGTCAACCACTTCACATATGCCAATGCACAATTTTGACCGTTAATATCTTTAATTATCTAAAGTAAAAAATTATAAAAATTTAATATTTTGAAAATATTTGTCGAGACAAATCAAACAACATCTTACATGCTAATATTTGTATTTATACATTAGTTAAAAAGTATGGTCAAAGTAAGTCAAG
>Ga0315914_1000407_pt1 | contig 52205 bp, 27 predicted proteins | sample MpolenodulesMG_FD_203920 | JGI IMG/M metagenome (GOLD analysis project Ga0315914, IMG submission 203920) | Medicago polymorpha root nodule microbial communities from Los Angeles, California, United States - elongated nodules | ecosystem: Host-associated > Plants > Roots > Nodule | place: USA...
ACATTTATTGTATATTATTCTGCATTACTATAGCAATTACTGTAATTACAATTAGCAGGATTCTAGGATAGTGATTTCATATCATTACATGTATTTAAGCATACCTTGCCTATGTAACAAAATACAATAATCAGTACCATTTTCTATCTGTATTAAACTTTAAAAATTATTGAATCTATTTAACAAACATGATTTTTTTTTTCATTTTACTATCAATGCCCTTAACTTTTGATTCTTTTAAGCTTTTTCACTTTTGTTCTAAACTTTTGGTTTTCTAGGAAACCAAAATACATTTAATCATTTTTTTTTTCATTTGTATCATAACAAAAATCCAAAGCATGCATTAAACGAATTTTACTTCCTTTTTTCCATTACCATATTATTGATACGAAATTTTCTCCCCCGCTTAGCAACGACTGCCCCTAACTACTTGTTCAAGGGGTTTAAAATTTTACCATTTGAACCAATCAATTGCTAATAATGAATTTAACTTAATGAATTAATGATAAAAAGGTCTATACTTATTATTTCTTAACATGTATGCTCAAATTAAAAGGCCAAAGATTAAGGACGGAGGGAGTATTACATTTTCGCCCCGTTTCATAAGTTCTTGGATCCGTCCTGCTCGAGTGATTATTTTCTGGCTGCTTAATTGCACATTTATACTGAATTGTGTCAAATTAATTCCGTTATTTTGGTGTTCGTTTTGTGTTTTATTGGTGAGAGACTTTGGTGTTTGATTTGTCCCTTATTGTTGATAAACTTCATAATGCGGTTTTTACTTTGATGAGTACTATGGGAGAACAAAGGAATGGTTCATGCTGGTTTATATTTTCTGAGTTGGTTGATGGGATGCCATAAAGGAACTATGTAGGTAAAGGTGTGACATGTTGCTATCTTGTGGTACAAGATGGAAATGAATTTATAGATTGGAGTAATAATGTAATACTAATAACGCCACACTAGCATAGTACGTCGAATTTTTATTTTTTATTTTTTACCCATACCTGCCTGAAAGATGGTGTATATGAGGCTGGTGGTGTGCAACATCATGTTATGGTGAAGTTCTCTTTATAGACACATTGTCAATAGGTTTGGAGTTGGATCCGAGATTGATCAAGAATGATAGCTGAAGTTGGAGTGATCGCGACTGAGTTTCTCGTAGAAGTGTTGCACCTATAAAACCTCAAGACGTTCAAATCAGTTTTGATTGACGTGAGTGAGAGGTTTAACATAATGAAATGTAGACCTATCTCACGGTATAAATGTCTTTATAGCAAGGGTTTTTGAAAAATAGATGAAAAAACGAGGGATTTGCGTTGTGACCGGTGGATCACCCTTTTTTCTTCATTATGTGGTAATTGTTAAGGAGTAATGCATATTTCATGTTGTGCATGCGGTGTAGCGTACATTACATGCACCTTTATACTAGTCCAATCTACCAATAATTTTACATCTAATTATAATCTATTAACTAAATAAAATGATGAGAGAATATCCCAAAAGAATATTTTATGAGAGAGTGGCTAGAGAAGCTAAGCTGTCCTTAGTCCTCTCACACCCAATAGAGTATTCAGAGCTATGTGGAAAACTTTTAAGATATAAATCAAATTTTCTGGAGAGAATTAGTGATATCCTTCTCCTTAATAACATCAAAATATGCGCTAGTTGAAAACAACGGTGTAAATATACTGATGTTAGCGATTCATATTGAAGGAGAAATTGTTAAAATTAAGTGTGAGTAGTTATTCCAACATATAAGTGATAAGTGATAACTTATATATCTAATGTTTAAAGTTATTGGTGGAGGTAAAGAGTCATTGTCTCTTGTTGTTGATGTTCCTTTGGACTCCCAAATACTCATTGTAATTAGGATTTTTAACTCTACTAGACGCATCAAAGTATTGTACACTTTATGTCACTTTTGAGTTGATATGAGACTAATCTTTAAATAAAGAGCAAGACGTCAAGTTGGGCTACTTCTAAATGGACGAGTCTAAAATTGAATTCAAATTCGTTTTTCGAGGGAGAGGCGGTGTTACCAATTTTTTCAACACTATATTCTTTTTTTTAAAAATTAGTCTACCTAAATTGGCACCAGAGATAATCGAACCTGAAACTTTGAGCAGGAGCACACTCTCGGGTCTCAAGCCAATACCACTAGGTCAACCCAAGTGGGTTTCCAACACTATATTCTTAGAAATCGTGGTTGAGCTTAACATAACCCCACAAAACCGGCTTGTGAGGTGAGGATTACCCCCACTTATAAATAAGTTGTCAGGTCATCTCATATCCGATGTGAGACTCTTAACACACCCCTCACAACCATCAATATTGGGTTTGGTTCGTGGACATAAATGATGGGTGGCCCGATAACAGAAACCTGATAGTAGGTGACCCAATGGATCTTGAAGAGGTTCTAATACCATTTTAGAAATCAGGTTGACTTGTGAGGTAAGGATTACCCTCACTTATAAACACATTGTCATGTCATCTCTTATTCGATGTGAGACTCTTTACATGTATTGTTATTTTATCCCTAAAAGTTATCTTTCTAAAATAATATCCTAAAATACATGTCGGCATTTTTGTTATTTTATATCTCTATAAAATGAAGTGAGATCATGATGATGAAAATAAACATATTAAAAAAGAAGAAAAGAAAACGTAATTATGACGATGACACTTGATGAACTATCATAGGGAAGTTTACGTCTATCTTTGTAATGTCTTTAGGATGATTTGAGATGTCCTTAAAGCGTCAAATATAGTTTATCCAATTGATATTTTTTTATTAACTGAACCAATTGAATTTAGTTACAACTTACAAGTAGTGCTCATATATTAATTAACGAATCACTTAGTGGAGTGCTGCACTTGGTGCGTTACAACCAAACGTGGCTGCTAGATATTTAAGTGTGACTTGAATGTTAAAATTGATTTTGACACCTAAGTCCTAGCTACAAATTATTTAAATGAGCAATTTTGTTTATCTTTATGACAAAGCTGATAATGTTCTTATAGTCTCTTTGTTTTAGGATATAATATGTGGATTGAAGTTTACAAAATTATATTTGATTAATCGAAATTTTGTAAAATTAAGTTTGATTAAAATGAGCATGTTTCGGCGTGATTTATCTTGGTGTAATTTAAATGACCTGTGGCATAATTCAACCTTTCTTAAATATATAATTGACAAAATATAATTTGTTTGGACGATATTTATCAAATGAGCTTTTATGTCAATATCATGATTTGTTTTTTCGTGTTATAGGTACAAAATTTTCACAGTTGACCGGCAGTCAATTATCTCGATCGATGAATATGTAGAGCATACAAAGTGAGTTCTCTTTTTTATCCAAGTTTTTCGAAATGAAATAGACTTGAGAATGACAACATTTTTGTTTTCTAAGGTGTTGATTTAGTCTATGGATAAAAAATTGTTTCAAAATTTAATGTAAACCTCTAAATTTATTGGATCGACTTTGAGAATGAATAGACAAACAAGTTTAGAATAACAGAGACGGAGTCCCAGTGACACATCTAACACAAACTATGATGCCATTTTTTAATTCGGATTTCAGTTTTATCATAATTCATATCCTTGAGTTGAGCTCAAAATGCATGTATCTTCCAAGAAAATTGATTCAATGTAAAACAAAATTAGGCATTTCCCACTTAACAATAAACTGGTTATGTGCAGCAGCAGCAACAACAACAAAAAAAACTAGTTCAAATATTATATAATGACCCTGGCCCTTGTGGTCCAATCATAGGGACTAGATGTACACATCATTATTCCAATCTTCATCTATTTCATAGTTCCAAGTGGAAGGGAACAAATAATTAATTGGTTACTACTTACTTCAGTAAATGGACCTCCAGCTTGTACTATAAATATGACTCTATCTTTATTTGCTTTCCATCCCATAAACTCTTCTCTTATTCATAGTTATTTTTAGTTTCTTGCACTTAGTATCCTAAATAATTCTTTGCATTTATCTCCTCTTTTGTGCTTTGACAATTTGTCATTGAACATGATGGAACTTAATTTTAAGCACCAAATTGGTTTTGTTTGTGTCATATTGCTCTTACCTGTCTTGTGTTCCTCTCAAGACTCGTTTATTTGCTCTAGAGCAACCTATTATGGTAGCCCAGATTGTTATGCAAATCCAAGTAAGTGTCTTCTACTAATATATACTCGTGCAAAATTTACTATATATAGTGCATGTGACATAGCACATTATTTAAAAAAATTATACGAAAATTTTAATATCTTAATTGTTATGTTACTATTTTCTTTGCATTTGAATCTCGATCATTTAACTCATTCAATTTTTATCTTAAATTGATTAACATACTCAATCCTGTCAAATTTTATAAATGTGTATGGTGTCGTGCACATTTTTGAGTTTTGACATGAGTTTGCGACCGATTTAGAAACCGATTTAATAAGACAGTATACAACATTTTTTTGTTGAACCTAAACATTGCATTACTTTGGCTCTTTGCATAAAATACATAATCTGAGTGGCTATTAACCTGTTTTAGAGGGAGCTTGTGGCTATGGTGATTACGGACAGACAGTAAATGATGGCAATGTCGCAGGCGTGTCTTGGCTATGGAAGAATGGATCTGGTTGTGGGGCATGCTATCAAGTAATAACTTTACTTAAATTAACTCACTACCTTCATTTACGTATAATTAGTAGTCTATAATGTACTACTATTTTACTATCGTAACCAATGATGTGTTGTCATGTTAAATAATAAATATGAACACGATTTGTCATATTTACTAACTAACGTGACATATTTTTAAGTGATATATTACCATAAAGGAAAAGCTTTACCAACATCAACTAACAATTAGTAACTTGAATTAGGTGAGGTGCAAAATACCAGAATTGTGTGATGAGAATGGAGCATATGTCGTGGTGACCGATTTTGGTGTAGGAGATAGGACAGACTTTATCATGAGTCCACGTGGCTATTCAAAATTGGGCAAAAATGGTGATGCATCTGCAGAACTTTTTAAATATGGTGTGGTGGATATAGAATATAAAAGAATCCCTTGCAAATACAATGGCTATAATATCTTGCTTAAGGTCCATGAACGCAGCAAAAATCCTCACTACTTAGCCATTCTTATTCTCTATGTTGGTGGAACGAACGATGTAACTGCTGTTCAGTTGTGGCAGGTATACATATATTCATTTGTTTGTTGTTAATATGAAATTAATATAAGATGAATCTTGCCGATTGAGGTTGCTTAGTTGGTAACGAGTTCGCTCCTATCTTGCATGGACGTGTGTTCAACTTATGTTGTCAACTTTAACGTCAACTCTGACCCTAGCAAGCCCATGAGGATCAAATCAAACCAACCAATAAACCATTCGATCTACAATTCAATCTGTTGAACCGAACCGACCTGTTTGATATGCTTTTTAAAACATTGATTTCTAGAAGCAAATTAAGCCAATTTTTTTGCATGTACATTATATTTTATTTTGAGATTGTTAATATATTTAGTTACATTTCTTGAAATTGAATTGGGTTTCTTGAAATGGTAATGGAACAGGAAGATTGCAAAGAGTGGAGGCCAATGCGTAGGGCATTTGGAACAGTGTTTGACGCAGAGAACCCTCCAAGAGGTGAGATCAAGTTGAGGCTACAAGTGAGTGGTAGTGCTGGGCTGTATTGGGTGGAGTCTAAGAATGTTATCTCTAGTGATTGGGAAGCTGGGGCTGTTTATGACTCACAAATTCAGTTTGATTAAAAATAAAAAGTACTTATAGATAGATTTGGAACTAGATGACTAGTGTTTTATTGTTCCTGGTTTGTGTCATTCTATAAATTAATGTTCCTATGTACTAGTGGGTTGGTGGAGTGCTCTTTGTTGTACCTGGATTGAAACTGTGGGGGATTTATGTGCTTTTCATAACTCGTCAATAAATGAATAAATAAAATGTATCTTTTCTCCCCTACTTGTGTTTGGCTTCTGATGTAATAAGAAATCCAATGAATCTGCTAATATTCTTGTGAGAGTTCAAACATAGTTTTAGTTTTAGTTTTAATAAAATAAAAACAAGGGAAAGTACATTAGCAATCTCTTAGTACGCACAAAAGTATATCACTTAATATCTTATACAAATCTCAAATCATAGAATATTAATAGTACAAACTTGATGTTTTAAGCAATTTCAAATTCAAATTTTAAGTAGATTTAATTAACTTGTGTTCACGTACAATCTGCAGATCCAGAATTTTACATGATGTCTGTGAATCCAACTTGAGCTGCATTTAGAACACCACACTCATAGGACAAACAAAAAACCTACTGGCATTTGCATCGAATCTACTTTATACAGCTATCCAAATCATAAGCTACTACAATTTTACGATCAACAAAGCTAATTAACAATTTTTTTAGCATAATAACATCCGTGAACAATTTTTTTTTTAAGTTGTGTATAAAAAAAGATTTTATAAGTTTTCCGTTCGTGGATTTGGAATCCAGTGTTTGAATTTGGTACCAACAGTATGCACGTTAATTGAATTCACTTGCATGTTCAAGTCGAATTCAGCTCAAATGATAGGAAGACAAAAGAAGAGAAAAATGACAATGAGATAATCAAGAAGATGAATCGCCAGTTATTTGCATCCAGTATACAAATCTTGTTTAAGGTTCTATTTAGGCTTGGTCAACGCTAACCAGATGTGAGGAAAAGAGACCGAAAGTCATAAGATTTCAGAAAGTACATACAACATCCAACCCCGTATCTCGTTCTACTCTCTCGTAGGTCGAAAAATTATTAATTAAAATATTTGGTGGGCGCCCATATAGATGTATACATCTCGAAAGAGAAAAATGTAAAGAGTAATATGATAGATAAGATGTGTTGATAGTGTGATAGGAAGAATAATATATGTGAATGGATGTTGAAAATATTTGGTTTCAAAATATCATTCTTGATGAATTAAATGATAACTTAATATAGTATTTGCGAAGATATGATTGTAAATTTTTATAGTATATTTTTACATTTGTAGAGTTGCTTAACAAAACGTCAAAAATAATCTATTGGAGTTGGGTCTAACAAAATTCCACAGCATGGCGAACTAATGTTCGAATCCCAGCTAGGAGAGATGCCCCCCATAGAGCCTCAAATATGATTACCTCCGATAGAGGAAACCTATGGCAAACAAGAACAAAAAGTCAAATAAATTTAATCTGTTTAATCAGTTACTAACAAAAACAGGAAGTGAAGCAAACAAATAACAATTCAATGCAGAAGCGGCAAAAGGAGCAAAGGTCCAAATTGGCACAAGGGTTTGACTTTTGGTGGTGAGACAAGAAATAGAAATTGAAAAAAAGATTTTGTGAAACTTCGTTATAAAATAAAACAGTTTATGGTAAAATCTACCCCAAACATGAGCTTTCACACATTCAAATAGCAACATATTTGCCCTTTTGACAAAATTTTGCTTCATATAAAATGAAAATAGTAGGTCACGAAAGAATACTTTTCGTTCCAACTTTTTCTATAGCATCCTGACCAACTCAGAATAATCCTGAAGCAACTACTAACATTAACATGGCTCAAAATGAAGCTCCAGTTTTTGAGATTTTGGTTTGAAAGACCTATAAGAAAAATTGTTCCAACAATTAACAAGGCAAAACCTCAATACAACCTACCAGTACATTCCACAGAACCACAAAAGCAGTATTTCTTTTTGATATTGCCATCGGAATCACGAACTTGATCTATCGTGTAATTGTAATCGTAAGTCAGCTCTTGCAAGGGAGGAATGTTCTCAGCAGCAAATAACATGACATGAGGAACCCTGTTGTCATGGTGATCATAAAGGACATTCTGGGCATAGAGATTGGGGGAGCAACTATGGTTAATGAATCTCCCCACATTACCAAACTGAGCGGCATCGATAGTGAAGCCAACATCATTCACTTCTTCACTTGAACTTAAGTGCGAATCTGGCAAAAGGTTCGAAAGTCCATCCCAAAGATTACTGTTGTTTTTGTTATTTCCAATATCAAAAAGATACTCATCATTACCAGTTCTTTGTTCAGCTTCCTTGTCCTCAAGAACCTCTCCAGTATATTCACAGATAAAACTTCCAGAAGGGATGGAATTCAAGGATCTTACACCCCATCCCATTGACTTGGTTTTAAAAATTTCGAGTTGAATATTTATGCCAAGTTGGCTGACTCTATTATAACAGGTTGGAGGGCACTTGCATTTAGGCCCACACTCATAGACTAGAGGCTTTGCTTCTACAATAGCTCCATTATGATTGAATGGAATCTCCCCCCCATTTTTGAGTACACAAGAACATTTCTCGTGGTCAGAGCATCCATTAGTACAATTACAGCCTTTTGGAGGGACAATATTGCAACAATCAGGATACATCATCTTAGTTATGTATTTAAATGGAGGGGGGTTCTCTTCATCTATGGTGTTCACGGCACATATGGGAATTTTCTCTTTCCCGTAGGAAATATCTACAACGCATACACCTTCTCTTTTTTTGAACTTTTTAGATTTCTTCAGTTCCTTCCAAGCAAGCTCTGGTTGACCCGGCTTTCTTCGCAAGCGAAACTTATAAACCAGCTTCCCATGTGGCCCCATATCCTGCCAATATGACTCAACTTCATAGAGTCCATCGTAAACATATATCTTGCTTTTTCCATCCGCTGATTCAGAGCCCCGTATCACCCTAACAGAATTCTTGACCTCACTACTGTTCTTCAAAGCAAGATTGCCCCGTTCAAGCTTCTGATCTTCTGGCTCTTTATCACTGCTCATCACATTTCCACCCTGCCCTGTATATATCAAAACATCTGCATTATCTAAGTCATCAGCATAGCCCCCCGAAGCAACAATACTAGTTGCAAGGACCTTGTTTTTTTGCTTCATATAATCTATACCGCCCTGAATCTGGCGATGAAGGCCAATTATATTAAGCTCTACTCTGTATTGAAATTCATCACCAACTTCAATCCCAGGAACAGATCCCATGATCTTCTCCCCTTCATTAACATAGCTCCCTTTCTCCTTAAGTATTTTTGAAGCTTGTAAATCAACCCTCTTTGATTCTTTCACATTTGACTTTGGTTTTGCTTCCGCTTCCTGCAAAAGCTTTCTACAAACAGCTTGGAACAGGCGCAATGTTTTCCTCACTTTATTCCGGGCCACTGAGTCACTCTCATGACCACTTAAATTACTACGACCAAGAGGAAAAACATTTACATAACCACGTGGTTTTGGGACACTTTTAAAGTGTTTGTTATTTTCATTAGGATCTAGAGAATTCTTCTCCCGTGTTACGAATTGACCCATGTCATCAGAACTAGAATTTTCTCTTTTCTTTTTCAACGGCTGGTGCCCAGAATGATATAGTACACCTTTGGACTTGGTCGCAGTTTTAGACCTGTCCAGGTGGGCATAAAAATCAACTTTCTTTCCCTTCCTGTTATCTGTACCACCAATGGATGTTGGTTTAAATTCGGGGGAACAAATATCAGATCCCCAAGGACATTCTGACTTGGCCGTCAAACCTAGCACTACTTTCCTGCCTGGTGAGACCTTCAAACTACTTTCGAGTTCTGGGCAATCAATATCTAGCTCTGATGTTCCCTCGACCTTAACGGTGTTCATGTTTTCCGCTTTAACCTGATGATGATTATCCAGCGCCAATCTCATCTCAGTAGATGGTTCAGCTACATCCAGCTTCTTGACTGCATTCCCTTCAAAATCAGCTTCAACAAGGTTGGCAACCTTTCTTTTGTTATTTTCTGCTTCTTGTAGGTCAGTAGCTGCAACTTCTTTCAAAGAAGCGAGCTCCTTTAGACACTCATCCTGGCTGAGACGGGGAGTATTGCGTCCACATAAACGTGGAAAATCTCTTAACGCTGCAACTTTTTTACGAGGAGGATACCTTTTAGTTAAAGCCTCCTTCATACAAGCACCAGAACCACCTATATTGATATTGGACAACGAGGATTTTGAGTTATCAGACATAGCTACCTCGCCAACTGGAGCCGGTGCCTCTGATATATAAGATAAATCTTGTTTTACGGAGCCTTCTGTTGTAAATTCCATATCTGAAGTTTCCATACCGACCAATGCCAGTTCTGCAGGTCCGTCATTTGCCAAAGTAGACTCATCAATTTGATAAGATAAGATCGCTGCATTTTCGTTCTTCAAACTACAGCTTTCAGTTGCCAATTCCGCATCCAAAGTCTCCATGCCCACCAATGTCAGTTTTGTATCTTCGTTATTATCCAAAATAGGCACATCCAATTGATGAGATGAGACCATGGGATCTTCCTTTCTCAAGCTACAGTCTTCAGTTTCCAATTGCATATCCACAGCTTCCATGCCCACCAATTCCACTTTTGAAGCTTCATCGTTAACCAAAATATCCCCATCCACTTGATGAGATGAGACCGCAGGATCTTCCTTTTTCAAGCTACAGTCTTCAGTTTCAAAACTAATATCCATAGCTTCTACGCCCACCAATTCCACTTTTGCAGGTTCATCGTTGGCAAAACTACCCACATCCACTTGATCAGATAAGACCACAGGATCCTCCTTCAAACTACAGTCACTTGTTTGTTCAACAGTGTCTGCAACAAACAAATCTTCATTGAACTCAAAATTTTGAGGATCCTTTTCATCGTTGGGACTATCAGCTTCACCCGAATCACCACCACCTAAATCTTCACCACTCTTAACCTCAACACTCGTACCATCAGCAGAACCAAACGGTCCACATTCTTCCGGAAAATCACGAACAGCAGAAACTTTCCGACGCTTAAACTTAGGCGGATCAACAACAGTTGAGTCTCCATTTACCATCACTGGCTTCCCTAATTCTTCTTCAGAATGTTCATCACAAACCAACATTGATGGCTCCGAATTCATCTTTTCAATCAAAAAATCATATGTATCAACAAGGTACTAAAACTTCGCAAATTAAAGACCCCGCACTCTTGTTTTCGCTGCGCAAAAAAACAAGAAAACATCCAAATAAACAACAACAACAACAACAAGCATAAACATGAAATTACTAGTTATAAAAACACAAGAAAAAAATAATCATAACACAACATCAAGAACAATACGCGATGGAATTGAAACTATATCGTAAATCACAACGGTTAAGCACTTAATCGTAGAATCGCGGTGCGGAATGTATTCTCAGAATTGCGATGGAATAGCATTTTCTTAAAAAATAAGGAGGAAAACCTGAACGAGTTTCACGGTGTTTGCGGAGGTCGACGGCGAACTCCGGCAGCGTTTTACGGCAACTCGAGAATGAGGGACGATGATGACGTGGGTGGGGGTGAGATTAGGGTTTAAATTGTTGAAATGAAATGCGTTCGTTCATTTCTTGTTTGTTAATCTCACATCCGCGCCTTTCTGGGCAAAAATATCTCCAACAATTATTTCTTTTGACTCCAACAATATAACTTTGATTAATTATTTCAATTTTCAAACAAACATTTATGGGAATTATTTCAAATCTATTCAATTTTTTTGACCAAAAATTATTAAAAAATACATTATTTTGGTCAAAAATTATTATTTCAAATAATTAAAAAAATCCTTTCAAAAATATATTAAAAAAATTTGACCAAAAATTACTTAATATATATTAAAAATAAGTTTTGATAGAAGATCAACCAATTACAAATTTTTCTCAATTTTGTTTTTACTTTTAATGATACAAGGGTTGTGATTAATTGAGTATTGATCAAGTGTGATTAAAAATAGTGGCTACTCACACAAATATGGTAAACCTTAATCAAGAAGAAATGTTATTTTCTTAGCTAAGAAGAAATATCAAGTTCTTAGTGAAGAAGTAAATTCACATACCAAGAAATAATTAGTTAAGATCAAATTTTCTTCGTAGAAAAAGTAAAGTTGAGTTTCTCATTGCATGTTCACACTTCTATTTCCATTGTAAATAGAAGGAGATTGGATGAAGGGAGAATTGTTCCAATATTCACATAAAAATTATAACCTTTTTTATTTTATTTTTTACACAGAAAATTTCGTGTGAGAAGAATGTGTTACAACTGAAGCACGAAAGATACTCCGGCTCAATTATGATTATACGATTTCAAAAAGGCAATGATGACTGCTCGAGGCAAAAAGAGTGGTATTATTTACAACGATATAAGAACCAAGTCATTTCATTGCAATTGCAGTTAATGAAAATTTAAACTTATAGCCCCAATGGCAAGGACACATGAGTGAGAAAGGGATAAAGAATATTCATTCGATGAGATAAATTTCAACTCACCGGTCAGTAGAAATGAACAAATGTGAATAAGGTATACTTGGAAAGTAAAAAAGAGACACCTTTCAGACACGTGTAAGAAACCCAAAAAAATATTCGCTCAAACATGTTCACTTTGATAATTGTGGTCTACAAGACTAGTTATCTGGTTGTTTCAACAATAAACAAATAAGAGGGAAATCGCCTAAACAATCTTCATTAAAGAAATAAATCTTACAAGAATTGCTCCTCGTACTACAACCATCTTCACCAACATTTGATCAAGGGGATGAGAGAGGTGTGAAATGAAGGTTAAAGATTCAAGGTGAGGCTCGTGAACCAATACTCTAGTGAAGAATGGTTTCTTGTCGAGGTCCCTCAAAGCACAAATTTTTCTTTCTTGTTCCAGCTTCAACAAAGACGTTGAATATGATCCTTCTTGAAAATATGAAAATCAAATAGTAAATGGGTTGTTAGAAAAACAGAGCAAACTTGAAATAGGTCATGCCAGACGATTATACCTTTAACGAAAAAGGGAACTTTGGATTTTTTCCTTTCTTGTATTTGATTATTGGGTTGTTGGGGACCTACCAAAGAATAATCTTCGATGATGGGAGGTTTCAAGTACTTGTCTTAGAGCTTGAAAGTTCAATGAAGGTTCATAATCAAACAACAAGATATGAGACTAATGTGATCCATACGGCTAGCTCGATTGATTTATAGGATGTATCGAAATTAAAGACAAGACTTTTTAATTAGCAATGAGGAAGGTAGAATTCTCATTGCATGAGTTAAATCGACAAAGAATGACAACGCCTGTTACGATGGTCAGAGTAATAATGCACAAGTCGGTTTGAGTTTTCTACTTCACGGCACAATGGTCACATTGGTCACACACATATCTATTAATTATATCACACTGTCTCATTTCTCAAGGGTCAACAAATGATACAACATAGGGGGAATTCTATTACTCCTAAAAATAATTATCTTGTTAGCTGAACTTAGTAAACAGGCAATATGACAATTAGGTGATGAAGCCCCTAGTCGGTCGATTATTAGGCGATGCTAGAATAGTCAAACGGGGGATCTGGTTATTTCTCAAGGCCAATAACTTAGATCGCGGATCTTCAGGGGTTTAGAATTGAGTCAAAATGTAGTGGGACGAGACAATGACGCAAAAAGCCCACATTCTTTGTTCTTAGCATCACCAACTGCTTTGAGGAGCGAGGGAGAAGAAATGATCTCTAATGGAGCTTCACACCAAGGACCTTGTCAACAAAACATGTTAAGAAAAGAACATTGAAGCCAGATGTGGGGCACCATGATCCCACTAGGATATGAGTTACTATGTACTACACAAGAAAACTAGCTGAATGAAGAATGAAACAATGTAGGACACATTATTTGACTAAAAAGTAATAGTTTAATTATAAATACTTTATTCATACAATGTAATTAAAACATCCAACAATCAAACAAGTTATTTCGCAATTTATCCCTTAATCTTTCTGCTTTTATTTTTATGTATTTATTAGTGTAGCTTAAACCCAAAAACAATTATAGCCAACACTCTACTAGAGAAGTCAAGAAATCCACAACTGAAGGACATAGTTCCTCTTTCAACATCAATCTTTTGAAGCAATTGGAATCACTGTTGAGGAAATCCAACCGACATCAATACAAACATATCACTATTGACTATGATGCACATTCTAAAGGCTATAATTTATACAGATAATGAAATAACAATGGAGTTTTTCATTGTAACTAATGTTAAATTTGATAGAGTAGCTACATGGATTTAGACAGCCCAAAACAAAACGACATATTTTTCTTCCATATCTTAAAGAAGAAAATGACTAAGAAATTGTGACACTCATTCAAGATGCAACTCCAACTCTTACATCATCTATTTATGTAGAAGAAATCTCGAACAAAAGAAGGAAGATAAACTACATGTTTGACATTTATGGAATGACTATTGAGGTTACTCTTGACCTTAAGGAGTTATATTGCCTTTTGACAGGTAGTGAGCAATTATATCTTGATGATGCTTTGAATACAAAAGGTGTATAGTCAGCAACTTTGACAAATCTATGAAAGACAAAAGATGAATATATGCCATATATAAGGATATCAAATAAATTGTGAAATATTATTAACTCTACCCAAAGATCATGAATTCATCAGAGTCAAATTAGAGTACAAGGTAAAAAAATTGCTAATGGAGAGGTGAAAATATACAAAGCAAGCCATATTGATAAATGGCTAGAAGTAAAAGCATAGAGTAGACTATATGCTTGATTTGGAATGAAGTAAAAAAATCTACCACATTGATTTGGAAAAAAAAGATGTAGACACTGAACTTCTGTAACACTAAATATTTTTTTAAGGAAAATGTTAACTAGTGTCCCTGGGCACTGGTTAAGGAAATCAAATATAGTATAAGGATCTTAGAACTTGTGTAGTTAAAGTTAAAAAAGTGTAAATAATTATGTTTTCAATGCAAATATTTTCTTTTTTGTTTCCTTAACTAGTGCCCTCGGGATACTAGTTAACAAGACCCTTATTTTAATTGATTGGTGTAAGACTTTGCATGAACAATAAAATTTCTTATTAATAGATTAATGTTGTATATACTTCAAAATCAAATAAATCTAGAACTTCTTGAAACATTACCTAAATTTTTTGAACTAAATATTATGTATCTAGAAAATAACTTGAAGTAATTTTTAAATATAGAATTGTCTAAGTATATGTAAAAGTAGTATTTATATTTTGTATTAAGAAAATTGTAAGGTTTCGTTCTCCTAAACACATTTTTCTCCATCTAACTTAGATGTCTCACAAGCTATAACTTTTTCGTAATCACTTTGTCCTTTAAGCATTTACGGAAGTTTTTGTGGTCAGTGTAATACACTTATACTCTCATGCTAATGGGACGAATTTCTTGAATTTATAGATTACTAAATATCCATACTTGTAAAAATACTGGACGAAATAAATGAGATGAAATAATGTAATATTTTGCATTTCAGCAGCCATATAATCTATTTAAGAAGGACAATAATAAAGAAAATAGGGAGAAAGTCGTCAATGCGATGAACAAATTTTGAAAATACCGAGTTCAATTGAGACGGTGCATAAGCATTTTTTTTTTTTGAGGAAGACGGTGCATAAGCATAACTCATATTTCTATTATAGTCACAAGCATATCTAAAACCACCATAAGTTTGTCAAAAAAAAAAAAAAAACACCATAAGTTCATTAACCAAAAGTAACCATCGCTAGCAATGTTTCATAAATAATTTGAAAATCCTAATCAGCAGAAGAAAAAAAAAACGAAGAAAAGCATACATAGAACTTATTGATAAACTCCTCTAAAATTTGTTTCAATTATTTATGTTACCCTTCCGGAATTCAAGCTGCAACCACAACTTTGAACAAATGTCATGCAAACAACGTGCTACTGCACTGGTAATCCTAAAAGCGCATCCTTACGGTTTTAGGGTTGAGCATGGCGAGAGCCAACAGTTTCTGATACATCGATATAGTAGGAATGACTTGAAGAACCAAATGAAGGCCCTTGAGAGATAACACCAGCTGGAGTGGCAAATTGGGACGATGGCATCGAAGAAGGCCTGAGTTTCAAGTTATTCGAGCTAGCCTTTTTTCCACTCAAAGTGAAACTACCCACTGTGATCTGTAAATGATTCTTACAAAGTTATAAATTGACGTAACAAAGTTTCATCAATCCTTCATGCAGAAAAAACTATCAACACCCATGAAGTTACATTCACGATGTGCTTTTAAAAATCAACATAAATTGTCTATAATTTAAGAACGATCCTTTTACTAACGATGCCGCGATAAGCTTATCAGCAACTACGCCTGCCAAAAGGCGTGAATTAGGAGTAAGTAGAGACACCTTAAAGCTACTCATTCTGTTACAACCACCACTATTATCAAATGGTTCTAATGTGCCTGAGAGGGATACATGAGTTCAAACTTGTCCTGTGATGAAAAAAGACATCAAAGAAAGAAAATTAAACTGAAACACATTTAGTTATATAAACCAACCCATCAGAGTACACACAAACAAAACTAAAGATGTTACTTCCTTCTATTCAAAAAAACATCAAATTTTTTGGCTTTCAAATAACCATAGAAAACAACATTAGTAAAAATACTCTTCAAAAAAAAACATTAGTAAAAATAAAGCTAGCACACAAAAATACAAGTGACAGACTAAACATATAAATATAGTCGGAATCATACACTTTAAGACTCAACAATGGTGTAATTCCACAAAGTACATTTGCTCTTTTATTTCAGTATAAAAAATACACTTTGATTAATTGATTGTGATGGATTTTTTCCTTTTTAAAAGCTAAATATACCAGTAGAAAAATATGAAAAAAAAAACTGATTATGTGCTAGAAGATGATAAATATATGCAAGCAAGCACTTATGGATTGTGCAATAAAAGCAATGTACTTTTTAGGTATCAGATTAAAATTGGATTGTGCGAAACTTGTGGATTGGTTTATGTACTCTCTCACTCTAACAAAAAATACATAAAATAAATCTAAAAAGTCAAATGTGTTTAGTAAAAAAACATTTAAATTTTTGGATCCTTTTGACTTTTATTTTGTTATAAGAGGAGTATAGTGAATATTAAAAATTGAAGGAAAAAAAATACAAAGACAGTAGAACAAAAGAGAATACAATGTGTCTGTGTTGTCAAATTTCCCTTAAGACACGGTGAATTATGTGTGAGTTTCCATAGGCCACAATACCAAATTTATTTTGAGAGGCACACCAGTTATATCCACCATGCTTCTTCCACGGGTTGTCTTAATGGTTAGTCGTCATAATTCGACAAAGTCAACACTATACATGTTGAATGCTAGCTTAAAAATGCATCTTACATCAAATTTCATATCTCTTTTAATTCAAATAGTTAAAGAAAAACCTTTTCATACTTAGATACATGGTTATTGAATGTATTCTAATAAAAAGGATGTAAAAAGTAATACCTTGTAAGTAACAATGCTTCCTTCCTGATGAAGGGAGACAATGCCTACCAAACCATGAGCAGAAAGAATGGACATCCCTGTATTAGGTCCTCCCCGACAACATGTCTTAAGTTTTTCAACAATGTCCTACAAACAAAACAAAATAAACATTTTGATTAGAACTATTCATAACAAAAGAGACTATAAAATAACTTTCCTTCTTACATCGTCAAAATCTACATGAATATTTCAACTTATAGAGTAACCAAAATCTACATTAGCATTTCAACTTATAAAGTAACCAAATTTTTAAAAATGTGTAACGCAATTAATTATATATATCACATATTAACGTTGGAATTAATTATAGGTTTAATAGCATACCTCTCCATGGTTCACAATGATCAAATGTGGAGAGAAAGAATTGTCAATAACTCCTGAGAAATTAACAACAAGAATGAAAATGAGAATCAAATAATCGACAAAATCAAAATTCAAATAATAAAAAAGAAACAAACTTAACATACTCATCACTTCAACCTCATGCTTCTTCTTAAAAGAGCCATGAGGCCTCCTCTTCCCCTTGTACTTTTCTTCACAATAGAATGAAAAGAATAAGTAATGGTAGCATCATGGATCGGGTCTGATCCCAAGCTCAAAGTAATGTTGTCATCAAGGAAGTATTTCCTCGGTCGACCCCTCTTTTTCTTGATTGAACCAGATCCAGAAGAAGCACCAACACATGGCTTCAAGGTGGAAGGACTAATGCCGTTGTTGAAAGGCTCAAAAAGAGGGAATGAGTTACTGTCCATGTTGAGAATAGGGAATTGAATTGTGGTGATTTCCATCATGGTGGTCGAGATAGTCTTTGCGAGTGGATTGGGGGCCACCAAAACAACTTTTTCCGGTTGAAGGTGGTGTGAATGAGGGTGTGGTGATTCTGGTTCATTTGAATCCATGACAATGCAGTGAAGAAAATAGTGATTGAAAAATGATTATGAATGAATGTGTATATATAGAGATAAAAGTAACGTAAATTTGTGAATGGTGTGATGATGAATGATGACGAATGAAGAAAAGTGTGAACCGAAAAATTAACTACCGAGGAAGAAAGAGGGGACAGGGAAAGTTTTGGATTTTAATTAGGCCAAACACATTTTGGAGTCATTTAAGTTTAAGGTTTGTACCAGATTAGTCATGTTAGTTTTTTAGTTTCAAATTGGTCTTTTATGTTAGTAAAAGTGTGTACATAATCCTTTAAGTCATAAAGTACATTCACATTACCCTTTTTCCATCAAACTTGGTTAAAAAATGTGTAGATGGACGTTTATTGCTAAGTTGGAAGGTCTAAATTCACCTATCTCAAAGCTAAGGTTCATATGTGTATTATTCAGTCTTATTTTAAAACAAAAATCATTCAATTACTGTTTTTAGGGGAAAAATTATTCGATTACTTGATTCATCGTGTTTTTGATAAAATATTTATTTCTAAAATTAAGATTGGTGTTATAAACACTTTTTGGACATTCCACCTCAGTGTTAAATGGTCTTGTAAGCACTTTTTAACAAAGTTGTACGAAAAACTGGATCAATTTGTTACAAAAATTAATTAAAAAACTATCTTGCTCACTTTTATCGACATTAATGATCAATTTAAAATTAAAAAAATTAATTTGATACAAACGTTAAACTTAAAGGATTATACGATGTATTTGGCCATTTATATTTATTATATATTTGAATTTTCATCATTTGTTATTACTTTACATTTTTTAAATCATTTCTTTTGAAAATAAAATATATTTTTTGACGTCAGAAAAATAAAATATAACTTTATTTTGACTTTGAAATAAAACATAACTTACATAATTTAAGATCTCTTTTGACTAAATCTCTCTTTATCTCATTATAACGTTATATTTGACAAAGTGTAATTATAATAAATACATCTATATACGTTTTCTTGTAAAAAGAAACATTTATATATGTTCTGTCAAAAAAAAACATTTATATATGTTTTTTTTAATAAAATTGTTACTCCGAATGAATTATAAATAAAATTAACTTCATATTTTTACAATAAAATATAATTAAAAATTTTGGGTGTTATCCCTTCGATTTCTAAGGGAGGAGGCTCTGATAATTCAAAGTTCAATCATAAGGTAAGTAATGTTTGGTCAAGAATATTCGCACCCAAGAATCAAACTAAGGTTTTCATGAACAATTCGTTTTTAGTGGGGATCACTAACCACTTGAGATCGATTATTTCTTTAATATAAACAACTTTTAATCACTCGTCTCATATAAGATGTATTTATCCGTAAAATACCACTTATTTAATTATTTTATATTCAATAATCAAATTAGTAGTAATAAGAGTAATTAAATAGGAAATATACTTAATTGTTATTAATGTTGCATATAATAAATGTGAATAACCAACGATGGATTGGTTCAATTGGTAAGAGACTTGGACCCCTTATGTATGTGGTTAAAGATTCGGTTTTTTATTATTAAGTGGAAAAAATCTGGTTTGAAGGGGAGAACTCAACTTGTCTGCCCTATAGGTTTTTCCAGAGATTAGTCACCATTAAACGATGGTGGAAACTTCGTATAAATATAATGGTAACCAAAAATAAATATGTATAGCTATTTTTTTAACATCGCTCAAAAAGTATATTATTTATTGCGTGTAATTTAGTCAAAAAAATATATTTTTTTGGTATATAGATAAAGTGGTTAGCATGACTAGAACTCACACACACGATTATGCGGTCCTTTCTATGAACCATGACGAACGTGTCCAACTAAAATTTTTGACATTTTCAGTTGAAGGAGTAATTATATAATTTAAGATATCGTTTGACTAAAGCTTTCTTTGTCTCATCATAACAGTTATATTTGACCAAGTGTAATTTTTTTTTTAGGGAAGTGTAATTATAATAAATACATTTATATACGTTTTTCTTTTATAAAAATTGTTATTCCCTAATGAACTTCGTATTTTTGCAATGAAATATAAGTAAAGTTTTTGGGTGCTATCCCTTCGATTCCGAAGGGAAGAGGCTCTAATAATTTAAAGTTCGGTCCTGAGGCAAGTAAAGTTTGGTCAAGAATTATCTCACCCAAAAATTAAACTATAGTTTTCATAAACAATTTGTCTTTTAGTGGATCTCATTAACCGCTTGAGATCAATTGTTTCGTTAATATAAATAAATTTTAATCACTCATCTCATATAAGATGTATTTATCCGTAAAATACCACTTATTTAATTATTTTATATTCAATAATCAAATTATCTGTGTTTCCCAAAAAAATATATTTTACATCTGTGTTGTTCCCCTAAATACAACCGATAAAGATTGTCAAGTATTTTCATATCCCTTACACAAAAAACAGTAGTTCCATATTATTTTTTTATTTTATTTTATTAATATAAGTTATTCTTCCTTACCCATTGATCAATTGTAACAAATGTGAGTAAAAAATAATGGTAAATATTGGACTTTAAATCCTCTAAAAAAAAGATTAGTAACAAACGTGAGCAAAAAATAATGTTAAAGATTGGACTTTAAATCCTCTAAAAAATATTAGTAACAAACGTAAGGAAAAAATATTGTTAAAGATTGGACTTTAAATCCTCTAAAAAAATATTTGTAGCAAACGTGAGCAAAAAATATTGTTAAAGATTAGACTTTAAATCCTCTAAAAAAATATTAGTAACAAACGTGAGCAAAAAATAATATTAAAGATTGGACTTTAAACCCTCTAAAAAAATGATTAGTAACAAACGTGAGTAAAAAATATTGTTAAAGGTTTGACCTTAAATCCTCTAAAAAAAAATCAGTAACAAACTTGAGCAAAAAATAATGTTAAAGATTGGACTTTAAATACTCTAAAAAAAAGATTAGTAACAAACGTGAGCAAAAAATAATGTTAAAAATTAGACTTTAAATCCTCTAAAAAAAGATTAGTAACAAACGTGAACAAAAAATATTGTTGAAGATTGGACTTTAAATCATCTAAAAAAAATATTAGGACTCAAAATATTTTAGAAAAAGATTTGTTAGCACTGTATAATAAATAAATAAATATTAATAAGTAGGGTTCTCACCGTTCATAGTTCGTTCCCACATTGTTTATTTTTTCTCAACCTCTCTCAGCCAGAATTCATAATCAACCTGTAAGTTTTTTTCTTTTTCTTTCATGTTACAATTAATCAAACTCGGTTAATTTTATGGATTATTTGACTTTGGTTTATAAGTGATTATGATTCAAATTGTTTACGATTAGTTTCAAGGATTATTTGACTTTGCTGGTTTATAATTGCTTATACAAACTATGATATCGTGGTTTTCTTTTATATAAAGAGAACCGTTTTTTTTAATTATTAAATAAATCATTATTTTGTTTAATAAAGGCGATATAGCTTCAGCAACGTATATAACATCGGTGCCGATGATGACATTGAAAACTCTATCACTTAACTCCTTTATGCTTTTTATGTGATCTTTGTTTCCCCGCTCAAGTTTTTTTGTAGTTAGTTTAGTCAGCAATGGTTGTCCTCTTTACATGCAAGTTGCGACGCACCACTATTGCTAAGGACCTCTAATATTTTCAAATGGCCTTCTCTCAGTGTTGCTGTTGTAGCATAGCCCCGAAACAATCTCACATTTACATTAGCTCCCACATTCTATTTAATCTTAACACTTAAATTTGTTTTGACGACATGTCACATATCTATGGCTTGAAATTGGGTAAATAGAGCACACCTAAATGGAGCAATGATGAATGTCGCTATTTGAACAAATATCACAGTCATACATTGATAAAAAAATATTAAAAATTCATGTCCGTCTTCTATTGTTAAAAAAATATATGCATGGTACTTTTACTAACTCTTTCATTATTACCCCTTTAAAACAAAAAAAAACGAAAATTTCTTTCATTATTAATTATTAATCTTTTAATTTTGACGATTCTTATTAGAAAAATGGAAAATAGCAAAAGTCAACTATCGAGGAAGGATCACCAAAAAGTAAGGTCAGAATATGAAAGGAAAAGAAAATAGAGAATGGACAATGAGCAAACACAACAACGACTACTTCAAAGACGAGAAAATTATAAACGACGGAAAGAAAAAGAAAAAGAAGTTGAAATATCATGCACTAATGATATTGTTGAGACAAAGGTGCCCAATCAAATTTTCACAGCTACGGATTTTTCAAATAAACACTTTCAAGGAACCCATGACAACGAAGCAGAATCAAGTCTCATACATATTAATGACCCAACACTTGGTTAGTGATGAAAACAAAATTATAAACTTTTAACCTATTTAACAATTACTATTATTTATTATTATATTGTGATACTTTTTTTTTATGTCATAAATATTCTTATATATTTATTTTAACTATCTGATCTTAATAATGCATCAACTTTTCAAAGAACTCAAGATAATGAATCAGAATATGATGAACCAAAATATTATGAACCGGAATATGGTAACTCCAATGTTTTTGTAGAATATATCAAATATTTACATTTGTTATGTTATAAATTATAATATCACTTTGGTCGCATATAATGTGGAAGTTGATGAAAATTTTCAAGATGCACAAATACAAAATGTGGATATGGAAGACAGAATTAATGAAAATTATGGAGATGCACAAATACAAAATATGGATATGGAGGATACAGTTAATGAAAATTTTAAAGATGCACAAATACAAGATGAGGATATGGAGGACACAGTTAATGAAAATTATTTTGTATTTTATGTTATCTATTACCGATTACTATTAGAATAAACAATAAAAAAATCATTATTTTATATGCAGACAAACTAAAATATTTTGAGTTCATAAATAATTTTGTTATATGCCTTCACAATATTTTGTTTATAAATCAATATATCAATAATTTCCATTAATATTTTAAAATTTAATCAAAATTATACAAACAAACATAATAAAAGGAGTAATAATCACTTTGGTCCCTGAAATTGTAATGAGTAGTCAAAATAGTCCTTCAATCTATCAAAACTTCAAAGTAGTCCCTGATTGTACATTTTGTTAGTCAAAATAGTCCTTAATGTTAAAATATTTCATTAATATTGTCAGATTAGTCCTCCAATATACTTACTTATTGTCATATTAGTCCTTATAAGTACATGTTTATGGTCATTTTAGTCCATATATGAAAAGAGTTATTGTCAACATTGAGAGGTTATTTTAGTGTCAAAGACTATTTTGACTAACACAATGCACAATCAGGGACTATTTTGAAATTTTGATACAATGAAGGACTGAAATGACTGATCATTACATATTCAGGGACTAAAGTGACTATTTCCCCCATAATAAAACAATCACATGTGTTAGCGCGGTAGAAAGAGCGGACATACGGGCACGATAGTGCCCTTCTTTCCGCTAGTTAGTAATAAGAGTAACTAATAACGGTTATATTTTTGGCATTTTTAGTTGAAGGAGTAATTAAATAATTTAAGATATCGTTTGACTAAAGCTCTCTTTGTGTCATTATAACGGTTATATTTGACAAAGTGTAATTATAATAAATACATTTGTATACGTTGTTATATAAAAATTGTTATTCCTGAATGAATTATAAATAAAATTTACTTAATATTTTTGTAATAAAATATAAGTAAAATTATTGGGTATTATCCCTTCGATTCCTAAGGAAAGAGGCTTTGATAATTCAAAGTTAGATCCTGATAAGTAAAGTTTGGTCAAGAATTATCTCACCCAAGAATCAAACTAAGGTTTTCATGAACAATTTGTTTTTTAGTGAAGCTCATTGACCACTTGAGATCAATTGTTTCGTTAAGATGTTTTTATCCGTAAAACACAACAAAATTAATTATTTGATATTCAATATTCAAATTATTAGTAATAAGAGTAATTTATTAGGAAATAGACTTAAGTGTTATTAATGTTGCATATAATAAATGTGAATAACCAACAATGAAATGGTCCAAGTGGTAAGGAACCTTGGACCCCTTAAGAATGTGGTCAAATGTTCGATTTCTGATTCTTGTACGTGGAAACAATCCGGTTTGAAGGGGAGAACTCAACTTGTCTTTTCCATAGATTTTTTCGGAGATTCGTTATCGTTAAACGGTGGTGAAAACTTCGTATAAATATCATCATAACAAAAAAATAATATGAATAGCTATTTTTTTAATATCCCTCAAAAAGTATATTATTTATTGTGTATAATTTAGTCAAAATTTTCTTACATATATTTTTTTGATAAATAGATAAAGTGGTTAGCATCACTAAAACTCTCACACACAACTGTGAGGTCTTGATCATGAACCATGAGGAACGTGTCCAACTAAATTTTTTGGAATTTCTAGTTGGAGGAGTATTAAATTACAAGAAATGATATTTGAACAACCATTTTGTGACAATTTTTAGACAACTCTCATTGATATTATGTTCTTATTATCCCTCTTCATTTTTTTTCTATTGTTTTTGACCAATCAAAAGAGAAAAAATAATTGTCACAAAAATTGTCACCAATTGTGTACAAATATTATTACTCTTAAATTATTAAGGATTATTAAATTATTTTGGCATTACTTATATTTTGTATAAAAGAGTATTAAATTATTTAAAATACTAGTAATATTTTTATGGAACTTTTATGTTGTTATTAATTTTTTTTGATGGGATGTTGTTATTAATTATATTAAATGTATTAATGCTTTTTTTTTAAGGAAAATGCATTAATGCTTAGTTAATGAATTTCTTGCATTAATTGTATATACCCCGCAACATCCATCTATAATGATGATAGAATATAAATATCATTCATTTAATTTAACTTTTGTATTATTAATAGATCAATTTCTTTTGGGTACATATTAATAGATCAATTTATTAGACGTGAATTGTACTTTGTCCCACATGTAGTACTATTCATTATTAATAAATTATTTGTAAGAATATAAATTTACAATGAATGATCATTTCAATTGATATTAGTATTTCCATACTATTATAAACAAAAATCCATTTTTAGATTTATTAACTAGGTACATTAGTTGCTTAACTTCTAGGTCACTTTTTTGAATTATTTGTCCATATAGAAATATAGAAGGCCAACCAAGTTGTTTGGGCTCCGGTGACAAGGAGCTCCTTTCAAGGACGTACCCGGGGAATATCGGGTTCGATTCCCAGGAGAAACAATGTTTGGCCAATGCGCATGCCTCCACGCATGAGTCGGATTAATCGCCCACCTTTGGTGGGTTGGAAACTGGTGCGAAAGCCGAAAAAAATAATATAGAAGGCCAAAAATATGAAGAATATCAAGGGTTATAATATGTGTTTTTTATTTTACACGGTCATTTTTCAAACTTCGTATATTTGACATATTCAATTTGAACAATTAACCTTTTAATTTATAAAAGTAGGTCAAATATATTTTTACACTTTTTTATGTTAGAGGTTTGTAGCAAAATATTTTTTTACATTTTTCTTTTTAGTAACAATTTGACCCTTAGGGCCCGTTTGGTGCGCAGGATAACTAGACAGGATATGATACAATTATCCTATCCTGATGAAATCTATTGTTTGGTGCACTAATAGAAAATGATAAATTAAACTTATTTCTAATCCTATCCTATCCAACCTTTGTTATTCTTATCCTTGATTTTTGGTGGGTTAGCAACCTGATAGAATAAAACTAGCACACACGCGTTCTTTGTTTCTTCCAAAATCCATATTCGACTCCCGCAACATGCTTTCTTTTCCAATTTCATTCGAATAAAAATTTCCTTTTCTTTCTGTGTTGCTTTCGTAATTCAACTTTTTTCGAATATTTTTTTCCTGCATTTTGTGATTCGATTTTTTCCCAAATCCAATCATTTGTCTTGCTTCTGCTACCTGCTATTTATTTATTTATTCTTTTACGTAATTGCATATGTATATTTTTTTTAAAGAAAGATATGGTTATTGTTATGCGATTGAATATTTTAATTTTTATTAGTGCAGGTTTTTTTGTTGCAATTATATGAAACTATTTACTTACTCATTATTTTCTGATTGTCAATTAAGAATATGAAGAAGAAAAAAATCTTAGAAAGTATGAAATTGTTTCACAACGATAACTTAGTAATTTAAATATAATATATTTTTTATAATGCAGTAGCAAGTGTACACCAAACGCATTATAGAATAAAATAATGCTATCATTTCTTTATCAAGTGTGCACCAAACGCATGATAGGATAAATATTTATCATGTCACTATCATATCCTATGTTTATCCATCTTCTTATCATATCCTGTCTCTATCATATTCTGCACACCAAACGGGCTCTTAAAGTCATAAGATGTTTTTGTTGTTAGTTGTTACCATTTTCCATTCAACCCCTTTAAAAATGCTTATGTCATCTTTAAAAAATCAACTTTAAGAGATATCCGCATTTCTTTAAAAAATCAAATTTTTAGGTTCATTCAATAGAAGATGTATTTGGTCAATAATATAGACCAAATACATTATTTATTGAATGAATAAGACAACAACATTTGTACAAATACTCAATGAAAAGAGAAGAGACGACTAGGGTTTCTCACATATAAATATGATGCATTATATATATAACCGCTTCTCAAGTTTGAATAAACAATGTAAATTGGGGTTTAAAAGTGGTGCAGACATATTACTATCTTAAACAATTGACAAATCAATAAATATATAGCCTTCTGTTGACTAAACAAAGTTGTTAAGCCTTTACATTATACACATTGTATTGGAGAAGTTAGAAAAGCCACAACTGAGGGACATAGTTCTCCATCACCATCTATTTTTTGAAGCAATTGGAATCACAATTGAGAAAATCCAGCTGACCTCGGCTAATTTCAGCTTCCATCAACACAAACAGATCACTATTGACCATGATTCACATTCTAAACGCTATAATGAAATGATGTAGTTTTCATTGTAACTAATGTTAAATTTGATAAAGTAGCTACATATGGATTTAGGCAGCCCAACAAAACGACATATTTTTCTTCCATATCTTAAAGAAAAAAATGACCAAGAAATTATGACACTCATTCAAGATGCAACTCTAACTCTTACATCATCTATTTATGTAGAAGATAAGAGATTAAATTAACTGTGAAGAATAAGACTTGGAAATTAGTAACTCTATCCAAGGGTCATGAATCCATCAAAATCAAATGACTATAAGGTAAGAAGAATGCTAATAGAGGTGGAAAAATACAAAACAATACTTATTTCCAAAATAAAATCCTCCTCATTCACCTCTTATGCCATCTACTTAAAAAGAAGAAAGATCAAGTAAAAGTCCAAGGAAGATAAACAACGTGCTTTACATTTACCAAATGACTAATGGAATTACTCTCAACCTTGAGGAGTTATATTGTTTTTTAATAGATATCTAGCAAATAGATTTTGATGAAGCTATCAAATACAAAAGATGGAGATTTGTCATATATGAGGAGATTAAATCAATTGTGAATAACATTATTTGGGAATTAGAGACTCTACCCAAGGGTCACAAATTCATGAGAGTACAAGACAAGAATCATTCTAATAGAGAGGTGGAAAAATACAAAGCAAGACTTATTGCCGAAAGTATCTCCACATCATTCACCTCTTATATCATCTACTTACCTAGAAGAAAGCTCAATAAAGAGAATGTAAATAATAGATAGTGGGCAACTAGATCTTGACAAATCTATGAAAGACAAAAGATGAATATATGCCATATATAAGGATATCAAATAAATCGTGAAATATTATTAACTCTACCCAAAGATCATGAATTCATCAGACTCAAATTAGAGTACAAGGTGAAAAAAATGCTAATAGAGAGGTGAAAAAATACAAAGCAAACCATATTGATAAATTAGAGTACTATATGCTTGATTTGGAATGAAGTAAAAAAAATCTACCACATTGATTTAGAAGAAGATGTAGACACTTAACTACCATTATAGTAAATATTTTAATTGATTGGTGCAAGACTTTGCATGAACAATAAAATTTCGCATTAATTGATTAATGTTGTATATACTTCAAAATCAAATAAAATTTCTAGAAATAACATGAAGTGATTTTTAAATATAGAATTGTCTAAGTATATGTAAAAGTAGTGTTTATATTTTGTATTAAGAAAATTGTAAGGTTTTAATCTCTTAAAACATTTTTCTCCATCTAACTTAGATGTCTCACAAACTATAACTTTTTTGTAATTGAAGCATGCATGGAAGATTAAAGATTTTGTGGTCAGTGTAATACACTTTTTTTTTAAAGAAGTGTAATACACTTATACTCTCACGCTAATGTGACGAATTTCTTGAATTTATATATTACTGAATATCTATATACTTGTAAAAAAAGACTGGACGAATTAAATGAGATAAAGTAATGTATTATTTTCCATTTCAGCAGCCATATAATCTCTTTAAGAACAACAATGATAAAGAAAATAGGGTGAAAGTTGTCAATGTGATGAATAAAATTTGAAAATATCGAGTTCAAATGAAACGATGCATAACTCATATTTCTAATATAGTCACAAGCATATCTAAAACCACCATAAGTTCATTAACCAAAAGTGACCCTCACTAGCAGAAGAAAAAAACGAAGAAAAGCATATATAGAACTTATTGATAAACTCCCCTAAAATTTGTTTTAATTATTTATGTCACCCTTCCAGAATTCAACCTGCAAACCACAACTTTGAACAAATGTCTTGCAAACAACCTTACAGTTGAGCTTGGCGAGCCAACAGTTGCTGGTACATCGATATAGTAGGAATGAGCTGATTACCATTATTGTAGATTCCAGACCCCTGACTAAAAGGACTAATCTCATTGCCACCAGAGGAACCAAATGAAGTCCCTTGGGAGATAACACCAGATGGAGCGGCAAATTGGGACGATGGCGTCGAAGAAGACCCGAGTTTCAAGTTATTTGAGCTAGCCTTTTTTCCACTCAAAGTAAAACTACCCACTGTGATCTGAAAATATTCATAAAAAGTCATAAAATTGATGCAACAAAGTTTGATCAATCCTTCATGCAGAAAAAACTATCAACACCCATTAAGTTACATTCACGATTTGGTTTTAAAAATCAACATAAATTGTTTATCATTTGAGAACAATACCTTTACCAACGATGCCGCAATAAGCTTATCAGCAACTACTCCTGCCAAAAGGTGTGAATCAGGAGTAACTAGAGACACCTTAAAGTTACTCATTCTCTTACAACCACCGATATTATCAAATGGTTCTAATGTGCCTGAGAGGGATACAAGTTCAAACTTGTCCTGTGATGAAAAAAGACATCATAGAAAGAAAATTAAACTAAAACGCATTTAGTTATATAAACCAACCATCAGAGTACACACAAACAAAACATCTCAAAATAAAAATCATCAATTTTTTTGACTTTCAAATAACCATAGGAAGCGATATTAGTAAAAACAAAGCTAACACACAAAAATACAAGTGACAGACTCAACATATAAATATAGTTGTAATTCTAAAAGTAGAATGACGAAATATTCTCAATAACGATTTGAAAGTGTATGACTCCATCATTGTTGTCAAAGTCGAGATCCTAATTAAGATCGTCAGGGTTTGATAGATCGCTGTTCAAAGAATCGTAAAATCCTACCGCCAATTTTATAAAATTATAGTTGCACTCACACACAAGCGCACAAAAAAAAAGTAGCATAGACAAGAAAATTAACCTTAAACCATAGCAATATACCAACTTAAATGAAAAGCTCATTATTTGATCATATCCTTTACCATTCAAAATTAGACTAATAAAATAATATCTAATTCATTATTTATCACCATTATACAAGTATACCCGTGGTTTTGACAACATTTGATCCCACATCTCTCCCACGCCAACGAAAACAGTGTGCACAAATTTTAATCCACGAAATATATATTCAAAAAATGAAATTAATCAAAGATATAAAACTCGTAGAAAATATGAAAAAGACTGATTGTGTGCTAGAAGATAATAAATATATGCAAGACTGATTATGGATTGGTTTATGTACCCACCCTCAAACAAAATATACGTATAATGAATCTAAAAAATCAAATGTCTTTAGTCTAAAAACATTTAAATTTCTAGATCCTTTTGAATTTTATTTTGTTACAAGGGGAGTGTAGTGAATATTAAAAATTGAACGACAAAAATACAAAGATATCGGAACAAAAGAGAATACAATGGAATGGGGAAACTTCATTTCATGTTTTCAATGGGTCAGTGTTGTCAAATTGCTCTTGAGACATGGTGGATTATGTGTGAGTTATATCCACCATGCCTCTTCCATGGGTTTTTTTAATGGCTAGTCGTCATAATTCGACAAAGACAACACTATGATATGTTGAAGGCTAGCTTTATAATACATGAACAACAAATAAATGCATCTTATATCAGATTTCATATCTCTTCTAATTATAATAGTTCAAGAAAAACCTTTTCACACTTAGATACATAGTTATTGAATGGATTCTAATAAAAAAGATGTAAAATGTACTACCTCATAAGTAACAATCCTTCCTTCCCGATGAAGGGAGACAGTGCCTACCAAACCATGAGCAGAAAGAATGGACATCTCAGTATTAGGTCCTCCCTGACAACATGTCATAAGTTTTTCAACAATATCCTACAAACAAAACAAGATAAACATTTTGATTAGAACTATTCATAACAAAATAGACTATAAAATAACCTCCCTTTTTACATTGTCAAAATCTACGATAACATTTCAACTCATAGAGTAACCAAAATTTGCATTAGCATTTCAACATATAAAGTCGCCACCTTTTTAATATCGTCAAAGTCTACATTAGCATTTAAACATAAAGTAACCAAATTTTTAAAATTGTGAAAGGCAATTAATTTTATATATAGATTGCATGTTCATATTGGAGTTAATTATAGGTTTGATAGCATACCTCTCCATGATTCACAATGATCAAATGTGGAGAGAAAGAAGTGTCAGTAACTCCTGAGAAATTAACAACAAGAATGAAAATGAGAATCAGATAATCGATCATATTTAAATTCAAATAATAAAAAAGAAACAAATTTAACATACCACACTTTTCTTTCAAAAAAAAAAAACATACCAAGCACTTCAACCTCCTGCTTCTTCTTAAAAGAGCCACGAGGCCTTCCTCTTCCCCTTGTACTCTTCTTCATAATAGAATTAGAAGGATAAGTGTTGGTAGCATCATGGATCGGGCCTGATCCCAAGCTCAAAGTAATGTTGTCATCAAGGAAGTATTTCCTCGGTCGACCCCTCTTTTTCTTGATTGAACCAGACCCAGATGAAGCACCAACACATGGCTTCAAGGTGGAAGGATCAGTCCCATTGTTAAAAGGATTAAAAAGAGGGGAAGGGTTACTGTCCATGTTGAGAATAGGGAATTGAGTTGTGGCAAGTTCCATCATGGTGGTTGGCACATACTTTGCGAGTGGATTGGGGGCAACCTTTTCAGGTTGAAGGTGGTGTGGGGGAGGGTGTGGTGGTTCTGGTTCATGTGAATCCATGACAATGCAGTGAAGAAAATAATGATTGAAAAAAAGACTATGAATGAATGTGTATATATAGAGATGAAAGTAACATAAAATTGTGAATGGTGTGATGATGAATGATGACAAAAGAAGAAAAGTGTGAACCAAAAAATCAATTACCTAGGAAGAAAAAGGAAAGGAGCGTTTCAGAATTTTAGGTCAAACGCATTCTGAAGTCATTTAAGTTTAATGTTTGTATCAGATTAGTTTTTAAAATTTTTTTTAGTTTCAAATTGGTCCTTTATTTTAGTAAAAGTGTATACATAATCATTTAAATCAGAAAATATATCCACATTACCTTCTTTTATCAAACTCGATTAAAAAGTGTGTATGCAGACGTTTATAGCTAAGTTGGAAGGTCTAAATTCACCTATCTCAAAACTAAGGTTCATAGGTGTACTATTCGGTCTTAGTTTAAAACTAAAAGCATTCAATTATTTTTTTTAAGGGAAAAATCATTTGATATCTTCATAATGTCCTTGATTAAATATTTATTTCTAAAATTAAGATTGAATTGACAAACAATTTGAAAAAAAAAATGTATATAAGTAGTTTTGTTTGGTGTCATAAACACTTTTTGGACATTCAACCTCAATGTTAAATGGTTATGTAAGAACTTCTTAACAAAGTTGTATGAAAAAATGGATCAATTTATTACAAAAAATAATTAAACGAATAACTTGCTCACTTTTACCGACATAAAGGACTGATTTAAAACAAAAAACTAGAAGAAATAATTTGATACAAACGTTAAACTTAAAGGACTCTAAGATGTATTTGGAAAAAAAAATTATTTAATTTTAGTTAGGGCTTTCAGTTGATTTTAGATTTGGTTTTTTATTTGCTTTTATGGAAATATTTTATTTGTTTTTAGGGAAAGATTTGGTTTTTTTTTTTTTTTGAAGTAAGGGAAAGATTTGGTTTTTATTTGTCCGGGTTTGAACCCCGACTTTGTATATATTATGCATTGTCTCTACCAACTAAGACGATTTTGTTTTTAATTATTTAGATATTCCCATTTATATTTATTATCTATTTGAATTTTCATCATTTGTATTTTTATTGAGTTTGAAATAAATATAACTTGTATAATTTAAAATATCGTTTGACCTTGACCAACAAAATAAATATCGTTTGACTAAAGTTCTCTTTATCTCATTATAACGATTACATTTGACCAAGCGTAATTATAATAAATACATTTTTTAAAAGTATAATAAATACATTTATATACTTTTTTTTATAAAAATTATTACTCCAGAATGAATTATAAAAAAAATTACTTCATATATTTCAAATGAAATATAAATATATTTTTTTTGATGTTATCCCTTTGGTTCCTAGGCGAAAAGGCTCTGATAATTCAAAGTTTGATTGTGAGATAAGTAAAGTCTGGTCAAGAATCATCTCACCCTAGAATCAAACTAAGGTTTTCATGAACAATTCATCATTTATTGGAACTCATTAACCACTTGAACTCAATTGTTTGGTTTTAATAAGTCAATTTCAATCACTCATCCCTAATAAGATGTATTTATTCGTAGAACACCGTTTATTTAATTATTTTATATTCAATAATCAAATTATTATTATTAATAAGAGTAATTAATTAGGAAATAGACTAAATTGTTGTTATTAATGTTGCATATAATAAATGTGAATAACCAACAATGGATTGGTTCAAGTGGTAAGAGACTTGAACCCCTTAAGCATGTGGTTAAAAGTTAGATTTTTGATTCTTGTGAGCGGAAAAAATCCGGTTTGAAGCGGTAAACCCAACTTGTCTGCCCCACACGTTTTTTCGGAGACTAGTCACCGTTAAATGATGGTGGAAACTTCGTATAAATATCATGGTAACCAACAAAAATATGAATAGCTATTTTTTTAATATCCCTTAAGAAGTATATTATTTATTGCGTATAATTTAGTGAAAAAAATTACATTTTTCTTTTGGGTATATAGATGAAGTGTTAAGCATCACTAAAACTCACACACACAACTGTGAGGTCCCCTATGAACCATGATGAACGTGGCCAACTAAAAAATTTGGCATTTTCTGAAGAAGGAGTAATTATATAATTTAAGACGTCGTTTGACTAAAGTCTTTGTCTCATTATAACGGTTATATTTGACCAAGTTTAATTATAATAAATACATTTATATACGTTTTTTTGTTATAACTATTGTTACTCCCGGATGAATTATAAATAAAATTTACCTCATATTTTTGCAATAAAATATAAGTAAAATTATTGGGTGTTATACCTTCGATTCTTAAGGAAACAAGCTCTAATAATTCAAAGTTCGGTCCTGAGTTAAGTAAAGTTTGATCAAGAATTATCTCACCCAAGAATCAAACTAACATTTTCATGAACAATTCGTCATTTAGTGGAACCTATTAACCACTTGAACTCAATTGCTTGGTTTATATAAGTAAATTTTAATCACTCATCCAATATAAGATGTATTTATCCGTAAAACACCATGTATTTAATTATTTTATATTCAATAATCAAATTATTAGTAATAAGAGTAATTAATTAGGAAATAGACTTCTTTTTTTGAAGAAAGAAATAGACTTAATTGTTATTAATTTTGCATGTAATAAATGTGAATAACAAACAATGGGTTGGTTCAAATGGTAAGAGACTTTAACCCTTTAAGTATGTGGTTAGGTTCATTTTTTTATTCTCGAGTGTGGAAAAAATCCGGTTTGAAAGGAAGAACCCAACTTGTCTGTCCCACAAGTTTGGTCGGGGATTAGTCATCGTTAAACGGTGGTGGAAACTTCGTATAAATATCATGGTAACCAAAAATAAAATATGAATAGCTATTTTTTTTTTTAATAATATCCCTCAAAAAGTATATTATTTATTGTGTATAATTTAGTCAAAATTTTCTTACGTTTTTTTTTTTGTATATAGATGAAGTGGTAAGCATCACTAAAACTCACACACAACTGTGAAGTCTAGACTATGAACCATGACGAACTTGTCAAACTAAAAATATTGGCATTTCCTGTTGAAGGAGTAATTATATAATTTAAGATATTATTTGACTAAATCTTTCTTTGTCTCCTTATAACGGTTATATTTGACCTATTGCAATTATAATAAATACATTTATATACGTTCTTTTTATTATAAAAATTGTTAGTCCCGAATGAATTATAAATAAAATTAACCTCATATTTTTGCAATATAATATAAGTAAGATCATTGGGTGTTATCCCTTCGATTGCTAAGAAAAGAGGCTATGATAATTCAAAGTTTGATCCCGAGGTAAGTAAAGTTTGGTCAAAAATTATCTCACCCAAAAATAAAACTAAGGTTTTCATGAACAATTTATCATTTAATTGAACTCATTAACCACTAGAGCTCAATTGTTTGGTTCATTAAGTAAATTTCAATCACTCATCCCATAAAAGATGTATTTATCCGTAAATCACAGTGTATTCAATTATTTTATATTTAATAATCAAATTGTTATTAATAAAAGTAATTAATTCGGAAATAGACCTAATTGTTATTCATGTTGCATATAATAAATCTGAATAAGCAATAACGGATTGGTTCAAGTGGTAAGAATATTGAACCCCTTAAGCACGTGGTTAAAAGTTCGATTTAGATTCTTGTGAGTGGAAGAAATCTGGTTTAAAGGGTTACACCCAACGTGTCTGCCCCATAGGTTTTCCTGAAGATTAGTCACTGCTAAACGGCGGTGGAAACTACGTATAAATATCATGGTAACCAACAAAAACATGAATAACTATTTTTTTTAATATCCATCAAAAAAGTATATTATTTAATGAGTTCTCCGATGTGCCAACCTAGTTGGGATGTCGTTGCTTCCTTTGATGCATGTCCTTGCTCATAGCTTAAAAAAAGTATATTGTTTATTGCGTATAATTCAGTAAAAAAATTCTTACATATTTTTTTGGGTATATAGATGAAGTGATAAGCATCACTAAAATCACACATACAACTGTGAGGTCCTGACTATGAACCATGACCAACATGTCCAACTAAATTTTTTGGTATTTCCTGTTGAAGGAGTAATTATATAATTTAAGATATCGTTTGACTAAAGCTCTCTTTGTCTCATTATAACGGTTATATTTGACCAAGTGTAATTATAATAAATACATTTATATATGTTTTTTTGTTATAAAAATTGTTACTCCCGAATGAATTATAAATAAAATTTACCTCATATTTTTGCAATAAAATATAAGTAAAATTAGTGGGTGTTATCGCTTCGATTTCTAAGAAAAGAGGCTCTGATAAGTCAAAGTTTGATCTTGAGGTAAGTAAAGTTTGATAAAGAATTATCTCACCCAAGAATCAAACTAAGGTTTTCATAAACAATTCGTCTTTTGATGGAGCTCATTAAGCAGTTGAAATTAATTGTTTCTTTAATATAAATAAATTTTAATCACTCATCTCATGTAAGATGTATGTATCCGTAAAACATCGTGTATTTAATTATATTATATTTAATAATCAAATTGTTATTAATGAGAGTAATTAATTAGGAAATAGACTTAATTGTTATTAATGTTGCACATAATAAATGTGAATAAGCAGCAATGGATTGGTTCATGTGGTCAGAACTTGAACCCATTAAGAATGTGGTTAAAAGTTCGATTTCTGATTTTTGTGAGTGGAAAAAATCTAGTTTGAAAGGGAGAACCCAACTTATCTGTCCCACAGGTTTTCGTGGAGATTGGTCACCATTCAACGGTGGTGGAAACTTCGTATAAATATCATGGTAACCAAAAATGAAATATGAATAATTATTTTTAAATATCCTAAAAAAGTATACTATTTATTGCGTATAATTTAGTCAAAATTTTCTTACATTTTTTTTTTATATATATATATATATATAGAGATGACGTGGTAAGCATCACTAAAACTCACACACAAATGTGAGGTCCTGACTATGAACCATGACAAATGTGTTTGTCATACCCCAATTTCTGACCTAAGATCCTACATTCATACGTCATTTGACCTTGAATAGTCTTTGACTTTTCAGAGAAAAATTCGGTAGAGAGGTGTTTTAAAATACCTCATTTTTGGTTCCGAGTCAGACCCTCTTATCTTTTTTTTAGTTTTTCTATTATTCATTCACTTTTAATTTTGATTTTTAATTCTTATTTTTGTTTTTTTAATTTTTATTTTAGTCATTTTTATTTCTTTTTTATTTTATTTTCCTTTTCTTTTAACTGTTTTTTATTTATTTATTTGTTTATTTTTATTGATGTCCGAAAATGTCTAAAGGAATTCAATGAGTCCAAAAAATATATGTCAAGGTCTGAAAAAATCTTTCTCTTCTCTGTGCCACAACTTTAGGAGCAAGTCACAAAAGTCAACACGTTTTCTTCTCCTCAAAGTTATTTCCATTTCTACATCAACCCTAATTCTATAAAAGCCAACCTGCACGCACACAAAAAAGACACACAATTTTCACACATTTTTCAGTTTTCATTTTATTTCTTTTGAAACCCTTTAGCCACCATATTTTTTTTTTTTATAGAATTCAATATCATATATCCCAAAAAATTCCATTACCACCTTTGTGTTTGCTATTCTATCGATTCCAATTATTTCCTTGTTTGCTGCACCGTATTCCAATTCCAATTCTGTGTTTTTTAATTCTGATTCATAATACTTTCATGGGAGCTTCTACGGTGCAGTCAAGAAACTGACTTTTTTGAAAAAGTTAATTTTAATTTTAATGTTTAATTCATTTTTAAATTGTTGATTACTAATTAATGATCCATAGTAATTCATCTAGTAATGCTTGCAACATCTTGGACTTACATGTACTATTTTATCGTTGACATCTTTAACATGCAAACAGATTTGATGATATTATATGATAGTTTTGAGTGTTACACTTTGTAGGGTGTTACACTTAAAACAAGGTAGGATAAAATTAGATTAAGTGTAGTCTTGTTAATCTGATGAATTGATGATATTATGAGGACTGAACTTTTGATGCCACTGTACAAACAGTGGGGTGTTACTCGCTACAATTGTGATGTTATAGTGTTAACTTCATCAAAAAAGTCATTTTCACGACTTCACCATAGAATTTTCCTACTTTCTTTTGTTTTGCTGCTACTATATTTTTCACATGCACTATATTAATTATGCCTTTCACGCCCATTTGCGGCTGCCGCAGTGTTTCAACAATTCCATTTGCTTTTACTTTATCTAATTCATGTTGTCACTACTATGTTGATATACTATTCATTATTTATTTAGTGCTACTGTTACACGTGATTTAGCATTAGTAATATAGTTCTTGCTGTTCGATTTGTGTGGTCCTGCCGCTGTTCCGCTTGGCTTTCAATCCCAATTACAATGCATTACCTCTGGCTGTGGCAATTCTCTTGAATTAAGGTATCATCTTATCTTAAAACAGGTTAGGTTTATTATATTATTTTGGCATCTATTTTACAGCACTAACTTAGATTGTATATTAGGCTTTAATGTAAATCATTCATGTATTTTAGTTTAGTTTTATCATTTTGCATATTAATATTTATTTATGTCATTTATTTTCCCGCAGACTTTAGAATGTATATTAAGCTATGTAAATCATTCATGTGTGCATGTGTGTATATGCTTTATTTTTATGCTTCTAATTTAGGTCAAAGGTTTTTGTGGTGATCCAATGTCACCACAAATTACCTACTTAGTTTTAATTTTAGTTTAATTATTATTAAAAAACAAAAAACATGCAAATAACCACAAAAATCACAACAAAAAAAAACATTTTCTCAATAAACCTTTTCAAAAATCAAGTGATCCTTTTATTTTATTTCTTTCATAAATCAAAATTGCAATCAACTTTAATTATACTTTAAGTCATTTTCTTTTATAACATAAAAAATACAAACAAGCTTATTTTGCCATTTGGCTTTTCATTTTAAAACTTTTTCAAACCAATAAAAAACATTCAATCAATCAAACGTCAATTTCTACCCCAAACTACGAGATACGTAGGCAAAGGACACTCGTCCTTCCAAATCATAAAAAATGTAAATAAAATCGGTCTTTATTTTTTTATCACTTTAACTCAATCTCTTTTCAAACAAGTAAGTTTATAGCACAAAAAGTTAAATAAAACCAAGAGGTTCTCGATACTACGGACATAAAGGGTGTTAATACCTTCCATTTATGTAATTAACCCCCGAACCCTAAATCTTTTCAAATATGGGGTAGTTTGAACTTTTTTCCCCTTTTCTTAAAAAAAAATTAAATGTTCAGTCGTGAAATAAATTAGTGAGTCAAACGCTAATCAAATAGCTTTGATCTCCGAAAAATGACGCGACAATGTTCAACTAAAATTGTTGGCATTTCCCGTTGAAGGAGTACTTATATAATTTAAGATGTATATCATTTGAGTAAAACTTTCTTTGTCTCAATATAACGGTCATATTTGACCAAGTGTAATTATAATAAATATTTATATATGTTTTTTTGTAAAAAAAAAATAATTACTCCCGGACGAATTATAAATAAAATTGACCTGGTATTTTTGCAATAAAATATAAGTAAAATTATTGGGTGTTATCCCTTCGATTTCTATGGAAAGAGACTCTAATAATTCAAAGTTCGATCCTGAGGTAAGTAAAGTTTGGTAAAGAATTATCTCACCCAATAATCAAACTATGGTTTTCATAAACAATTCATCTTTTAGTGGAGCTCATTAAGCACTTGAGATTAATTATTTCGTTAATATAAATAAATTTTAATCACTCATCTCATGTAAGATGTACGTATCCGTAAAACACAGTGTATTTTATTTTATATTTTAATAATCAAATTGTTATTAATGAGAGTGATTAATTAGGAAATAGACTTAATTGTTATTATGTTGCATATAATTTTAAGCTTAATTGCAGTTTTACCCCCCTAACTTTCCCAAAGTTGCGATTTTGACACCCTAAGAAAAAAAACTACAAAACAGCCCCCTAAGTTTTGCAACTGTAGTAGTTTTGGCCCCCCAAGGCAAAAAATGAAATAAAATAAAATAACACGTGGCACCTCACTTAGGGTGTCACGTCAGCGTAGACCGAGTCAATATCAGCCTTGGGGGCCAAAACTGCTACAGTTGTAAAACTTAGGGGGCTGTTTTGTAGTTTTTTTCTTAGGGGCCAAAATCGCAACTTTGAAAAAGTTAGAGGGATAAAATTGCAATTAAGCCTAATTTTAATCACTCATCTCATGTAAGATGTATGTATTCGTAAAACACGGTGTATTTAATTATTTTATATTTAATAATCAAATTGTCATTAATGAGAGTAATCAATTAAGAAATAGTCTTAATTGTTGTTAATGTTGCATATAATAAATGTGAATAAGCAACAATTGATTGGTTCATGTGGTAAGAGACTTGAACCCTTAAGCATGTGGTTAAAAGTTCAATTTTTAATTCTTGTGAGTAAAAAAATTTCGGTTTGAAGGGGAGAACTCAACTTGTCTGCCCCCCAAGCTTCCCAGGAGATCGGTCATCGTTAAACAGTGGTGGAAACTTCGTATAAATATCATGGTAACCAAAAATAAAATATGCATAAATTTTTTTAAATATCCCTAAAAAAGTTATTATGCGTATGATTTAGTCAAAATTTTCTTACATTTTTTTTATATAGATGAAGTGGTAAGCATCACTAAAACTCACACACAATTGTGAGATACAGACTATGAACCATGAAGAACGTGTCCAACCAAATTTTTTGATGTTTCCTGTTGAAGGAGTAATTATATAACTTTAGATATTGTTTGACTAAAGCTCTCTTTGTTTCATTATAACAATTATATTTGACCAAGTGTAATTATAGCAAATACATTTATATACTTTTTTTTATATAAAATTTGTTACTCCCGAATGAATTTTAAGTAAAATTTACCTCGTATTTTTGCAATAAAATATAAGTAAAATTATTGGGTTATCCCTTCGATTCTTAAGGAAAGAGGCTCTGATAATTCAAAGTTCGATCTTGAGGTAAGTAAAGTCTTGTGAAGAATTATCTCACCCAAGAATCAAACTAAGGTTTTCATGAACAGTTCGTCATTTAGTAAAACTCATTAACCACTTGAACTCAATTGTTTGGTTTATATAAGTAAATTTTAATCACTCATCCAATATAAGATGTATTTATCTGTAAAACACCATGTATTTAATTATTTTATATTCAATAATCAAATTATTAGTAATAAGAATAATTAATTAGGAAATAGACTTTTTTTTTGATAGAAAGAAATAGACTTAATTGTTATTAATTTTGCATGTAATTAATGTGAATAACAAACAATGGGTTGGTTCAAATGGTAAGAGACTTTAACCCTTTAAGTATGTGGTTAGATTAAGTTTTTTTATTCTCGAGTGTGGAAAAAATCCGGTTTGAAAAGAAGAACCCAACTTGTCTGTCCCCCAAGTTTGGTCGGGGATTAGTCATCGTTAAACTGTGGTGGAAACTTCGTATAAATATTATGGTAACCAAAAATAAAATATGAATAGCTATTTTTTTTAATAATATCCCTCAAAAAGTATATTATTAATTGCGTATAATAGTCAAAATTTTCTTACATAATTTTTTTTGGTATATTGTAACGTCTCCTTTATTTGAACATAAATTAAATAAAAAAAATGATAATTTTTCAGAAAAATTCGACATAGCCTCTCTTGAAAATTCATAATATGTATGTTGAACAAGTTGTACCTAATGACAATTTAAAATTTTATGAACAAGAGCTAAATTGAACACTCTACTCTTCTTTAAAGATATTGTCGGTCTTGGAAATAAGATAAATAGGTACAACTTGTACAAATTCGTAAGCGTACAACTTGATTAGCTGAAAAGATTAAGTATTTGAAGTTCAACAATATTCTTGGTTAAAATTCAGATTATAAAAGCATCTAGGGATTATTGGTTCGTCTTAATAACAAATCACAAACAATTCAAGTCTATATTTTTTTATATTATGTTAAATTCATTTTTTAAAGACAAGTTTCTCTATTATATTTCATGTTTCCTTAAAGAATCCACGAATGCATTTCAATAACAACCAAACTTATTCTCATGGTTAACTATCATTGAAATCCCTTAAGTGCGAAACTTATGGTCTCAGGGTTTATAAAACTATTCTCATGTTTTACTCGCCTTGTCTAATCTCAATTGTTCTAATATCAATCTTCATCTTTCGATCTTTCGATTGATATTTGAAATATAACTTAAAAATGATGAGATTAGATTAGAAAACAAATTTAAATAAAACAAAGTTCTAGACTTGATTTGAATAGGATTTAGTCAATTAGACTCGTCCAACAATCCCAAGACTAAAAGGGTTTACTCACACATGTTCATTGTAGACAAAAAGTAGAATTTAAAAGACATATAATTATAATGCATAAACGTAAATGACTAAATAATAAACTGCATAATTGTAAAGAACAAGGAAATAAGATGTAGGAAGGTAAAAGTGCAGAAAAATAGAGCACGAACTTAGAACAAAATGATAAACTTTGATTGCAATGTAAACAAGTTCACAAGATATTCCAAGGTGGTTTACAAGTCTGATATGAGCCCTATATACAAACTATAACCTTAGACAATGCATTAAACTCACATTACAAGACATTAACCATAAAAAACCAAGAGTTTTCAGCATTAATTTCTGGCTGCATAACGTACACGGTCGTGTTGGTGAGACACACGATTGTGCTGGTTTCAAAATGGAAGAAAACATGACACTTGAAGGTCGCACGGTCATGCGGCTGAAGCGCACGGTCCGTACGCTTCATTCGCAACTCCTATGCACAGTCCAACAAATAGGGCCGCACGATTAGTGCAAAAGGGAGCACGACCGTGCAAAGTTAAAATGGCCTAGAAATTTGATTTTTCTGCTTTTTCCTGGTCCTTCATTCATGTTTTTGTTCCAAAGACTTGTTCAACATTATTTTTGATCCTGAAAATGAAACATAAACTTTGAAGTAAACTAGTTCTAAAACGAGACTAAAACACACAAAATTTTATTGAAATCAACACCTAAATACATCACAAATTATGGTTTATCACAACTTTCATGAAATTTTAATAAGTATGTAAAACTTTCAAAAGAAAAGGAGATGTTACATTTTTATTTTATTTTAAAACTCGGTATAGAGATGTTACATATTAGTACATCATAGTTTTCAAATCCAATGGAAAATGAAAGTGCCCATAAAAATACAAACAACCAAATACAAAATCAACAATGTAATACAAGAAAATATCATATCTTCATTTTCCATCAACAATCGACCCAGTCTCAGCTCGGTCCCTTGTGCAATCCTCAAATGTAGCTACTGACAAAATCAGGAAGACCGGCAGAAGAATAAAAAGAATATGGGGGTCAGATTACGCATCAAGTAATACCGGTAGATATGAGAATTCGCACAAAAATATTTATTTGCATATATATACACATCCCACATTATAGTCGAAAATAAGTAATAGAATTTAATAAAATAGTTGACTTAATGCATGATGACTCTTAATCCTACTCAGTCCTTTGTTGATGAAAATGAAGATCTGATATTTTCTTAAATTAGATTGTCGATTTTGTATTTTTTTATTTGCATTTTTATGGGCACTTTCATTTTCCATTGGATTTGAAAACTGTGATTGATATGTAATATCTCATTTTCTTTTGAAAGTTTTAGTTTTACATACTTATTAAAATTTCATGAAAGTTGTAACTATTTATCTTTTTTCCATAACTGACAATATCTTCCAAGACCAGTAGAGTGTTCTATTTAGCTCTTGTTCATAAAATTTTAAATTGTCATTAGGTACAACTTGTTCAACATACAAATCATGAATTTTCAAAAGAGGCTATGTCAAATTTTTCTCACACAAATATGAGGTCCTGACTGTGAACCATGACGAACGTGTTCAACTAAATTTTTTGACATTTACTGTTGAAGGAGTAATTATATAATTTAAGATATCGTTTGACTAAAGCTCTCTTTGTCTCATTATAACGGTTATATTTGACCAAGTGTAATTATAATAAATACATTTATATACGTTTATTTTTTATAAAAATTGTTACTCCCGAATGAATTATAAATAAAATTTACCTCATATTTTTGCAATAAAATATAACTAAAATTATAGGGTGTTGAAAACATAAGTTGGGGAGGGGGGGGTTTCTATGGAAATAAAAAAGATGTCTAAATAATTTGGAGAAAACCGCTTCTCATTTCATGCTATCTTACAATCTGTTGCCAACCTATACAAAAGTATTCCATCCAATTTCAAATCCTTGACAATCCATGCTCCAAAAAGAAGGTTGCAAATAAGGAAAAGCACAACCGTCATATATTTAAGATGTAAATTATGTGTCTACCAGAGTATAACCTTGTAATGTTACTTAATGGTTCACAAAATGTGAGTATGCTGAGCTACTACTAGTGCTGGCTTGAGCACCAAAGATTGAAGTTGGGGGCAGAAGTTCTGCCTGTGGAAAAGAATTATTAGAAGGCACTTCTAGCAGCAGATCTTGATCAGAACTCTCCTCAACAAAGTTAAAAGAATCTAGCAAGTGTGAGCTTGCATCAGGAGGCAAAGGAAATAGGCTTTTTGGATTATAACTAGTCTTTGTGATCATTCTTTTGGGACTCCTCATTATTGTCTTCATCTCTGAAATTTGTACGATGTGTGATAAGAATGATTCCTCAGTTAAATCATAAGGAGCAGTAATTAAAAAGAATGAAGTTATTAGTTAATAGCACGATTTTAAAGTTTAACAATGCACTGTAGAGTGTAAAGCAAGTAATATGAACCATTGATGAATAAATCAATGGTTGATATTACATCCGCATAGATAATGAATCAGTGTTGAAATGTCAGTATTAATTTTCCAACTTTGAAGGAGTCATATCCTAATTGGAAGGTCTTATGATATGATCTGTTTATTGTCTTAGTTGATTTAAGATTTAACGCTAACCTGGAAAGTTCTGATTTCTGCTATAACGCATTCTCTTCACATTTGCAACATTGGTTGATGATATACCAGCAGATCCTGGAACATCCGATTTTTCAGCCCTACTTTTACATCTCTGCATCGGTAGAAGGGTGTGATATTTGATAAGTATCAATATAATTCTTATTTATCAGCAGTCTATAATATCAAGATAAGAAACAATCATAAACCTTGTTATGATAGTGTTCCACCCATTTCGACTTTGACAACTCATTTAGTGCATATCTTTTCAAAGTCTCGCAGTCTTCAGGTTTTACATCCGCCAAAGAGATATCAAAGGCACCTTTTGCAAGAAGCTGCTGAAAATTAGTTAAGTTCTCCTTAAATTGAGAGCTACCGAACATGACCTTAAGGCTGCACAAACAACAATAACAAATCGTAAATCTTGATGGACTCATCTCAAATCATCCCCTTAAAAAGTCTCATGTATGATACACAACTGTGTTGTATAATTTTTTTAAAAGAAAAATACGAGTAGAATTCTAACCCATCAGGAAGTTTAGCAGTATCAACCACAGGAAGAAACTTCAATAATTGTTGCTGCTCTTCATATGACAAGTTCCTCGTAAACTCTTCATAGTTTACCACATCCTAACCAAACATAATAACAATTACGTTAAGCATTCAGCGATTAGATAGAATTGAGTGCTAGCCTACTAACATTTTATTGTAAATATTTATACAAGCTATGCCAAGAATTCAACTAGGCAAATATAACTTACATTTAAATCCACTAAACACAAGGGTGAATCATGATTTCCAAGGATTTGTACTCTTTCCAGCTGAGACTTGTCACTGAAATTTAAAAAGCAGAAATATTAATTGCTGTATCGCACTTTGTCTCTTCTCCAAAATAATATCAGCAAATTTATCTCAGGTATATTTCTTTACCAAGTTACACGCAAAAAAATAATGCATAACTAACATATAAGAATCAACTTTTTTGGCAGACAAACAAAATCGATTTTCTTTCTTTGCGTAACAACCACGTTTATTCTAGTGAAAGAAAGCTTGCCTTTTAAGAACGGCGCCAGAATAAGAATATGCGTCACTCATTGGGTATAGTCCATTATCAAATGAAAGAGAGCTAGCTTCAGACTCTTCGTCACGAGCTACATAACTAGGATGCCTAATGAGAACACTTCCATGTCCTATCTCAACAGAGACCATCGGTGCTTCACTTTCATAAAGAAGATCCCCATCAGAAGATTCAGAAAAACAAGATTGTTGTTCATGAAGAATAGTGCATAAATCTTTTGTGAGCTTCTCAACAGAAGATGGCTGCTTTGGACGACCTACACATGTCCTCTTTTTTGAAGGCACTGTGGGAGTGGTATCCCAGACCACTGACTGAGCAGGTCCTAAATCAACCAAACAATACATTAAAATTAAATATTTTTGTGAAAAAACAAAAGATAGGTTACTAGTTTTGACGTGCAGATTACATATTTTGCATAATGATGCATGTAAAGAATTTCTTGATCAAAGGCATATACTGATGAACTATACAAACAGATCATATATATAAACATGGAATTGGACTTTCATGAAAACATGTTATCTAAGGAATAAGTATTGTACATATTAGATATTGTGAATAAAAAAAATAAGAACTTTCTGCGATAAATGTGGTTGATATAACAAGAGCTTCATGGTAGAAAAATATTAAAATCACCTTTACAATTCTTTTTTTCATTGTCAATGGAAAGCAGACCCCATGCGTGATTACATGGGCGTTTGGAGTAGCTTATTCAAATCTTAATTAGGTTTATCTCATGGAGCAAGCACTTATATCAGTGTTTGGACTTTGGATATACAAAATATAAGTTATGACATGTTCATAAGTTGTTTTCGGCATACTTAAAACTTAATGAGTATCTTACGAATATGTGCTTGATTAAGTTCGTTAGAATAGCGAATGAACACTTAATTAAACAGCTTACATAAACAAACCCTAGAAGCAAAACTCAAACCTTATTTTAAGAGAAGCAACAACTAAAAAATTGTGCTGCTATTCCAGAATTTTCTTATTTATCCTTATTTCACTATCCGCTTTTTGACTGTGCTAACAAAAAATACATACTATTTTGAAGGAATGCCCGATGCTTTAATCAGTTATGAAGAAAGAGCTACCAATGAAATCAGAACAAACCTGTTAGATCACTAGCATCTGTGCCACCAAATTGTGCGCAGCTTTCCGAGTTAGACAATGCTGATCCTGAACTTGATCGATTACTCATATCTTCATCAAAAGCCTTTTGGAATCCCTGGTTGTAATCAGATGAATGTCCTCCAGATACTACATTATTGTGGTTCTGCTTCCGTTTGAGCAAGTTCACTTCTTTGTTCTTATTCAACGATATACTCTTCATCCTTGAAGCCCTTTGATCATCAAAATCATCAGTTTCAGCCCGAGCATGTAAAGGTGTGTAATTTGCAAGTGTTCCCTTTGTCCTCCACCGCGAACCACATGCATTGCATAGTATGGGCTTCTCTGGTGGCCCATTGCGCCAAAGTGGTGTGCCTGATGCAATGCTCAATAGTCAGAACTCAGAACAAAGATGTATCTCAGATTGAATAAACTACCAAGTTCTCTAACAAACCATATTCATATTTTTCCGATAATCCAAATCATGAAGCATATAAAAAGTACATATTAAACTTGATACCACACAACACACCACTTAAACAGTTATTTAGGATTAATACATATCCATAGTTCAATACTTGATTGTGAGGAAAGAAGATATTGATATAAAAGGGACTCAGAGCAGTTAGTGATAAGACTCAAACTAAGAACATCTGTATCCTGTGGTGAAATGATTGATTGCATTTGAGCTGAAAAGATTAACAGCAACAGCCAAGTCTAAGTATAATAGTGGTAGAGTATTGAACAGCACACTAGTAGCAATGACTTTAACGCTTAAGAATTAGCAAACAGCTTCAAAACATTGAGAAAAAGCAACGAATTTCTTCAATGCTCAAGTTGCAGAAGTAGTTTCTATAAGGTGATCAGTATTGTAAAACAGAAACAAAATAATCACAGATTTAGAAAACTTTAGGATTGATTTTTCATTAGCCAGAAAGCAATGGAGCAAGACATGATTGAGGGATGAATGCATTGCTTCTCCAAGATCCTCTGACACATTGAGAAATTGTTATATAAAGAAAAAACAAAACTTCGTAAGTTCCTTTCAGAATACAAAAATGGATCAAATTTTAGCATTTTACAAATCCATAATCCCCTTATCTTATTTCCATTGAAATAAGAATACATGAACTATTTTTTGACTCTTTTTGATAAAGACATTAACATTTAACAGTATCAGGTGTTCTTCCCATAGTTTAAAATCCCATCCGCAACCGCAACTGCGAACGCAATATAAAGGTATTTGAGATCTCCATAGCATCATCACAACCGCAATTATGACAGCATCAGCTGCAGTTATCCGTATTTCAACGCAATATAAAGGTTTGCAGCGTAAACACAACTGCGATAAAAAATTTAAACCATTTCCTATCAATGCAACAAATCGCCTATTCAATCAACTCTCCTTAATCTTTTACCAGTTAGTTACATTGTCTCAGATTTCAAACACAGTCAAAGAAAACAAAAACCAGAACACAGTCAAAGAAAAAGTCAAATAAAACTGAAAAATGAACACAATTTCCACAACTTTCAATTCCAAATGCTTAATACAACATCATTAATCCTACTTTTGAATCTGTATAAATTCATAGTATTACACAGAACATGCCTATAAAGACATCACAACATTAAAAAAAAAAAATATAAAAATATAAAGACCTTGAAAAAAATTAATATATACTGGAGAAACAAGAACTCACTGGTAACTCCACAGTGATGGCAAGGTCCTTGTTTACCCATGTCTCAGAAAAATGAACAAAATTTTGCAGAAGAATAAGGGGTATATATATATATATATTTTGACCAAAAAAAAAGGAGAATAAAAATGGAAGTTTTATAAAATTTATTGCAATAATTAATTAAAATGGTTTTTTTTTTCTATAGCAAACCTAAAATATGATAGGTTGCAAAAAAAAAACATAAAACCAATATACCCAGAAATGTTTTTTTCTTTCTTTCTTTAGAGTCCTTAAAAAGAACACCAAAAAAACAGAAACAGTAACTAGAATTGAAGGGATTGATGTATATGTTATAGATGGGAATCTGTACAATCCAATGGAAGAGAAAAGAGCATTGGAGAAAAATCTGAGAAATGGTTGTGAAAAGTGGAAATGGTGAGAGAGAAGAGAAAGAGAGAAAGTCAGTGTTTGTTACCCTTTGTTTTGTATTGAAGTAATTTGTTTCAACTTTTCTTTTTTCCTTTTTTTTTCAAATCTTTTCTTTCCTCTTCTTTATTTTTTTAACAAATTTCTCAATAATTTTATTCGCATTGTGTCAAACATTAAATGTTAATATCTTCCTATGTGTTATCTCTTTTATATCTAATTTTCGAATCAAGTATAGTTTACGAGTAAACACAGATATTAAACGCTCAAGCCGTAGGATCATAATAGATACAAAACCTTTGATTAAGTCAAAAAAATTCTCTTACCATCTCATTTAAGTGTTTTTGATAAAAAAAAATTAATTTGTTTGTTATTGCTTTTTTTTAATTAATTTTCTTTCTCAATGTTTTTGTTAGAATTATTTTGGGTTTATTGTTATGTTCTTTGAGAGATTTCAATTTTTTCTTTTTCTTATCGAATTAATTTTTTAAAAAATAATAAAAATGTTCTCGTAAATATATTTTAGTTGGTAGAGACATTAGCATATGCAGTGGTTGTGGTTCAAACTCTAAATTTCTCACTTATTCTTCTTTAAAGATTAATTTGTAGCCACTAAATTACTTGATAAAAAATTTAAAATATAAAATATGGGCTTAACTTACAAGGGAAAAAGAAGAGTAGAGGGAATATTATTGCACATATCCTGCTGACTATGGACTTTTCTTATTTGCTTATCAACAATTTCCAAATCCTCATCAAACAAAATCTTAAAGTAACTCATCTTCACCGTCCATTTCTTAGGCGTCAAATAGTTCTAGTTTTATTGTTTTCTTATAATATAAGTAATAACTTATTGGCAATGAATATTATAAAGGGAAGGAAAAAATGTAACCCACAAAAAAAGAGAGAAAACAACAAGGAGATGTCTTTGGCCTTTCCCAACTTTTATTCCTTTTTTTATTTAGAAGAGATGAGATTACTAATTTTATATTCTCGTGTGTGTCATGACATAATGTTTTGATGAGCATTTAATGTGATTTTTTTTTATTTTGAGAGAAAATGGGATTAAAGACATGAGTGTGTGACGACTATTAGTGTCACAAACCCCAATTATCACCGTTGGATTAGGCAAGTGAGATTGATGATAAGGTTTGATATTTCAAATCAAATTGCCTAATTCAAGCATTACTAATTTTTAGGATTTATTATAGGACCATCCACAATGGTGGGTGCTCATTCCCTCATTGTAGAGTATAACATATAGTGTTTATGAAGGAGGGTGGCTATAGAAGCACCCTCTCTCTTAATTTTTCATAGGTCTCATTTAATAAATCTTAGTAAAATGAATCAATTTTGTTAAAAATGCAATAATCTAGAGTTATTTGTGGGGCCTATTTAATAATTATTTGAGGTTTTGGGTTGGAGAAAATTGGTGCTTATTAGATATTATCGTAAAATCGATTATGTAGACGTAGGGGACCCACCAAATGTGAGGTGCTCTATTGTGGATGGTCTAAGTAACTTTATCTTAATCAAACGGTGATTAAGGACGTTTGTGAGCTAGCCACACGATTCTCGCACGTTATTGTTCAGAGATAAAGTCCCTATTATGTTTCATCTTAGTCAGCATAAGTGTAAAATTAAAATTAAAATTAATTAAGATATATTTATGCTAAGAGATTGAAATTGAATTGAAGTTCTTGCTGTTTTTAACTTTATTCTCCGAATTTAAAAACGATTCTTCTATTAAAACTAAATTATAGAAAGACAACATGACAAACGGTGTGTCCATGATAACATAGTGGGTATCTCGTGGATTTGACTAATCTGGTGCCTCGTAATTGTCCTTGTTTGTAATCTGTGTAAAAGAAATTTGGTGCAACATCTATAAGATTGTGCAACATAATGGAGTATTTTTTAGGATTTTTTTGGGTTGATGGAAGGATTTATTAAAATCTGACACATATAAGAAGCTGAGTTCGAACTCTAATAAAAACTTTTAATCTAACAATTTTGATTTTTTATTAGTTGAATTATAACTTATGCAATGTTTAAATATACTTTTATTCATGTAGATACAGAGCATTATGGTTTTGTTGTTAGAAAGTTTTGTTTTCTTTCTTTTATCTCTACAAAGTAAAAATAAAATAAAAATTGTTTTTGACCTCAACTTTAGATGCAAAAACACTAATGTGGTTAAGAGAATGCTAAGTGACACATTGATATGATGAATCTATTAATAATTTATTTATTAATAATACATTAGAAGGTTAAAACAGAGGCTTTCATTACAATCTTCTTGAAGGCTTTTCGGTCTATTTAGAGTCGACCATAACGATCTTTGAGTTTTATCAAACAATGATCATTTTAAAAAGAGGAATTTTCCCCCATTACATAGTTTAGACCCCAAACAAGCCTTAAAGCAACTGACCTCATGTACACCAACGTCCTCTCTAACTCCATATAAGTCTTTCCACCAAATCAACGCATTTAACCCGTCAATTCTAGTTTAGCCACCATCTACCCATATTTTGCTGCCAACACTTTGAACCATAATCCACCCTGATCTACATGAAGCCTGTAACGCCACTGTCTTAACAACACCGTATTAAGTTCTCTAATTTTCCTAAGCCCCAAACCTCCTAACTCCTTTCCTGGGAAAATCTAACCCTATTAGATCCAGTTAATTTTGTGAGCATCCTCACTCCTCCTCCAAAAGAATGAATTGAAAAGAGATCTGATTAAAGAAATGATACCAGTGGGGGTCTTGATGAAAGAAAGAAAATAAGCCAAAAGAGACGACAATACAGATTTGATCAAGACAAGACGACCACTCATAGATAGATTCTTACTCTTCTAGCCATATACTCCCTCCGGTCTCAAATATAAGAAAAGATTCCTTTTTTAGGTTCATTGAATAATTAATGTATCTGCTTTACAATGTAGACCAGATACATTAA
>Ga0315914_1000409_pt1 | contig 52164 bp, 35 predicted proteins | sample MpolenodulesMG_FD_203920 | JGI IMG/M metagenome (GOLD analysis project Ga0315914, IMG submission 203920) | Medicago polymorpha root nodule microbial communities from Los Angeles, California, United States - elongated nodules | ecosystem: Host-associated > Plants > Roots > Nodule | place: USA...
GTTTTCAAGTTTTATTTTATGTTGTTCTAGCACTCTAGCCAATTGATTATGCATGCATGATTCTTAGTGGTCGAACACAAACATGGAACTTAAGGTTAAGTTTAAAAGTTGTGTTATAAAACAAGGTTCTTGTGTAAACATGCTGAAAAAGTGGAATAAAAAGAATGTAGCCAAAAGTATGCCGAACGAGTGGAGAAGTATGTGACCTTGACCCTATCTATAACAACATGGGTGACATACAAAATTGGACAAAATCATAGGGGGATTAAGTTCATGATCCATATTGTGAAGCTATTGGAGAGACTAATTTAATAAAATATTAAGAAAAGAGACCCGAGTTTCAAAAAATTAATTTGATTTTATGCAGGAGAGGTTGACATGAAGATAACAAAGAAATCTAACAGGCTTACATGTTTTTCATTGATTTACAAATGACATATGATAGGGTTCCCTGAGAGTTATTTTGGATAGCTTTGGAGAGGAAATGATTTTTATTGCCTATTTTTGAGCAATCAAAGATGGGTCCACAAAAGATGCTTCAAGGGTCAACTTTGGGCCCTTGTCTTTTATCTATGTCTGATGTACAACAACAGACAAGAGTTGTTTCAATGATACATGCTTTTGTAGATGATACAGTCTTAATTGGAGAGCCAAGAGAAGAGGTAAATTGCCAGTTATAGTCTTAGAGTTGTCTCTCTTTTTGGGCGGTTGATATGTTGTTGTTAAATGAGAAAACAGAGGCATCATATTGTGAACCAGTGTGTTTAAACTACACCATAGAGACTCTATTAGATAGGCTCTGAGAGAATCAATTTAGAATCACCATTATTCATTATAAGGTAACCACGCTGTCGTGTCTATCTTGATTATCTAATAATCCTACTATCAGAATATATTACTTACATAGGTTAATATCAATCAGGAAATGAAAGCATTAGTGAGAAAGTTGGGTAGCACCTATTATGGAATATATTGTTGAGCCCCACCTTATGTGGGTTAGGCAGGTGTACAGAAGAACTGTAGAAGCACCGGTAAAAAGAGTAAATCAGAAGAAGGATATTCTAATAATTGAAGATAAAGGGAAACTAAATAAAACTACATGCTAAACAGTTAATAAGGTTTGTCTTTAAATAATAGATGATTAAACATGATGTATGATAGGAATTGTGATATGTTTGATCCATAAAGTCAATAGTACCTAGTGGAAAAACACTTTTGTTATCATTGTTGTTTGTCTCAAGCATAGGACACGATTTTGATGTAGTTCAACTTTCTGACATACAAGTGTTTAGTTTCAAAATCAACAGGGCTACAAATCGTCATGTCAATCAAGCTTTAGTCAATGGTATAGAATAGTGTTAAGGAAAAAATCATTTGAATTTCTACTGAATGGAAGAGCTTGTGCTGTTATGTTCTTTTTAGTTATGTCATTTTTAGTGGAGCGTACTGCTATTTTACCTCCCATTATGTTCCACTTCTAATATGTATGTACTAACATGGAATAAAACCCATGTTCTATTCTAGTCTATTTGAATCTATCTACCAAATGCTACCAGAGTTGCTTATTTTTGACGCTGATAACCTTTACCCTTAATAAATCATTTGAACCAAGGTAGACAAACTCGAGATCCTAAGTAAGATCGGGTAGGACCCATGAGATCGTGAATCGGGGGATCGTAACACGGATTGTAAGATCCTACCAAATTTAGAAATTCATATATTACATATAAATTCATACATATTCATATGAAGCAACATAATTTAATAGAAAAATAACTTTAAATAACACTCAAATTCATTAACAGTAGCACATTAAAACAACTTAATACAGCTCTAAAATTCAAAACAGTAACACATCACACCTAAAAACATCTTTAAAACTCCAAAACGGTAGCAAATAACACCTATAACCATCTTAAAAAACCCAATGCAGCTGCAGACCAGAACAGAAAAAGAAAAAAAAAACACTTAAAAAGCTTCAAAACAGTACTCATACAAATCCATAACAACAATAAAACTTAATCATAATTATCTCAATGGTCAATTCCCAAATAAATAACGTGAGAGAGGAGATTGAGTGCTATGAATATGGGAATTGCATTGGTAAGGCTCCATGATTTATGGGTGTATTGGAAAATTTCCCTAATTATTGATAATGGCTTTATTGGGATGATTTTCAATAATCAATGAGTTTAATGAGGGAATTTGAAACCGTTTCAGAGAAAAAGAAGAGTGAAACACGTTTTTGGCGATGCAGGTTACGAACCCGACCCGAAAGATCCAGATTTCTGGAAAACGAAACACCAAACGGGTCACAAACCGACCCGCGAACCCGGTTTTCTGGGTTTCAAAACTAACTCGTCTGGATCTACGATACCAACGCGTTTACGTTTTTCAACTACGATCCAATCCGCGACTACCAAAAACCGATTCCGACGACTTTCCGGCACGGCGAGGGGATGTGAGATCGACTCGGACGATCCTACGAGTTGGATCGCGAGTTTGTCTACCTTGATTTGAACTCTATACTGTGAATTTAGTGCCAATTTATTTATTTATTTTGCATTGTGTGCGCTAATTATGGACAATATATTGTGGCAGCTCAGATGTTTTCTCATATCCGGAGGATGATAATGTGTTGGACCCACTTTTAGCACAACATCTGGCATTTTTTGGCATTGATTTCTCATCACTACAAAAGGTTAATTCTTTATCTTAAATTGATATTTTCTAGATGGCAATTGATTAGTTTTTTTTTTTTGAAACGACAATTGATTAGTTGATTACACTTTCCGTCTTTGGTTTCATGCGATATGCTAATATTTCTTGATTGTATCTTCAAGCATTAATTTTGAAATTAGAATACATTTTCAGAGCAGAGATATTGCATCTAAAAGATATATTACACCTTTTTCCTTCTAATCTGATGAATGCTTTGTGTGGTAGCTAAAATGGTTTGTAAAAGTCATGTTGTGTTGTGAAGTTCTGCATTGGACTCTTTCTAATTGTGCATGATTATATGCTTGGCCTTTTGTGAATCACTTCATTTAATAATCTAAGTGAAACAGTTGCAAATCTCACAGATCTAGAGCTTGTTGCTCTTTGAAATTAGGAATGCAATTGTTTGGTCAAATATATCTATTAATCTTTGGGGTGGTTCTGGGGAGTTGGGATCCTCTCCATTTAAACTCTTCTCCATTTTCTCCATTTAGAAAGATAAAGACACCAAAAATCTTAAAAATAATTAATGATAGTGAGACCCATTTAATGATGGGACCCACCACCTATTTTTTGTGTCTATCTCTTTCATAATGGCAATCTCCATTTATTTTTATAAATGGAGAGGATCTCAACTCGGTTCTGGGATATGTTGTTTACAATTTCCGTTACTGTGCTCTATTATCTATCACATTGAAACAACGAATCCAAATAGTAAGTAGTATCATCTCTCCTTCTGAGCTCGAGATCTCGTATTTTTAATATTACCACTGTTTAATATACTCCAATTACTTGGCCAGTTTCTTCCCCTTCTAAGCAAATGTTTGCATAGACTTTTGGTGTATTACTCTACAATATGCTTTTTTTATTATTAAGAAAGTTATAAATGAATGTTTAAGCAATAAACTTTTGGTGTATTACTATGTAACGAACTTGTTGAAGAGTATGCATATCATCGATATTGTATTATGTGTATAATCATAATAAATACATGCATTCTGATAATCAGACTGAAATGACTACGGCTGAAAAAGAACTCGACCAAAATACCAATTTTGAATGGAATAGAATCCAAGAAAGTGGGCAGGAAGTGGAACCAATTTTTGGACCTGGATACACAGGATTGGTCAATCTTGGAAACAGGTAGAGTTGGTTCTTGTTGATCTCAGTTTACTACAATCTACTTGTTTTTGACATTTTATTAGTTCCTCATGTTTTTTCTTTCTTTCAGTTGTTATTTGGCAGCAACTATGCAAGCTGTATTTTCAGCACGATCTTTCTCGTCAAGGTTTGTCCATGCCTCTAATTTTTTATCTGAACTGTTTCAGACCCTGTTTGCAGTTACTTATTATTGTTATGATTGCTTCTTAGGTACTATATAAACCAAAGTCTAAAGAAGGCATTTGAGGAGGCTCCTGCTGATCCAACTGTGGACCTCAACATGCAGTTGTAAGAAACTATAATTCTTTAATATATTTAAATACTACTTTTACCCTTTTTCTGTTGGTCATATTCTGTTGTTGTAAATACGTATTTAGTTATCAACACAAGTAATCTATATCCATGAAGTTGTTATATATCATAGTAGAACATTCTGTTTCATCCATAAAAGAAATGTTTATTTCAAAACTGGATTTTGTTTTTCTAGAATTTTTTTTTGACAAAATGGATTTTGTTTTTCTAGATCAAAACTTGAAAAGGGGAATATATTAATTGTTCTTATTTTATTCTAGGACGAAACTTGCACACGGTTTACTGTCTGGCAAATATTCTGTTCCACAAGTTGAGGTATGTACCAGTATCCTCACTTATCTCTTGAAAGTTTGTTTCGAGTCTTCAGTATTTTTATATTACATTATTTTTTCCAGAATGACGACAACAAAAATGTTGCAACCACCCCTACATCTGCGGTGAGCTTTCTAGAACTTTGCTGAATCTCCTTGCTGACTTCTATGATCATGAATATTTAAGTTCTATATATTGAATTGTTATGAATTATGATATGTATAGATTTAAGTTACATTCTTTTGAGAAAACTTCTCTTAGATTAGGTTTTTTATTTATAACTAAGTGAGTACATTCAAATCCCTTGATCATAGGGATAAAGAAACGAATTTCTCAGTTAGCAACGTTGTTAGACTTGTTTTTTTTTGGGGGGGATTATATACTGTACCAGTTTAGGAAATGAAATAATTTTTTAGGCTGAGATTTGATCACAACTGTTTAAATATGTTGCAATTGTTTTGGTTGAAGACAAATGTCACTTGATAAAATAACAGATTTCTGCCATTGACTATTCTCACCTTCTCATATATCTATGTTTCACCTTACCATTTATTTTGTTTTATTTATTTTTTCCGGTGACCATTTTTTTGTCTCCCCATCTTCAAATACTAGGAGCAAGAAGGGATACCACCACGTATGTTCAAAACTTTAGTCGCTGCCAGCCATCCAGAATTTTCTACTATGCGACAACAGGTATCTTGACCAACTTTTTATTTCCTCAATATGAGTTAAAGGTGAAAGTAGAGTATGGTTTTATATTTCATTCGATAAATCGATGTCCATAGTTTTTGTGAAATTAATTGGAAATGTAGCCTTAGTATATAGCCTTATTATAAACCGGTGGAAGATCATAGAAAATATCAATTGAAGTTGGAAGCATCTTAGTCATTGATTTATTTGGTTTAATTACAATTATTATCATAAATTTTTTGGTCTTCCAGTATTTGCTTTTGGTTTCTAGTGAGCATGCAGTAGATAATTATAAATGTTATATTTAGAGACATCATTTCTTTTGCTATCTTCTAACCATTTGATTGCAACTTATGTTAGGATGCTTTAGAATTTTTCCTTCATTTTCTTGACCAAGTGGAACGTGCTAATGCTGGGAAAACTGAACTGGATCCCGCAAGGAGTTTCAAGTTTGGTGTTGAAGATCGTATCTTGTGTTCATCGGGAAAAGTTGCATACAATAGAAGGAATGACTATATTCTTTCTCTGAATATTCCATTGCATGAAGCAACTAACAAAGGTCAGATTTTTGGTCATAAATTTTGACAAACTGAGAAATCTTAGGGTCTTGTATTTAATTCTTACATATTTGTTTCTTGAGAAATTTCAGAAGAATTGGAATTGTTTCACAAGCTGAAAGCAGAGAAACTTTCTGAGGGAAAAGAAGTGTAAGTTCAAATATCTAGGAATCTTAATATTTCTTTCATTTGCACATCCAAGCTTTGCTTATTGTATTTATTTGTTGTGATAGGTCTGGTGATGAGGTTGTACGTCCAAGGGTGCCTTTAGAAGCTTGCCTTGCAAGCTTCTCAGCTCCCGAGGAGGTGCATGATTTTTACAGCACTGCTTTGCAAACGAAGACAACAGCAGTAAAGTAAGCAATCTCCTGAATTTCTAAGTTGTGCTAAATTATAAATTATAATGCCGTGATGGTGGTTCATGTTGGAAATATGTTAATTTTTGGTTTCATTTGAAATGTATGTTTAGTTTAGTGTGTGTAAATGTTTTCAGTTTTTATTTTTTTTCACTTTTGATAAAATTGTCAGCTTGGCTTATATGGTTTAAGCAAATGTTCTGTTTTCACTTTTGATTACAAAATTGCTACATTAATTTTATTCTGTTTTTGTTTTCAATGTTTTGTATTGGAAAAATGAAAATATAAACAGTTTTCTCAAACCAAAGAGGTTCTGTCTTTCAAAGCCATTGTCTTGAGCGAGTAGATGATATCCAAGTGTAGCATTTCTTTACTGAAAACCTTCTATTAAATTAAATTACCATTTTGATGCTAAAACACAATATAACCTGTAGGTCGGCTGGTCTGACATCATTTCCGGATTATCTGGTGTTGCACATGCGCAAATTTGTTATGGAGGAGGGATGGGTACCCAAAAAACTCGGTACTTGTTATAGTCACTAAATCTATTCTTTCAGATTATTCTTATTCTATATCTTTATTATTAAGAACTTTTGTTCTTTCAGATGTATATGTTGACGTTCCGGATATCATAGATATCAGTCACATGCGTAGCAAAGGTCATCAACCTGGGGAAGAGCTTCTACCAGATGGGGGTACGTAGGTTTTTTGTTAGTTCTGAAGATAATAAAGATTCAATTTGGGTCGCTTAGTTCTTAACAGACATATGTATGTGTAATAACATTTTTCATATGTCGGTTCTCTACCGTCTCACAGATGCAGTTTGCTCAATTGAGACAAAGAGACCAAGTTTTAAATGGTTGCTTTGGTTATATACTTCTATGTTTTCCACATATGCTTCAAATCCAGCAAAATGATTTTTGACATACTCCCTTTTAATCTGTTTGCAACTGAACTGTGTTCACTTTGTATATTAAGGAATACATAGTATAAAACTAAGAGCACTGTTGACCTTTTGATGTAAAGAGTATTTTGAAAACTGCAAATTCTGATTTTCATCAGTTTCTGCAAGTTTTATTATCCTATGTTATGTGGGTTAATGCCTTTTCAGCTTAACGATTGAATATTGTTTAGCTGGATTGAAGTTGAAATTTTTTAAGTTGGAATCTGTTTTCTGTGTTGCACAGTACCCGTCGAGGATGATTCAGAAATACCTTTAGCCAATGAAGAAATTGTTTCACAGCTGGTGTCTATGGGCTTTAACCAGATTCATTGTCAAAAAGCTGCTATAAATACATCAAATGCTGGAGTAGAAGCGGCAATGACTTGGTTACTAGCTCACATGGAGGATCCAGGTTTCTCGTTGTTTTCTTTATCAAGCAAAACAGTTCTGTATATCTAGGTACCTGTATATGCCGGAAATAATGATGTATATTTGTCTATTAGATATTGACGCTCCCATTTCGAGAGGGCGTGGCTCTGAAAGTGTTGACCAGTCAAAAGTTGATATGCTACTTTCATTTGGATTTCAAGACGACGTTGCTCGAAAGGCACTGATTGCATCGGTAATTTTGTTTCTTAACACTTTCACATTTCTCTCAAGTATGTCCGGTTTGGCTGGATACATTGTCCATAAATGTCTTTAAGTTGACTATGTTAATGGTTGATTTGCTCTGCAGGGTGGTGACATTGAGAAAGCAACAGACTGGATCTTCAGCAATCCCGATGCATCCGTTTCCAACATGGATGCTACTGCATCAAACACTACATCTGGTCCAAATGATGCTGACTTACCCGATGGAGGAGGAAGTGAGTTGCTTTCACATCTTAGATTCTTGATGATGATTATCTATCATTAATAATCCAAAAATATGATGATACTTGTCTTCGTTATTGTTATGGTATTTTATTTGAACTTATAGGGTTGTTAATGGTTATTCCCGAAGAATGGACAAGTTTTCATATCAACTTTATTACTTCGACAAATGGTTGTAATGAATTTCTCTCTTGGTTTTCCATAGGATATCGACTTATGGGAATTGTTAGCCACATTGGAACCTCAACACACTGCGGTCACTATGTTGCACACATCTTGAAAGATGGTAGATGGGTTATTTTTAACGACAACAAGGTAGGGGCTTCCATTAATCCTCCCAAGGACATGGGCTATCTTTACTTTTTCGAGAGGCTTTGATTCTTGAATTAGATTGTGTGTCAAGAATTGAACTCTAAACATTTCAACTTTGTAAAGAGGCTCACTGTGTTCTATAATTGCTTCCTTTGTAAACAGGCCCTCATTGGCTGTCTCAACATTTTTTTGGGTTCGCCAGTAATACACCATTTTAGGAACTGAGAATGTGATCTTTATACAAACAAAATGAAATTGCAATTCCGTTATTAACAGGTCTTTTTATGATATAACGTTATGATGTGGCGCGACCCCATCTATAAAACGAAGTCACCAGTTGGTTGGGAGAATACACTAAAGTTAGCAATTCACTTAAGAAAGTAAAGTGAGTAAGATCATTGTTGATAAATAAATCAATGATTCAATATTACATGTACATGCATAGTACATGAGTGGTTAAAGTATCAACCCTTGATACTCCACTTTACTAACTATTTACTAGTTAAAGATTCAATTTTTAAAAATAAATAAATAAATAAATGTAACTATTCGAAGTATTCAATTTATTCTACCTCACTTCAAATTGATTGCGACTATATAAATTCATCAAACTCTTGTTTATTTATAACAATGATAATACTTGATGTTTAGTGCACAATTTAGTAAATTACTTTACTCGTTAAGTTGACTACTGTCTTCATGAAGAAATTTTAAATGACACGCAATTTGAAATGGAAAATAAAGGATAACAAACAAACAAATTGAAATTTCAATTCCAATATTAACAAGTCTTTTTTATGATAGAACATTATGACGTGGTTTGGATAATATAGCACGACCTCATCTATTAAACGAAGTCACCAATTGGTTGGGCAAATACACTAAAGTTAGCAATTCACTTAAAAGAGTAAAATGAGTAATATCATTTTTTTGAGGGACGTGTAAAATCATTGATAAATAAATCAATGATTAAATATTACATGCACATACATAAATACCTGAGTGAGTGGTTAAAATATCAATCCTTGATACTCCACTTTACCAACTATTTACTAGTTAAAAAAAACTATTTACCGGTTAAAGATTCTTTTTTTTTTTTTAAAATAAATAAATTTAATTATTCGACGTATTCAACGTTGTTTTTTCTTTTTTAGTTCTACCTCACTTCAAATTGATTGCGACTTTATAAATTCATCAAATTCTCATGTATTTACAACAATGACTAATTATACTCGATGTTTAGTGCACAATCAGTAAATTAGTTTACTTGATAAGTTAACTATTGTCTTTTTAATCTTCATGAAGAAATTTTATAAGACACGCAATTTAAAATGGAGAATGAGAGATAACAATTTTCTAATATTTTCACTGTCACGTCTCCTAGGTCATGTTTATAAGTAAAAGTTAACCTACGCTTTTTTGGATTTGATTACGTATTAATGTTTATTTTTAATAATAAACTTATCAACTTGTTATTATACAATTATAACAAAAAACATATATAATTCATTTAATGATTTAATGATGTATACACGTTTGGTTACAAATTAATTAGGGTTTACAAAATGATTGTCTTTCAGTACTTTTTTGTCTTAATTTTCTTTCCAATTGACAAGATGCCATCCTTTGCCAGAGCTTCTTGGACACGGCAGACATAACTTGTGAAAATACAGACCTCTTTTAAAATACTCTTCAGAAGTGAAATCTCAAACAACCGTGTTTGACCATTCGTGCTGTTGTAGATGCCATCTCTTTCAATCGCGGAAGACATTTAACTATCACTTCCTCTTCTAGCTCGTCTGAAATCTTATAAATCATCGAAAACAAATTTAAAATTGAACCATTGAATCGATATAAAGCAATAAATGACACAAATCTAAATCCAAAAAGCTAATTCAAAAGTGAATTTCAAATTTTGAAATAAGTAACAAATTTATGAAATTAGTGGACACTGTGACTAGTGGAATTAAGTGATTCATTTGTATATGACTTTTATGAATTTCAATTATAATATGTTAGTTTCCTCTAAAAAGAAAATTATAAAACGGTAGTTATTATTTGTCAATCCCCCAATATTTTGGGCAAGATCCGCCACTACCCTCACCATAATTTTATTTTTTTATAAAAGAAATACATTCACCTCCTTTTGATTGATAATATTGTTCCTTTTATAGTGGGATATTTCCTATTTTAATGAGATTTAATTTTTTTAATTAAAATTTTAAATAATATTATTAAAGGATAAAATAGTAAATAAAATAGTTTAAATGAAGGGTTAAATAGATAATAAAAATTCAGCCCAAACTTATGTATTTTAAGCCAATTTTCTTTATATAAAGTATAGATAAACTATTGATATCATGATTTAAATAAAATTTACAATAAATTTGTAATTCTAAAGTATATAATTTTCATTCTCATATGACATGCATGACTCAAAAATCCATACTTAACACACAAAGAGTGAGGGAGATATGCATTCTTTGAAATATATATTGGTGGTTCATGTATGTGATTGATAATGTTGTTTGTGATTAAAATGCATGACTCCAAAAGTTGTGTTTAATTCATGAAAATGAGATAAAATTAATTATGTATGATTTATCTAATATCCAAAATTGATTTTCTTATTTTAAAGTCAATGATACATTAATTGCGTTTGTTATCTTTTGTTTAATTAATAAAGCAAGCATTATCCAAAGTTCCGTAGATTTATTTATCAGTTCACCTTTTTGAATGTTGTAGCAACTTAAATTTTTTCATCCAATTTAATGTATTTGTCTGTTAACTTGCACTTTGTACCGTTGAATGAATATATTGCTATCTTATATATTTAAGCTATTTCTATAATAATAAAAAAGGAATATGCTGTTTTCACAATCAATACTGAAGAGCTTATTGAAATAAGTTAAACATAGCTAATGCACATCATTCCCTAAAAAAAACAGAAGCTAATGCACATTATGTCATAAGCAATTTTGCCCTCATGAACTTAGTTATGTTGATAGGGACAATGCATAATATATGCAAGATTCAGGGTTTAAATTCCGACAAAAAAAAATAAAAATGTCACAAGCAATTTTCTTAGGTTCTCCAAATTACTTATAGTTGATGCCAAATAAGTTGTAAAGAAACTATGGGTTGTTTCTACTCATTGTTGTGAAACAGTAACTAAATTGTTATTTGATTTATTTCTTCTATTTTAATGAATCTCAAAATGGTGCAACCCGATGCAATTTATTTTTTGGTGTCCGGGTTCAAACCCCGAACCTTGCATATATTATGTATTGTCTTTATTAACTGAACTAATTTTACGAGGACCGCGACCGATGCATCTAGGTTCCAAGGGAAGGTTACATATTTTTCTTCCCTTTTATCTACAATAACATTTGTGCCTAAAAATGCATGTTTAATTTTTACACAATGACTTTTTTGTCCCCTCATAACATCTTTTGTTCTATGTTGCATATAATTTGTGGTCTGGATCGGAAAATTTTGTTTCTGATTGGCTAATAAATGTTTTTTTTTTTTACAAAACTGGCTAATAAATGTTGACAGGTATAAGTTATTTTAGATGATAATAATAACTCCGTATCATGCTCGTAGTTAAAAAATAGGGTTAATTAACTAAATGGTATATAAATTTTTAGAATTTTATTTTTAGTTCCTATAAAATAAAATCACACTTTTTAATTTCTATAAAAAAATTCTTCAGCATTTTTAGTCATTGTAAAATTTTCCGTAAACATTTTTTATTGTAAAAATGCTAAGGAAAATTATGAACGGTGTTTTTCTATAAAATTTTGATTTTGATTAAAAGTATAAATATAAATGTTTGTTACTTTCAAATTATAATAAACCAAACTAATCTTGGTTATCTATTTTAATGACATCAACAATATAATAAAAAAATATAATCTAAATTCTTATCTTTTTAATGACACCAACAACAATCATTATTCTCTAATTCAATACATTTGTCTGTCATGTTGGCATGACTTTTTCTCATCCAATCCAAATGGCATGAGTTTTTAATTTTAAAAAAACCTGTATATACACACGTGGTCTGCCAGAACGTTTAATGAAGTGACAAATCAGCATTTACTTAGTCAAAATTGGGTAAAAGGATCAAAATTGCAAATGGGCTAACTCTTAGAGGGGTTAAATTTTTAGTTTTTTCTACATGGGACCAAAATTGCAACTTTATCAAACTTTGGTTTTTCACTTTTACCCTTTATTTTATGGGTTTTTCATTCCTAATTTTCTGGATTTGTAATTAACTTGGCGGAGATGAAAATAATAACGAAAAAGATGAACAATTAAATGCTCTGGATTTTCTGGAATTAACTTCACACCCGCTGGTTTATTTATTTGTTTGAGTAAAAAAAAGTGTTTATGATGTTTATGCAGCTGTGGGTATGTTTTAGTTTTTTTTAGAGGTTTATTGTTAGCTTTATTTTCCAATTTTTTGTACTGCTTTAACAAATGTAAGTTAAAAACAATATTTTCTCCAAAAAAAAAAACAATATTTTTATGAAATTTTGATTTTGATTAAAATTACATTGATTAGAATTATAGATACTAGCGGAAAGACGGACACTCATGTGGCCGTCTCTCTGTTGTTTTTATTGCACTGACGTCTTTAGATTATTAACGATATTTTTTGGTAATTTTGTGTGTAAATTATAAACGATATTTTATATAATTTTTTGATATAGATTAAAATTATAAGTATAGATAGATATTTGTGACTTTCAAATGTAACAAACTCAACAAACCATATTTATCATTTTTAATGACAACAATAATATAACAAATGTAACAAAAATTCTTATCTTTTTAATAACACCAACATTATAACATTTGTAGCGGCCTAAAAATTTGATGGTTGCTCGAAGAACGTGAAGTCGCCACCAAAGTTTATTAAAATAGGGAAAACATCGGAAAAATCCTTTAAAACCAAAAATGGTCTTTGAAACCAAATTTTAGGTTCGGAAGTCGGTTATGTGTAGGGATGGTATTAGCACCCTACTACATCCGTTAAAAAACGGTTATCTCTAATTAATTGTGCAACATGTTTGTTAACTTTATAGATATATATTTCTCCTTATTATTAAATGTGAATAAAAATTAAATATTCAACTGAAAATGTAATCTGTTAAATTAGAAAAAAAAATGTTTTGTTATTATTGTGCTTGACAAGAGTGCGATCTTACTCCTACGTATCTACTGGAGCGATGGAGAAATCAAAGCTACGTAGTTTGGGATAGAAAATGTTTGTTTGTTGGTTATTTTTAAAGAAATGTTTGTGTCGCGAAAAAGTTGATATTGTCGTGTGTTTGTTTGTTTTTAGAAATGAGTTTTAGAACGAACAAGTCGTACAACTTGTGTCCTGACAACTCGAGGATTAAAGAGATGTACATACAATTAACCCTCTTAAAATGATTTGATTCGAAAGTGAGTTTGAGATTTTTGCGATGACCAAACTAAAAGAGAATTTGGAGTAGTCATTGACTTTGATATTTTATTTCGATGAGTTTGTTGATTTAAAAAAAAATAAAAAATAGTGATAACCAAACTAGAAGAAGATTTAACGTGGTTATCAATTTTGAGATACTTTTGTTGACAAAGTGATTGAATTAAAAGTGGATTTAACGCTACTAATAAGATTAATAACTAACTAGCACACAGTGAAATAACTAACTAAAAAGAGCTCAGAACGTTTGAAAGGTTTATGAGAATTCAATTAGAAAAGTATAAGAAGTCAATTTCAATGGTAATAATAGTGATAGTTTGAACTGCTAAAGAAACTACAAGAGTATTTTGTACCGGACACGATCCAAAGCCAAAGCCAAAGGCAAATGAAAAGTACTAGAACCAGAAAAATCATAAGTCTGTAAGATTTACTGAAGCAGAACTAACAGATTACGCAGCCAAATGACCGTCGTGGCTGAGCGTATTGTATTTCGTCTTCTTCAAGTGATGGAACATCAGTGGGCCATTTCAGCTCAAAGTTCATCAGCTTCTTTGGTACTACAACCTCTGCAATCTCTGAAATGGATCTCCCCATCTGTGGCTCCTTTGCCAATGCTCTTTGGATTATAGCCTCAACCTTGGCTTTATCATCATCACATGTTTCTATTACATCCACTGCCTTGCCCTTGCCCTTGGCCAGATTTGGTTCTTCTACATCTTTTCTACCAGATGTCTCGGCTACCATTACCTCGTTGCCACTTACCACCGTTACTTCATCATCAGGCAACTCCTCCGCCTGCACCAACACCTGCACCGGACAAGTCTTCCTCTTGCCCATGTCCTGTACTCGCTTGATTAACCCAGTCCACTCTTCATCTTCTTCGGATGTTCCTGATTCAGTGATCTCAATCTGGATGTTCAATATATTGCAAAGATCAACCATTTTATTCACACATTCCTTCACCTGCCCCTGGAAGAACATATAAGAAAACTTCAGCATAATTTGTACATCTCATTCCTATAATTTTTAGTGTATAATGGCCTAATTATTTCACTGATTCTGGAAATATGATTTATACACCTAAACTAGAACAATTTTGCTCTAAATGTCTTTTGAGAAATGTAGAGATACTATTAGACATAACATGCTATGCATTTAAGTTTTCAAACAACATACTTGAAGGCCAATTTTGCTCTTAATGTCTTTTGCAATTTCGCTATACTTTGAGGGATATTCAGTTTTGGCAGATGCCAGAAAAGCGGAGATTGCAATATGAGAAGGCATGTAGTGAGCAAAGGTGTGATCTGCAGAATAAGAAGAGAAATATTCCAATGAATATTAGTATATATTCTTCAAGCATGACTGTTGGAGAAAACATAGAAATAGCCAATTATAATGAGCTTGAAGTATGAACTCATTAATGCATAGAAAATTTAGTTTACCTCCTTGAGCTTGAACTATGATCTCATTAATGCTTCGGCGTTTAAAACCACAGAATTTTTTGAAATAAGGGTAATAGTAGTTCAGAAAGCAGAAGGCAGTCACAGATCTCATTGCCCATTGAAGTTCTTGGAGAATGAGAAGCTCCATTCTCATTACCATCGGAGGAGTTATCCTCACATTCATGTCCCTCTGTGCAACCAATAAGTTCATTTAGTGAATTTAAAGACAATGCTCTATAACATAGTCATTGGAATACAAATTTATTTAGTTTTAGGAACCCAAATGTTTCTTTTCCACTGTCTCTTAGGGAAAAACCAATCACAGCTTCAATAATTAGTATAACTAAAGGCACATATATGCATAGATAGCTAGGATTAATCCTACAACTATAATTAACTCAGTAATATCACTACTTTACTATTTAAATTTAACAATTCAATAAAAAAATTGTACCTAATACTTCAAAGCAGTAGTATGTGGAATGAAAGCATATCCACATTCTAAAGAAAAAGAGCTTAACAGTGCAGCCATCACTTCAGAATTTAACAATTCAAGCAAAACTTTATATCAGACCTAACAAAACCAAATCTCCTAATTTCAAAAACAACTTAAGATTTAATAATTGGCCCAGTCTCTAAGAACCGCGTATTTGACGTGTAACAATTCGCGGTACTTTCATGAATTGCTATACAACCACAAATTAGAGTCTAGAAAATTTGTTTTGTTGTTGGATAGTTATACAAACTTTGTCGATCTTTAGTCTTCCACGAGAGACTCAACAACGTACAATTAATAGCAGCTAGAAACATATTTAACCATAAATTATAATTCTGAAAATTCTGTGATGATTAACATATTTAACCATAACTTATAATTCCGAGTAAATAGATACGTACATAGAGGTTTTCCAAAAACCGATCAACTGAGAAGGAATTTGTCCGCATCTTGGCAGATATCGTGAGACAAGAGACAGCGATCAAACGAACTCTTTCAGTCTCGGTACGACCTTCCACATCCTTATGAAAATGAAAGAGAGTTTTCAGTTTCAACACAGAAATAATTCAAAGAAAAAGAAACATGAATGAACAATATTACCTCGAGATTCAATTTGTGCTGCGATAAGAAGCGATCGAAATAGTTCATAGCAAGGTACGGAATAAATGAATCAGGATCATCACTCCTCGAGAGCTGAATGTAACAAAAAATCAGCACAACAACAATATGATTCGGAAATGAAATCAATAACAAATTAAATAGGAAAATTAACTACAAATCAAAGGAAAATTAATCATGTTAACTACAGATTGAAATTAAACACAAAATTACAACAGAATACAAAGCGGGAGAAGAATCTAACACGACGGAACATATTCAACGAAAACAAAGCTTGAAATCATGAATCGAGCATGCAATGGGATGAATGTTCTCAATGATGACTGACCTTGGCGATTATAGAAACAGCAAGATTGCGAAAGAGAATGGCACGAGGGGTTGTGAAGAAGTCTGTTGCGGCGATGAATTCGGATTCGACGTTGAAGTAGTTCCTTATGATTTCAAGTTCTTTCCTAGTAGGAATTGGAAATTCAGGTTCGGAATCATCCATTGTTGAAAGAGAGGGAAAATCTGCACAGTGTTTTTGGGTTTCTCTCTCTCTCTCTCTAGTTAGTTATTGAGTTTCTCTCTCTAGTCTGTTATTTTCTGTTAACGGAATTGGAGGGAAAGCTTTTGAACTTTGTGAATTGCGAACTAAATTGTTTGTATATGATATGATAATGATGATGTGATATAATCATCTTTTTTAATTGAAAGGAGAATAATTGCAAATTACATATTATTTTTTCACATGTTTTAGGACCTAAGACATTTTTTTTTTCTTTTTCTAGTGAGACCCTAAGACATTGTTTACAAATATAATAATGTGGCACAAGAAATCTCCCAAGCACATGATGTACTTAGGAGACTCCTAATAATTACAACCTATCAATATTACAAAAACAATCAACCAATGCCCAAACAAATCAAAGGGCTTGACCACCACGAATTATATCCGCAAATAAAGTTGGCATAGATAAACTAATAAAAAATTCGTTGTTAATATTTTTGAGCTAAATTTGAAAATTGAAAAATATGGGTCAAATTGCAAATTTTAAGGGATCAACTTGCAATCTTAGAAAATCATATGGGGGCAATTGTAATTTTATAAAAGATATAGGTGCCAATTTGCATTTTAAATTTTTTTACAGGGGTCATTTTGACAATAAAAAAATGGGGATAACTTGCAAATTTTGAAAAAAAATTAAGAAAGAAGGAATTTGAAATTCCTAACTTTTAGGAGTTATATAAAATTCTCTAAAAATAAAATACTTCATAAATTTTCTTATTTTGAAAATTATCCAAAAAAAAATCCGTCCAAAAAAATGAAATTTACATGATGAATTTGAATTCCTCCAAAAAATTACATTACTCCAAAACATTTTCTTATCCAAACATATTTTAAGATTTTGTATGCGAGTTTGGGGGAAGGAAGGACTTTGGGGGATAGAAATATAAAGGGAAATTGAAAGAATATTATGACATGATTTGATTTATATAGCGCAATTTCATCTAATAAGATAAAGTTTGGTCGTTGGTAAGATTTTTAAAAAAGAAAGTCATCAATTGGTTGGGACAAAACTCCTTTAAAGTTAGCAACCACAACTGCTTCTTGATACCAATTCAAGTGAATTATAGTTTTTCTTTTTCTTTTCGGGTTCACCAGTAATACACCATTTTAGTTTTCAATTTTCTTCTATTATTATCTGTTCTAGTTTGGGTAGGTGATGTAGAGGCACAGCATTATTTATATAATCCATGTTATAATTCTCTAACTCTTAATCAAACCATGTAAAGTTGTCAACCAAAATGGAGTTCAAATATCATTTCTGTAATACATAACACGCAATGCACTTAAATTTTCAAGAACATACTTTAGGGCCAATTTGGCCAAGCGTACTGGGATCCTTATACTTTTTGGGATATTGAATTCTAGAAGCAGCCAGAAAAGAAACATATATATTACCTCCAAGACCATTTTGTGCCTGGATATGAATCGATCAAAAAATTCCATAGCAAGACAAGATACGGAATAAACGCATCAGGTTGAACACTCTTCAAGAGCTGTTTGTAGCACTACAACGACAAGATTCGGAAAATGAAACTAACACACTCGTTAATTTTCGATTGAAATCTTCATTCTAGGTGAAACAAATCAATAAAGGAAATTTAGGAAAGTTAACACTTCATAGTACATCATTGATTGTACTTTGTAATGATGTGATTCGTGTTAATTAAAATGAAAGGAAAAATTTGTAAAATTCTATGGTTTAGAAGACATCTAATTGATTGATCGGTGAGAAATATTTGTCCAGTGTAGAATTAATGTATTGCAATTTTATTCAAATTTTTACAAGAAGATCTTAATAAGTGTTGAAGTTTTCACCGTTGTCTAAAAATGATTAATCTTATTAAAGAACATATGTAATGTATAAAGTGGATTCTCTTCTTCTATCTAAATTGTTTCCAATACAAGAATATCATGACCACTTGAGACACCCAAACTTCTTACCATTTAGACTAATCCATTGTTGGTATATATTTCTCTTTTAACTAATTGATTTGTGAAAGATCATTTTCTAAATAATTGACAAGTGAAAAATATTTATCTCATAAAATTGATATGGTAAATTATAATAAGTGTATTATAATTATTTAAAATTTTATCCAAAAGACACGGTGATAACGAAATACACATTTCTATTTAAAAATTGACCAGACACTTCTCAAAGAAAAACTAACTAGAAACATTTCTATTTAAAATAATTGAATATCAAAAGGGGTCATGTTAAGTTGTATCCTTAGGGCACACGTGAAATATTCCATAAATGCTAAATATTTATAACAAAACATTAATTTTCAATCTTTAGAAGAACAAATTGACACAATCAATTTTCTAGACAATTTCCATTTTAGGTTTCTTAACATGTGCCCTAAAAACACAAGTTAACGTTTCCCTAGTAAAAGACTATCATATAACTAATTAACTAGTGAAATTTTCATCTCGTGGATGGCTTATACTTTATGGGTCTTGCTAATAAGTGTCTTAGGACACTTGTTAAGGATTCTAAAATAGAAACAATTGATAACTTTTATGTAAAAAAATTGATTTTTTATATTTTAATGTGTTGAATACATAAGTTCCAAAAAAAAAAATTATATTTAAAACTTCTTATCAGGACGCTTGTTAGCATTTCCCATACTTTATATAGCACATAATAATTATTGAAGTTGTATTAAATTTCCACATTGCTCAAATTCTTGAGTTAGGTGTATAAATATGGTTGGACATCCTCAGTCTATTTAATACGGTATTAGAGTAGGGTTAGGGGTTGCAATGTGAGAATTGAATCCCAAAATCCTTGATACACGTGGGGTGGGTATTAAAATTGTATTGGAGTCTCACATTGCTCAGGTTTCTAGGTTGTTAGTTATATAAATATGATTGGGCACACTCATCATTTGAATTAGCTTTTTGAGAAGAGATCTAAATCAATTTTTGTGCGTAAACAATTTTTGTGCTTTCTCCTCTCTCTATCACATGCTTTGCTTGGTTGTTTGAATTTGCTAACGCATAGGTTGTTAGATTGGTTCTTGATTGAAAGATATTGCCAGAACCGTTTGATTATTAGTTGTTTATATTATTTGCTTCATATATATTGTCGTTTTGCACAAAAAGTTCGAAAAACTCTATGAGTTACACACCAATAACGGCTATAATATAGCTGGTTTATCAAAAAACAATTGGCCGGGCAGTCATGTATTATGTGCCTACAACCAACTAGACCACACACACATTCTGTGTATTGATTTGTGCATTTAACAATTCTGAGATAATTCAACCTTAAAAAATAAAATAAAATAAAAGAAATTGTTCTTCATGTGTTATTTGCAATATTTATTTAAAAATTATATTCATTTTATCATTAAAATTAACTCAACTAATTATAGAAAATTCAAATGAGAATTTTAATAAGGAGAGTATTGCATGATCCTAAAGAGAAAATGCACGCAGAAAAGGGAATCTGTTTGACACCTCATGGTCATTTCGAGACACATGCCATGTCTTCATTCCAAACAATTGGTGCATAAATTTCGACCGCACCTAGTTTTGCTTTTCTCACCCTCTTTCGCCTGAAAAACAATACACGTGGTTTCTTAATCCAACTTTAAAATCACCCAATGTCTCATGTAATCCACATATATAAGCACCAATAAAATCTACACTCTACTCATAAATCGATCTCATCATCAAATCAGTAACCTATTACGGGTTCCACATACAAAATATGAGTGCAACAACTAAAGCTTGGATAGTAGCATCAAGCATTGGAGCTGTGGAGGCCTTAAAAGATCAATTAGGGATTTGTAGATGGAACTATGCTTTTAGGTCAATGCAACAACATGTTAATACCAGATCACCTTACACTCAAGCCAATAATTTGTCAAATTCTGCTGCTGCTTCCATCAAGGGGAAGAGAAACAAGGAAGAATCTATGAAGAAAGTCATGGAATTGAATTGTTGGGGTCCACCTACTATAAGATTTTAAATATTTTAGTGGTTAGGAGTAGTGTATAACATGATTTATTCGTTCAATTTTGTAAGGAATATGTCATTATGACCCCGGTGCAGTGCTTGAGATCGTGGTTTTGTAAGGTTAAACAGCTACTTCAAGTTTCTTAGCACAAAAAATATACTTTTTTTTTTAGAGAAGCACAAAAAATATACTTTTATTGTGAGTTTATGTTTTTTTTAATATTTTTTTCCTATATTTTTATATTAACAAAACAAGATAGAATTATATGATAACAAGATGAGTGTTATAAATACTCTCTCTAAAACTATCATTAACACCTACTCTTTAACAGTGTGAAATTCAGTATCAAACTTTCCGGTGAGTGTTAGAAACCAAGTATTCCTAGTATTTTTTAGGGCAAACTAAGGTGTTAAAAAAATGAAAAGAGGTATTTTATTTAAACAACAATTTTTGGGATAATTTATCAGACAACTAAAAATATAGGAAAAAAATGCCGATATTAATATGAAAACTAAATCAATAGAGAAAGAGTAGAAACAGTTAAAGTATGAGAAATAGAATTATTCCAAAAACTATCATAAAATGGTAGTATAAATATTATTTCTCAAATATATATATATAGGGTCAAATAAGTTTTGTTCCCTGTAAATATATTGAGTTCAGCTTTTAATCCTCGTTAAAAAATGTGGCATGTGTATGTCCTTATAAACATTTCTAAAATGAAGTCTTAATCTTTGTTAATTTTAAATTTGTTTAATTATTCTTAAATTTTTAAATTTTTGAGTTTCGCACACATACTTAGATCCTTATAAGAAGTTTGATGTATTAATAGGGGCTAAAAATTTAACACTTTGTTTTATTTCTAATTTAACTTAAGAATACCTCAAGATCACTTAAATGATATGATAATGAATCTCTTTCAGCTTAACTAAAGTCCTAATTAATTCGAACTCAGTCTTTAAAATACAACAATGTTAAATCTCTTAAGAGGGAGTGTTGTCAACCATTGTAGTCTTTTTTTATGCAAAAGATCAGGTGCAGAGGGTTACCTGCTGCATAACCCTGATCATATATTAATTTAAAGAAAAGGAGTAAATAGAAAGAGGAGGACTAAAGCCAAAATACTCAAGGAAAAAAAAAACTAAAAAAAAAAAGAAAGAAAGAAAGACAATAGAAACAACGCACCAAATGACTAGCGAGACGATCGATTGGAAACCTTGAGTTCACTTTGCTGTTGTTTTAACTTGTTCTTTGATTTTCTTGGAACCATTAATTAAAACAGATCTTCAGTTTGAGCCATGATATCCCATAATTCACTTAGAAACTCTCTACTTTGTTGGGTCCAAGTAAGAACTAACCCTAAAACTTGCATGTCATGAATAACATATGCACTGAAGTTTGACAAGTTAGAGTGTGTCGCCATCATGGTCTCTCAAAGGAAGATGTTTGCTACTGCTTCATCAGAGGAAGCCATGTAATTCCAAGAAGGGGTATTATGAATATAGTCTAGATCAGTGATTGCATCACTCCAAAGACCAACTATATGCATATCCGAACATTGGTTGCTCTTATTAGCCTTCCTCTGTTTCTAAAGCAGTAAAGAATCATCAACCTGCAATAGTTGCACATGATCTGCTCCAACATAAATATTAGAAATCTCTTCCTCATGTTTTAAGACATCTCCCACAAACACACAAGTCACTGTCTCTTTAGACCTTAATATATCATCAATAAGAGGATTTATTTCTACAATAGTTATGCTTCAACAAGTAGCATTTTTTTGGAAAGTACCTGCAAGAAGTGTGATCACTTCATCTACCTTCTTAACATTTGAATCATTGGGTTTACTATGTTTCATTTTTGGAGGAATCCGATACTTGCAGTTCTTAAGAGAATGTCCAACAATCTAACACGAGTTACTAAAGGAGGGAAGTTTCTCATACTTAACATCCGCATAAAAATCAAAATCATTCATTTCAACGAGGATTATTTCACGCGAATCTAAAGTTAGATCAAACTCTATTAAAACTTTGAAAAAGTGACATAAAGTTATTTTCTTAGTTGCTTCATCAAGAATCAAAGGAGCGCCTAGAGCCCCTACATTTTTTAACAATGTTTTTGGCTGCGAATATTAAGAATAATGCAAATATTAAGTTTATTAAAGTAATAAGGTGTTTAAACTAAATATTGTTTGGTGGTACAAGTGTGAGGCTATTGGGTATGTTCCTCTTAAGGCCTCATGTTCAAATTCTATTAGTGTCAGTTTTCATGGGATAGTCATACAAAATTTTACTCCGACTTTAAATGGAGTCCCCGCAAGTTGATGTTGAAATGGATCATCCATATTAGTTGGTTATTGAACCGGATATTGAGTTTTAAATAAATAATAGTTGTATTTTGAGTAAATATTTTTTTTTATATTATTAAGGATATATATTATATATATTTTATTTAAAGATGATTTCTTTTTCTTTCATTTTAGCAAGATCTTTTTTTTTAATTTCAATTTTGGAAAAATAAAAATACTTCCCAAAATATGTTTATTTAGAAAATTCTCCAAATTTATCATTTACCTAAAATATTTTTTGTGATAGGCCAAGAGCAAAATGACATAAAAAAGAATAGTGTCCAACTAAGTTCGAACCATACTCTTATTTTCAATTGCTCACAAATATTATTAAAAAAGGGGAAAAATTACACTTACTTTTAATACACTTTATACACTTACTTTTCATACTATTTTTGTATTTGAACAACCATTTTTTTTATAATTTTTGTGATAACTTTCTCTTTCATAGTCAGGTAATGTTTTTACATTCTTTCTCTATTGTTTTGGTTTTAGTGTTAATACCTAATTTTCTTTGTAAAATTTTAGTTGTCTCAAAAGTTGTTATATAAATAAATATTTAAATAACACACCCCTTTGTTTTAAGGGTATTTGTTAGCATTTTCTTAATTTGTTTTACAACTAGCTTACTAGTTAAATTATTAATTTAATAATTTTTTCTTAATTTTTTAATTTAAGCGTATTTAGAAAATCCACTTGCATTGCTTTATTGCATAATAGAGCATTTCAAGGAGTACTATAGTTAAATTATTAATTTAATAACTTTTTTGAGAGTTATTAATTTAATTAATTAATTTGTGAATAGCCTGTACAATGAATAAAGTTGGTCATAAAAGACTAGACAATTGACAGCCGGGTAGCTTTTGAGAAAATTGTGTATCCGTTCCAAACAATAGGTAAAACCGCCCCTAGTTTTGTTCTGCTTGTATTTGCTTATGCACCTTGTTTAGTTCTTAACTCCCACTTTTAAATTCTAATTCACTCAACTTACCCTCATACATATATATAGGAATTAATCAACACTAATTCATCATCACACATCAAAACAACTTCATCATAATATTCAACAAAGGTACAAGTTAAAACAAACAACATGAGTGCAGCAACAAAAGCTTGGGTAGTAGCATCAAGCATAGGAGCAGTGGAAGCATTAAAAGACCAACTTGGTGTTTGCAGGTGGAACCATGCTTTTAGATCACTGCATCAACATGCCAAGAACAATATCAGATCATACACTCAGGCTAAGAAATTGTCATCTGCCTCTTCTGCTGTTGTTTCCAACAAGGTCAAGAGAACCAAGGAAGAATCTATGAGGAAAGTCATGGACTTGAACTGCTGGGGTCCTAGTACTGCAAGGTTTTAATATTGTGAACATTTAATTAAGGCTAGTTTATATGCTAGCTACTAGTACCTTGTATTCACCCAAAATTTTGTTCGTTCAACGATAACGTGACCAAGAAAACTGAAAATTGAGATGTTGTTTGTGTCCACTTTATTAGTCCTTGTATTAAATCTCTAAATTTTGTGTTGAGAGAAATCTAGTGTTATCAGCAGAGGTATCAATTAATCCTTGAAATTAAATTGGTGTATTGTTTAATGTCTAGAATTATACATATATCTCAGCTGCAAGAAATTATATATCTCCGTTTATTTCTTCTTTCCACTCCTATGTTGGTTGTGCTTTTTTAATTTAATGGCAAAATATATATAGATACGAAAAAAGGAGTACAATATACACGAAGAGAGCCGTCAAACGACGCTCCGGCAAACCACCACAAAGAAGAACACCCCAAACCCCACACGCGAGGCCAGAGGCGCACCCACCGGTTGTGCTTCTCTGCTTGAGTCTTTTCGGGGGAATAATCATTAAAGGAGTCGTAAAGAGATATTCAAATAGATTAAAGGCTTAATCACTGCTTTGGCCCTCTAAGTTTTAAAATGTTGTGATTTGACCCCTTAAAAAAAATAACTGTTTCCGAGCCTTCTATGTTTACCCCTTTTGCAGTTTTGGCCCCAAGCCAATTTTGACTCAGTCAACGCACACGTGGACGCCACGTGTGTAATTTAATTTAATTTTTTTATTTTTTAATTGTTTTAATTATTTTAATTATTTTAATTTTATTTTTGTATTTAAACATAAATAAAAGTAATTATTTTTAAAATAAAAATTATTATGTTTATTTTTTTATTTTTTTAATTAACGCATTTACACGTGACATTTTTATTTTTACATTTAAAATTAAAAATTACACACGTGACGTCCACTTGTGCACTACGTGTACGTTGACTGAGTCAAAATTGAGTTAGGGGGCTAAAAGTGCAAAGAGGGTAACATAGAGGGCTCGAAAAGAGTTATTTTTTTAGGGAACTGAAATCAGAACATTTAGATATTTAGGTGGCCAAAACAGTAATTAAGCCTATATTAAATGAAGTTTTAAGGATGTTGTTTTGTATGGTGCTATTATACTTTTATCAAATCCATCCAATGGTTGGGTTAACAACTGTGTTATTTTCTACATCATTGAATCCATATGCGTTACAAGATCAATATTTAGTACTTGCACACGCACAAAGAGACACTTTCTGCATAATGTTATTTTTTTTTATTAAAACAAATACTTCATTGCTTGTACGTCTAAACACCGTAGATTTCATCTTGTAACTATATGTAAGAATATCTTAGTTTTAAGCGAGAAAAATACAAGTCAAAAATGAATTTCTTTTTATCAAATCTCTTGGGCTTCAATCTCCAAGAATGGATTCCAAAAGCTCTAAAATGTGATGGATGGGGGTAGAAGCTCACGAATGTGATCAAGACGGTCTTAAACAATTTGAAGGTCAAGGCGGTGTTAAACAATTTGAAGGTCAGAGGTCTTAATCCTAAAAATTGGACTCGAATAAAAAGAAGCACCAAAAAGACAAAAACTATATATAAAAAAAAAAAAAATTGTCTATTTCAATTTGAAAACAAAAACTTGTAAATAACATCAATAACATGAAAAGAGTCATGTTTAATTCAATAACATCAAAATACAACTTTGAGTTAAAGGATCTATTTGTTATAGATTTTTTTAAATGATTTTTATATTTGATCTTTTTGCTATAATTTTTTCAAAGATTTTTTTAAAGAAATCTTCCAATGAGAAATTGGTTTAAATAGATTTTCATAAAAAGTTATTTTAAGTATTTCATCTTTTTAGTAAGAATTTATTTTTGGATACTATAATTTTAAAATAAAAACTTAAATGAGAAGATGACTTGACACCGGTGTAGTCTCAGTTCCAGCTCTTTCAGCTCTAGTTTAGTAGAGGAGAGCACCGGAAAGAGAGGACTTTCCAAACAAGCCTAAAGCTTGAATGAGACACCGGACATCTATCTTCTTTTCTTTAACATTTCCCAAAACTCATTCGATTGTTCGTGACGGATATTTAACGAATTCTCATAAAAATCATTTTGAAGATATTTTTTTAAATCAAATACGTGTATTCTTAGGTAGCATTTGACACCTTGTTCTTACATGATTGAGAATTTCTAGAGAAACTCCTTCAAATATTGGGGACCAGGCTATGCAATTATGTGGTTCACATATGTTTAGAAAGCATAATTGTTTCTTTATTTAGGTAATCTGGTTAACTTCTATGTGGATTATTTAAAAGGAGTATAATGCTCGTATTTTTTGTAACAAAGAGCTATCGTTGGAGCAGCTACTCGATCGTGTTAAGCGTTACTCTTAAAGGTGGTTGAAGACTCATAAATCAACAGTTTTCTTCGACTTTCACTCATGGTGGTCTAATTCACTAGTTTCTATGAGTTATAATCCCACGTAATGTTTCCCTTTGTGTTTTTGTTTTGGTAGTATTCTAGTTTGCTTTGTAACCTGTACTCTTTTTTTCCTTTTAGACACATCTTGTGCGCAAAGAATGGTTTGTAATACACTGTTTTTGGCCTCTTAAAAAATTTAAATTAATTAATAAAAAAGACAATACATCTAACAGTCTTAGGAGACTAGACATTTGACAACGCGTAGATTTTGAGAAAAGCGTAACTTGGTTCCAAACAAAAGAACAATAGGTGAAACCGCCCCTTGTTTTACTCTGCTTGTATTTACATAAGCCCCTCGTTTAGTTCTTAACTCCCACTTTTAAATCACCACTCAACTTTCCCATATATATCAATGAATCAACACTAACCCATCAACACAAATCACAACGATTTTATACACATTTACCATAACATATATTCAGATTCATCAAAGGTACTAAAATATAATAAAATGAGTGCAGCAACAAGAGCATGGATAGTGGCATCAAGCATAGGAGCAGTGGAGGCATTAAAAGACCAACTTGGTGTATGCAGGTGGAACTTTGCTTTTAGATCACTGCATCAACATGCTAAGAGCAATATTAGATCATACACTCAGGCTATGAAATTGTCATCTGCTTCTTCTTCTGCTGTTTCCAACAAGGTCAAGAGAACTAAGGAAGAATCTATGAGGAAAGTCATGGACTTGAATTGCTGGGGTCCTAGCACTGCAAGGTTTTAACGTGGACTTCGAATTGATGCTATTGTATTGTAATAATTTATTAATTAAATATTTTGGTGCAAGTTTATTTTTTATTTTTTTTATAATTAAACATTTAGGTAAGTTGATCTAAAGCATTACCAAGGTGATATCACACCTCAAACTTAAAAGCACTGGTACTTATAAATCATCCATCGAGCTCAAGTCGTTATGTTGCAAGTTAGATATTATGTTCATGAAATCATTATATAACCAAGAAAAAAGAGAATTGAGATATACTATCCCTAAGTCCGTTTGAATTGACTTATTTTAGAGTTTATGTAAAACAATGTAGCTTGTGCAAATAAATAAGTATTAATGTATTATTTATAAATTTATTAAGGTAGTTTATTAAAAAAAAAAGAGTTATGAATGTACACTTTTCAATAGTAAAATCTTATGAATTAACACAAGGGAAATGCTAACCGGTGTCCCCGGAGCACTGGTTAAGGATATGAAAAAGGAAATTATATAGTAGTTAATGCAGGACCCTTAACATAAAAGTTTATTTATTTGCGTAAACTCTTTTTTTATAAGCTTAATCCAAACATGTCCAAATTTGTTTGTTGGGCTTGCAAGTTGAGTCTTTTCATGAAAAAGAAAGAATTATTTTATTTTTCTTATAAATCCAATGTGCTGATTTCATAGCAAAGTTTAGAACTTCTTCTGATGTTGATCTTCTTCTTCATGAGTCGCCCTCTGGTAATCTTATTAATCTTCTCAGAAGCGATGTCAATGGCACTTTGTTCTTTCGGGAGTAGTTAGCTTTTTTTGTTTCTTCCATTTAGCATTGTAACCAAAAAAAATAATCCAAATAGCTTAGCTTTATATTAAGAAGACAATTGTTGTTTTGACATTCATTGTGTCGTAGTAACACAAGTAAATGACCAAAAAACCCAGCGGCAGTTAACTGCCGTCGGTTTTTTTAGTTATAAGCCAACGGTAGTTAACTACCGCTGGAGGTATTTTAGTCTTTTACTTGTGTTTTTAGGAAGTATTGAAAGTCAGAAAAGCAATTGTCTATTAAGAAAGCAAAAGGTCTGGGAAGTCATCTTTATTGCAACAAAAACCACTTTTTTTAATTATTTGTTATCATCATTGTCCAAAATCGCTGTGGTTTTGAGTTTGCGTATACATCAACGTTAAAACTATTAATAAAAATTTATCACTTATTTGAATTCCACGTACCTGAGTGATTAATATTTGCGGTTGCACACACATGATACCTCAAAATTTAAGCATGCATCGATGGGCTCCTTACCTATAGGCCACCCTGCAGTGGGTTCCTTCATTGTTAATGGTTTTCTCTCTAATTTGTTAGATATATCTAACGGTTTTATTGAGACTGGTATAAACGAATCAGGATCCGTTGACACGGATTCGTTGACACCAAATCTCACCGTTTACTTTTTTAATCCAAAGGGCCACAATTGTTTGTTAAAATTATTCACCTGCGCTATTTTCACTAGATTTCCACCTGCTCCATCTTCTTTAAGCAGCCAAGAAAGAATGTATTCTCCTCACCGATTTCAATTACACAATCACATGATAATTATTGATTTTTTTCTCTCTATAGGACGATTAAAAGCAATTCAATTTAAGGGCTTTACCATTTTACCAAAATCTTAAATTTAATTTACATAATCAATCATGGTGGTTAACCTAAAATTCCACCAATTAATTCAATAGAAGCAAACTCAACAAAAATTACTTCTACCTTCGGTACCCTCATATCCAATTGCAATAGTTATCACAAGCTTTATACATAAGTTGTTTTAATTTAATTGGTAGAATTAGCCACCATTTAGCCAAACGAGAAGGAAGATCCAAACAAGAACAATTGTGAGAGCGTAACAAATTCTCCATAAGAGAATAAGGAGGTTAAAGAAGATGGAGCGTTAAAGAAGATGGACCGGGTGGGAATCAAGTGAAAAAAGCATAGGGAGTAAATTTAACAAACAATTGTGGTCCTTTGGATTAAAAAACGTAAACGATTGAGATTTGGTGTCAACGAATCCGTTGACACCAGGTGTCAACGGATCCTGACTCGGTATAAACATACCTATATTTCTTGTGAAGGGAAAGTAAGTTATTTTGATCAAAATTCTGTAACTGCTCCTTTTTTGCTTAATTGCTAACTTCCAATTGAGGCTATTAGTATTTGACCTTCTGATTTGTTTCCTTATCAGACCTAATTGCATTAACATAACGTTAATTAGGGTAGGGACCGGTGCCAAACTTAACTTGGAAAATAAGTTAAAACCAAAATATTATTACCTAAATTAAATTATGAGTGGCCAATAATACAACAAATAAAGTTAGTCTTGGGAAACAAGACATTTGACACTGCCCCTAGTTATTTTTCCAGTTTTTGTTACTTCCCAAACAAACAAGCCCCTGGATTACTTCATAACCCCCACTTCTTAATCATACCCCCATATATTTGGAAAAATATCAACACTAGCCCATTCAACAAAGGCACAAAATGAGTGCAGCAGTAAGAGCTTGGATGATAGCATTAAGCACAGGAGGAGTGGAGGCCTTAAAAGACCAACTTGGTGTATGCAGATGGAACCATTCTTTTAGATCACTGCATCAACATGCCAAGAACAATATCAGATCATACACTCAGGCTAAGAAATTGTCATCTGCCTCTTCTGCTGTTGTTTCCAACAAGGTCAAGAGAACCAAGGAAGAATCTATGAGGAAAGTCATGGACTTGAATTGTTGGGGTCCTAGTACTTCAAGGTTTTAATATTGTGCACTTTTAAATAATGATGTTTCAATGAATAATGTTATTGTAATGTGATGTAATAATCCGTTACTCAAACATTATGCTGCAAGTTTGTTGCTACTTATGCATCTATTTTATCCAAAATTTTGTTCATGAATTGATTATGTAATCAAGAAAAATGAGATTTGAGATCTAGTTTCATAAATTCGAGTGTTTGTTTCAACTTTATGTCTCTGATTAGGCCTTGTATTGAATCTCTAATATTTTGTGTTGTGGAAACCTAGTATTATCATCAGAGGAGGAATCAATAAAATCTTGATATTAAATTGATTTGTTGCTTAACGTGTCAATGATATATGCAAGAAATTACATATCTCTTGGTTTTTGCCTTTGCTCTCTATGGTTTTGTACTTCTTTGCTTGGCCTGGTCATTATGCTAAGAGAAGGAAGAAAGAGCATATGCTATTCAAGGTTGATTCCGAGAAGATGTATGATTATGTAGTATCTGAACTTGTATTTCAGAAACTGATTTTTCAAGGGTGTGGAGGGGATGGATCATGGAGTGTCTACGTAGTGTTATTGCTTTTTTGTTGGTTAATGGTAGTCCCACGGGAGAATTTTGAATGGATTAAGCCAAGGGGATCCCCTCTCCCTTTTTTATTCTTACGAGCAGTTGATGGTCTTAATTCAATGATTTGTGCTTCATCTGACTTAGGGGTGTATATAGGTTTTCAAGTTGCCAATGGTGAAGGTTGTAGAATATCTCACTTACACTATACCGACAACACTCTATTGATTTATGAAAAGATTTGAAACAATGTAAGAAGTGTGAAATCAATTTTATTACTATTTGAATTTGTTGTTTTTGCATTTTCAAACTGTTGTATATATTTGGATTTCCAAATTCTATTATCTTTCGAAGTTGTTATTAGGTTGTGTCACGACCAGGTCGCTCTCTTTAAGACGTTTCGTGGCACTACAAAAAATTATGCAAGACATACTATCAACCACGCTGCCTCCACGATAAAACAAGCACAACTACAACTGTGCGGTTAACTACTGCACTGTAGAAAACCGTTCGAGATTTACACCCTCAAATATGGTACTAAAACCACTCTTTAATACTGAAACCACTTTAATATGGTATTGTTACCACTCTGTTATGGTGCTGAGACCACTCAAATATGGTGCTACCACCATTCTAACTTTAATTTCTCCAAAATATCAATATGGCACTACGACCACTCAAATATGGTGATACCACCATTTCCACTTTTTAATTTCTCCTCAATTAGAAAAATATTGAAAGAATATTTATATACCTTTAAGATCATTCTTAATTCCGACGGGGCATTATTATTCCAAAAAGGGACTATGATCTTAATAGTACTCTTTATTTCAAAGGGACTTATATTATCGAAGAGACTATGTTTTTAAGACCATTCTTAATTCTGAAGGGACATTAAACCGAAAAAGGGACTATGGTCTTAAGAACACTCTTAATTCCGAAGGGACAAAAAAAGGAGATGAAGAGAAGACTCGTCAACAGAAGTCAAGAAAGGGAGAAGAGACAAAGAGTTTCCGACAACTCAATGAAACTCTTTGGTGTGATTTTTGAACTGAGTGGAGTCCTCTATTTATATAGAGATTCTGTAACTGTTTTAGCAAAAACTGCGACAGCAGTTACTCTAATGGATAAGATTAAAATGGCGTTTATCCATTAATCAGTTCAACAACACTTGTGGATAGGATCAAAAGAAACAAATCCACAAAAGTGGAGGAAATAAACTATTGGATTTGAATGAAGGAAATATAAGAAATTCAATTAAATTCTTATTCTTATCACAACCACCATAAGCTAAATTTATGGGAAGTGATATTCTCGATAAAAATAATAATTACTATTATTTTTATCATTATCAAGTATTTAAAATTAAATACCGCAATTTAAACACTATTAATGTGTTAGTTCTATTTTATGTGGGACACCCACACTCTATTTTTTCAATTCACACAACATTAGATCAAAGTATAATTACTTGGTGTTTAATATTCCAATTGATTTTCCAACATCACACTAATGTTCCAACAGAATTGGTGTACGAGTTTAAGGTTAACTTTCACTAGAGCTTATTAGTTGGAGTTAATCTGAAACACTATTGGGTGGAGGACGCAATAAGAATGTTGAATTGTAAAGTGAGCCATCTCCATTTTAAATATTTGGGTTTACCCATCAGTGGTAACCAGAAAAGATTGTCTTAAAGAGATCTGGTGATTGATAAGATTCGAGAAAAATTGTCAGGATGAAAAAGCCCCAATTTATCCATGCAAGACAATCTCTTCCTTCTCAAATTTGTTTTATCTTCATTGCCAGTGTGTTTCCTTTCCTTCTTCAAGGTTCCATCAAGTATTATTTTATAAGTTGGTCTCTTTTTAAATATGTTTTTATGGGGAGGTGTAAGGGATCTCGTAAAATTCATTTGCTTTATTGAGATAAGGTTTGTTAGACGAGGGAGTTAGATGGGTTGCTTGTTTGTAACTTGCATTTGTTTGGTTATGCTTTATTAGGAAGATAGTGTAGGAAGCTTAAAATAGAAAGACATAGTTTGTGGTTTAAGATTTTATCAGATAACTATGGTTGTGTTGAGGGTGATATTGTGGGCGGATCCGGTAGAGACTCTATTTGGTGGAGTGATATCCAATTTGTATGTGAGGGGAGGGTTGTGATTCCGTAAATTGTTTCAATAGTAATCTTAACAAGATAGTAGGTGATTGTGAGAATACATTTTACTAGATGAATCCTTGGGTAGGTGGGGGTAACGATATGTAAAAGGTTTAGTAGGTTGTTTGATTTAGCTTTCGATAACGATGTGATTGTGGATGTACTTGCTTTTTTCATGCCACCGCTACGACTAGGAAACAACAAAATATTTTTAAAATACACATTTATGAGATTGGTACAATTAAATATCAACAAGATTTCGTTGATGAGGTCATCCAATATTTGTCCTCTTTATTTAACTGTCAACAAAGCGTGTATAGTTGTGTATTACAAGTTATCCCGTTATGTGTAGATGATGATGATAACATTTTGAGCTTAGTTTATAGGATTGATGTTATTCACTAGACGCATCCCAATAAAAGTACCGGACCCGGATGGACTAAATATGACTTTCTATCATAATTGCTGGGATCATTGTGCCAAGGATGTGTTTCAAACGTGTAAAATGTTGCTTGATAATGAAGCATTGTCGCCCAATTTTAATAACACAAATATTGTGTTCTTACAGATAAGGAGAGATTCAAAGCACCATCAAAGATTGGAGACATGTACCACTATAATGTAATATACAAAATTCTTTATAAAGTGAGGGACATTTGATTGAAGAGAATTATGTCCAAGTGTGTGTCTATTAAACAATCAGTTTTTGTGGAAGTTAGGTCTAGACTTGGGGTAATTTTAATTTGGACCAGTCGAAGTATTGGTCCAACTTAAACCACTTTTTTATACCATTAGATTAAATCAACCAATCAAGTTTTATCATGGTTTACCCACACCAAATCTCTCTTCCTATTTCTCACATTTCTCTTTCTCTCTCCCTATTTGTCTCGTATTGTATATAATAATATAAAGGAACGATTTATTTTTTTTAATTTCCCAAAACCTTGTTTTTATTTTGAAATTGGATGCCCAAGTAGTAGTTTTGCAATAAGATTGAATATCCACTTCTCATTTCAAACAGTTAAATTAATTAAGAAAAACTGATTTGTTTTATTTTTAATATTTTGTCCAAACAGTAAATATTAAAAATGCATTCAAGTGTAAATAATAATTATTAAATATATTAGCAAAATGCATTCAATCAGTTAAATTAATTAAGAAAAACTAATTTAGTTTATTTTTACTATTTTGTGGTTTTACATTTGTATGAGTTTTTCTATCCTTTAAATCTCTCAAGAATATCCAGAATTTCTTCTATTCGATTTTTCTTTTATTTTCATTAACAAAACACAAAGGTTAGATGAACAAATTTACATATTGGGTGTTCTTATTTATGTTGTTTGTGTGGTTGCAATAAAAGAAAGAATGAAAGGGAAGAAGAAACCCACAACATAAAAATGGAACAACAACCAAAAAGTGAACATTGGCATCAGTCATCAGATTCTTTGAGAGAGAAAAGAGATCGAGAGTGATTTAGTGTTGACAGAACATGATAAGTTTGGTGGACTGCTTTAATCTAATGGTGAAAAAAAGTGGTCTAAGTTGGACCAATACTTCAACTGGTCCGAACTAAATGCACCCCTAGACTTGATAATGATTTTCGAATTTATACATTATACGAAGAGCAAGACAAAAGGAAAAACCAGTGATGTTGCACTAAAAATTAACTTCCGCAAGGCATATGACAGAGTTGATAGGCCGTATATTCATGGAGTTATGCAAATGATGCAGTTTAATCCTAAATTTATTCGTTGAGTGATGATGCATGTTGAATCCGTTTTTTATTCGGTACTAGTGAATGATGAGACTACTAGTCTTATTTATCTAGGGAGAGGTTTGGGGGAAAGGTGATCCACTATCACTCTACCTATTCATCCTTTGTACGAAAGGTGTATTGATGCTAATGCGACAAACAGAGAGGGGTGGTTGAATGCATGGTGTACAAATTTTCCAAAATGGGCCTATTGTGTGGCATATTTTAGTTGTGGATGACCGTTTTCTTTTTTGCAATGTCAGTAATGTGGAAGATGAAAATATGAAAGAAATCTAAACAGACTATGGTGAGACATCCAAAAAATTGATTAATTTTTAAAAGTCTGAAGTCTTTTTCAGTAAAAATGTTCTAGATCAAGCTAAAGAAGATGTAGCGACAATCCTTGATCTTAATATCACACTTGGGACCGATAAATATTTGGGAATATCATATTCGAGTAACAGTATAATTGGGTAAAATTTTCCATTTTTTCTAAGAGAAAAAAGAAAGAGACCTTTGATTAATTGGGCTAAAAATGATTAGGCCAATGAAGAGGCTACTACAACTAGGCACTAGTCCATCTACTTTGAAACATCTAAGTAATGACAAGAACCTCCCTTTGATCCTTGGTTGAAATAAAAACTAACAATAACGAGTCTTGAATTCATGAAAAGTAGAGTAATAATCCCACCATCCCCGTCCATTTAGTGGGAAACAAAAAGGGTGAAAAAGAGTTAAAGACCATTGAAGAACACTACTAGTAGTACTAGAAAGGAGGAAAAATCCTTGTTAACAATTCCCATAATCAATTTTCCAACGAACAACAAACCTACACCAACAAACCTAGCCCACATTTGTTAATGCCTCCAACACCTAACTTAATCTCCCATCATTAAATGCCCTTACACTTCAATCAGTCCCACTCCAACCCTTAACTCATTTTCCTTCCTTATCTACAAGAAAAAAGATATTTTCGTAATTTAAAAATATCATAATCATGATATATGATTTTTATACTTAAATTTATACAATATTATATTGAATCAATATTTATGAAAATGATACAAAAACATAGTTTCACTCACACAACAAAGTTATATACTGTGATGGAATCTATATATTGATTGGGAAAAAAAATATATTCTACGATACAAATTGATACAAATTGAAGTGTATAGATATACTTACTTTGTCCTCATGAACTTAGCTCAGTTGGTGTGAACAATACATAAAATATACAAGGTCTGGGGTTCGAACCCCGACCACCACAAAAAAAAAATACTTACTTCGTAAATCAATAAAATAATAATAATTTTTTGAAATAGAGTTGTTTTATTAATTTTTATATTTTATGAAATATCATTTCAGTTTTTGTAAGAATTGTATTAATTTTTTTACATTTCATCGTAAAAAAATAATTAATATTCATATTTATGAATAACAAAAATTCAATTTTTTTTGAAGAAACAAAAACAAATTATTTAATTATTAATTTAAAACCGCACATATCAAGTACACTAAAATTTCCAAGTGTATCATAGAAATTATCATGTAAAAAAATGATAATTTATTAAAATGAATAAAAACTAAGCCCGAGATGTGTTTATATTTGATATCATTAATCAATTATAATCGTGAACTTTTTAAAAAGAATAAGAATGTTTTATCTTTTAAAATTCAATTTCTTTTGAACGAGTCAAAATAAAATATATTAATCATGTGAAAGGTTAGACATAAGATTAACAAATAATTAAGATCAAAATCTAAGACTGGTTTTTTTTTTTTTTGTGGGTATCCACATGAAAGATAATAGTTTTAAAATTGAGATTTTTTTTGTTAAAGAATGTATATTAGTCCACAAAAATTGTCAGAAAAATGAAACCCTAAGAACTCAATGAAGAGCACACCACGCAAGCCAATATCACCTTCCCAATTCAAGGGGATTAAAATTCAGATTTCTTAACTAATATTCTTCCATCTAACAACATTTAAATGATGTGAAATTGGATCTATTTCTATTTAACAAGAGGCCTAACTTTAAATCTAAAACAAAGTAGTATTAAATCGAAGAATTTTGTCATTAACTGCGATCTTATTTGGTTTGAGAGATTTTTCTCTTAAAAGATAAGTTATTCAAAAGAAAATAAAAAAAATATGAATCCTCTCCTATATATTGGATTAAAAATATTTGATAATAATAAATGAGTAGGAGCGTGTGCATTAAATAAAACGCTACCTGGATGAAACACGTTCCCACAAAAGTCGTTGTTAAACACAAATACTCTCTGTTTCTCTTCTCTTCTCTTCTCCCCTTCTTCTCTTCAAATCAAATTCCATTACATAAAACGCTGCGTTTCATTCTTTCATTCAATCACTCTCCGGCGACGCCATGGCCATCGCCGCCGGTCACCAAAAACCTACTTCCGACGCCAGTCTCTTCCGCCTCTGTCCCTTTTGGAGCTCCGGTAACGCACAGAATCAAACCCAAGGAGGAAAGCCGAAAACTGTGTCATCTGTAGCAAGGTCATTGTTGCTACCTCCCCGCCGTAGACTCCGTCTTGATCCTTCCAATCACCTCTACTTTCCATGTAATCATCATCACTTTCTCTATTTCTCATTCACTATTTTTCTGCATTTCTCTGCTTTTCATTTTGCTTTTTTTTTTTCTTCTCATTTTGTTGAATTTTTTTAGTGAACTCAAGTGCTCTCAATTCAAATTCAGTTCTTCTGATTTTAAATTAAGGTGTTCTTTCTCAATATTTTTTTCTTTGATTTCATTTTATTTTATTATTTGCAAGAAAAAGTTTTAATTTTTAATTTTTTAAATTGCTAATAATCTTGTCACGTGTGTGAATGATAACATAAACGAGATTTCTCTTCTTTTTTGGGAAGTTCCCAATTTTAGATAAAATACAATAGTTATTATCACTGTACTTTAAATAAAGTTTCCTTAAAAAAAGTATAATGGGTAAATAAAGTATAATTGGAAGATAAAAATTAGCTCAATTATTGGACGCCATATTCGCCACTGACACGTGGACACCGATAATATCTTGAAAAATTGATTTAATTCAGTGTAATCATATTTGTTCGTGTAGAAAAAATGGGAAGAGCACGTGGCTTAATAACAGAACTAAAATCTTTTGGTGTGTTTGTGTGCTCTTTGTTAATTTAAAGGTTAATTAACACTAAATTTTTGGGTTTTGTTTATTTTGTAGATGAACCGGGTAAGCAGGTTAGGAGTGCTGTTCGATTAAAAAACACTAGCAAGTCTCATGTTGCTTTCAAGGTATATTGGTTTTTGTGGATTCATGTGTCTCTTATTTTGTTAGTTACAATTTTAAGATGCATGAACACCGACAGTAGGAGAATGTGGGGTAATTTAAATATAGAAGGATTTGTTTTTCCCCATGTATGATGTGCCACTTTAGCCATCTAAGGTATTTAAAAAATTGAGTTTAACTTTCATGCACTATTAGATCAATCATGTGTAAGATTTTAGAAGTGGTTACGGTAAAATGTTTATTGGTTCTTTCGGATTAGTTGGTCCTTGGATCGGATACCAAGTTTTAAAAAAAAAAGTAAAATGTTTAATGATACAACAATTATGATTAATTGTTGGTTTAGAACATCCCCACATTGATAGTGTATATGAATGAAGTCCTTAATGATATTAAAGCATTCTTTAAAGTATATGAAATCCGTCATTTTAGTCCTTAAAGTATATGAAAATTTGGCTTCTACAGTTTGTTGTATCTTTAACAGTAGGGACTAAAGTGAGATATTTTGTATACTTTATGGACTAAGTTGGTGAAAGAGTGACACTTAAGGGATTAAATTGAGGGTTTGTTCACTACGATTTATATTTATTCCTTAAGAAGAAACATCTTAGGGGTTTGTCTTGCAATGTTAATTTAACAGTGCAGTTCTTTTTTTCACTTTTATATATTGTTTTGATGTGAAAGTATGAGGAACAATGAATACACTCATTGTCATGGTTGGTTGATTACTTGTGTATGTGTTTTCCTTACATATGTCTCGTTGGCTTCTTTAATAACCTCGCTTTTGTTTTTTCAGTTTCAAACTACAGCACCAAAGAGTTGTTACATGCGGCCTCCTGGTGGTATTCTTGCTCCTGGAGAAAGCGTGATTGCAGCTGGTAATTTTCTCCTTAAATTGGTTTTTGTAAAGTTTGTTCATTGACTGTCTTGTTAGTTTTTTTTTTGCATTATATTAATTTATTCCTTTTCGAATGTGTTGTTCAGTGTTTAAATTTGTGGAACAACCTGAAAACAATGAAAAGTTATCAAATCAGAAGAACAAGGTCAAGTTCAAAATCATGAGCCTCAAAGTGAAATTAGGGGTGGACTATGTGCCCGAGCTGGTACGTCTGGTTCTTCTGATATATATTGTATTGATGAGAGACAGGCGGAGGGAGATAATTGACTTATTTTTGCCTTTTGATTATTTGTTGGTTAATATGTGAACCTTATGCTTTAAAAAGAAAATTGAGCAATAGTTGCTAAATCCATATTGTGACATTGAACCTGGATTGCTTAACATTTGACTGCCCAAAAGCTAAAATTATGTAGTCCTCTCCTTTGAGGCCATGTTTGAAGCTTGGATTGTTTTTCTTTATGGTAGCAACAAACTATTCAAAACTTGGGGATGCACAGTAATACCAGCATGCTTCTTATAAGTGGCATCCACCATTCTTTGGGAAATTTGGAGAACTTGTAATACACCATTACGAGTTGGGTAGTTCAGACTTATTGTCTGTTTTCAACAGATTGTTCCTTGGACTAAACTGTGATATTTTATTGGATGAATTGCATCATTATCACCCTGTTTAATCACGAGTGATCTTCTTAATTACCTTTTTGGGGTTAAGGGAATTTAAACTCTAAAAGTGAGGTAGAAAATAAACAGAGATGAGAGGAAAAGAAACAATGGGACTGGTATATGAAATTCAGAGATGAGAAAATGCACATGATTTTGGCTAATTATTGTATTTTCAGCGTCATAATGTACAGTCCATTGTAAGGGTTGTGAATATTGTTGATTATTCACTTTCTTCTTGTTTATGCCTGAAGCAAGTATACATGTTTAATTTTCCCTGTGATTTTTTTATGTTGTGTAATCATGAACCATGATGACCGTAACTGAACAAAAAATAATAACTAACAGTCCAGCCAGTGCATTTCATAACCTGTGATATAGGCTAGGAAAACAGAACTCAAAATTCTGTATAAGAATTGTTGTTCCCTAAATAATTGCAGCAGGATGTTTCAGGGTTGTATCAGCTTTTGCTGTGTTGATTATCGCTTGTTTTATTTATTCTTGCTGTTGACAATATTTTCGTGGTGAGCAATTAATTAATAGTAAATAAGTTTGGTGTTTGGTCTTCTGTCATGCAGTTTGATGAACAAAGGGATCTAGTTACAGTGGAGCGAATCTTGGGAGTTGTATTTTTAGATCCAGAACGGCCAAGTCCTGTGAGTCAAATTTTCTGCAAATTATCTTAATCAGGCTTTACATATTTGATGTGTAATAATAGAAATGTGGTCGTTTTAGGCTTTGGAAAAACTGAAAAGGCAGTTGGCTGAAGCTGATGCCGCAGTTGAAGCTCGGAAGAAGCCTGCTGCGGAGGCAGGTCCTCGAGTTGCCGCTGAAGGTCTTGTCATTGATGAATGGGTATGTAAAATGTTTAGGGGTTAGTTTGTGCTCTTTAGTGTTTTCAGTTAAATATATGTTTTATTACTTGAGCCCTAAATTGTCTCCAAATGTTTATAGAAAGAAAGAAGGGAAAAGTACCTGGCTCGGCAGCAAGTTCAAGCAGTAGATACAGTGTAAAGAACAATTCATTTTTCTAGCTAGTATTTTTCTTCAGAGAATGATAAATCAAGATGTTATTGGTGTCGTTTTGTCGCCATCAACCTTGGATGCAATTCAAGATATAACATAGTATGTTGATATTATTGTCGAAGTTCTTGTTCTTTGGAGGAAAAGTCATACATGTAAATAGTAGAGTTTGCTTGTTTGTAAAATAAATGCTAGTCTTCCCTGCCATATTTGTGAAATAATGCTAAAATAACAGATTATTCGTGACCATGTCATTTTTTGTTGTGTGTCTTTGTTATGAACAAACACTTGCATCAATTTTTTCAAAGTAAATCCAATTTTATTGGATCTAGCGATTCTCATGTGAACAGTTTATTTTAGAGAGGAAAATAAGTATTTCCAAACTGCTGATTAAAAAAATAGCTGATATTATGTGTTTATATATAATATACTACAAATAATGTTAAAATATTAATAGGTAAGTTTTATCTTAACATGTTTAAGCACTTAAAAATGATATCTATGCTCTTGTAATAGGATTCAGTAAAAAGAGTATATTACAGAAAATGGATGATCCAATTCCTTTTGATGATGAAATGACAACGATTTCCTTAACTTATTCCATATAAAATCAAGCTTGAAAATCACCCTTTTGGTTTTTTTCCCCACTACCACTTGTGTAGGATGATGAAATCAAGATTGAAAATCAATGATGTCAACATCTGTTTTGGATCCACCACTAGTTGTTTCAGGTTTACCTGAACCTGAGGCAAAAGTCGTATACATGATGCAATGACTCTTGAGTCTTGACATCCAAACTTGCTCAGCATGAAAAACTATAAAATTCCCACTTATATATGCAGTTTCTACCATCTCGTATGAACAACAGTTTATAATTTAGACGAAGATGGACTAGAATATAATGTATAATTATATATCTGTTAAAAATAAATATAAAACGTTTGCAGCCGGTTATTTCATAAACCCGATGTAAACCCATGTGACACGAAGTTGTTTGTCAATAAAATGTTTAAAACAAATATTTCATCTCAACCAGTTTAAACATGCAATTTGAAGTCGATTTTCTTTCTGTCTTGAACCAATTCACATACTACAACGGGAGTACGGGACGTTTTAAACCAGTTGTGAAAATGACTTAAAAGTGCTTTGTAATCCGATCCTACTTAAAATATAGTTTCTGAACTAGTCACCCAACAAGCTCGTCCCATTGACTAGTGTTTGCGGTACGATTTTGATCAGTTTCCGGACAAACAGTTATCTGTTGCAAAAATAAAATCAAGATGGACATTGCAAAAGCTTTTGACACGATTGATTGGAACTTTTTGATCAAGGTATTGAAAGCTTTTGGTTTCAATAGCATCTTCTGTGACTGGATTTACACTATTATTCATTCAACAAAGCTCTCTATTTCAATTAATGGAAAACATGAAGGATATTTTGCTTGCTCTAGGGGAGTCAGACAAGGTAATCCATTGTCTCCTCTTCTTTTCTGCCTAGCTGAAGAAGTTTTAAGCAGAGGACTCTCTTTGCTAGTCTCCATTGACAAATTAAAGTTAATCAAAGGCAACAAGACTCGCACAATCCCTTCGCATATTCTTTATGCTGATGATGTAATGTTATTCTGCAAAGAAACATCATCCAAAATCCATATTCTATCAGAATTCTTTGCAAGATATGCATAGATCACAAGTCAAGTTATCAACCTTCAACCCTATACAATCTACTATTTTTTGCTGGTTCCATATCTCAATCAAAATTAGCTCACATAACTAACTCGCTTGGATTTAATATTGGCTCCCTCCCATTTTTGTGTCTTGGTGTTCCTATTTTCAAAGGAAAATCAAAAGCAGCCTATTTTCAACCAGCGGTGGACAAAATCAAAGTCAAGGTTGCTTCCCGGAAGGCTTCATTGCTTACTTATGCAGGCAGATTGCAGCTTCTAAAACGTGTGATACAGGGTATGATCACATATACTCCATTACTATATATTCTTGGCCAGTTAGTCTTATCAAGGAACTAGAAAGATGCATGAGGAATTTTCTTTGGAGTGGTGACCTAAGCAACAGAAAATTAGTAACAGTTTCCGGGAAAGTTGTGTGCTCTCCTATTAAAGAAGGGGTCTTGGACTAAGATCTTTGGGAAAAAAATCAATGAAGCCTCCAGTTTAAAGCTGGGTTGGGAGATTATGCATTCTAATGATCTGGGGTCAAAGTTTCTATGAAGTAGAGTGAAGAGAGGAAACAATTTTATATCCTATCTAATTTTTTCATCAATCTGGAGTGGCATCAAAGAGCATATGAAAACCATTATATATAACTCTTTTTGATTATTAGGAGATGGTAATCCTGCAATTCCACCGTAAAATTCATTTCTAGCTTGGAGAACTATTCACAATAAGCTTCCAATAGATGAAAATATATCTCTTAGAGGTTGCTGCTTACCCTCTAGATGTAACTTATGCAGCAAGCAACAATGATCACCTATTCCTTCAATGTCCATTTGCATCACCTCTTTGGAACTGGCTGTAGAAATGCTTAGTCTCAACATAAACTTAACCTTTATTATTACCATTTTTTATGTTTGTCATAGAAGATGGAGCCCTAAAGTGAAGTTTATTATTTGTGCAGCAATCATCAACATCATTAACACAATATGGTTCACCAGGAACAATAGATTCAATAACATCATACCATCTTTCAACTCTGCAGTGGCAATGATTACTGACAGTGTCTTGCTCTCATGTAATCTTACCAAAGCTGTCACCGGTCCAGCTATCTCTGATTTTGTGGTATTAAAGGCATTCAAAATTGACACACAGTGGATTAACAATGCGGATGGATATGGTCATAAGTTCCAACTCTTATTTTTTTCTATTCGTAAATTTTAAGACTAAAATGACCAACTCTTACAATACTAGTGATCAATTTGATGATTTATTCAAAAAATTATTGTAAGAAGAAATCACACATAGCCAAAAATAAAGATCAAAAGTGTAAAACAAAATCAAACAAAGCCAACAATAAAGACCAAAGGTATAATTAATCCCAAAAGTAAACAACCATCATGCCAAAACTCTCTATAAACAACATACATAACTACATGAATTCATTTTCCACAAACACAATGTTATGAAGAGTCAAAACCCTCTTGATTAGGCTTTGGTGAGGTTAGCAAAGCTGTATAGAGACGAAGTCTATCCTCTTCCAAAGAAGTCGACCTTGACAAAGGCCTTCGAGGCCTAATAAAGGACAAAGAACTCAAAGTCAACCTATGCCTATACCTTCTCCAAGCCAATTGAATTGCCACAGCAGCCCAAGTTCTCCAACCAGGTGAGTAATATCTAACACTTCTTCTAACATTTTCTTTTGCAAATGTGTACCTAAAATTAGGGCACACTTGATTGTTACGACTTACGAATTATAAAAAGTTATCATCCCACGTACAAAAATTGTAGTAAACAGACACTTGGTCATATTTCACACTAATAATATGATTAAAAAATGCGTACCTAAAATTTTGTGTCACATATTTGACATCCTCTGCTTCGAGTCCAAATACTTCAACTGTTGTAAGCGTCACCAAAGTTGACGATGATGTTGGAAGACGTTCTATAAATGGTCTTCTTAAACACCATGATAGAAGTTCATCTCCACTGAAGTTTCCTGGTCCTAACATACAACAACTTTTAACTCCATCTCTTAGGACTTGGCTACTTTGAAGGTGACCCCTTACCACAAATAGCATTCTACGAACTGGGTCTCCTTCTCTTGTTAGCTGTATGTAACATAATTTAATCAAGTTAATTGCCAAATTTTCATAATGCTTAGAATAATAATGCAATTTAGAGCTTACTGTTTCTCCCTTTGTGAATACAAGGGACTTGACACGGTCACAGATGTACTCTAGCACCAATTCATCCATATGTTGAAAAAGTGGTACCTGAACAAGATTTTGAAGCATTAGCATTCAAGTCCTCTTCTGTAAAAAATAAAATAAATTGACATTTCAAATCATAATTAGACATTTGAGATTTTATTTTTTGCAATGTCTATAATTCCATATATGTGTCTCTTTTGGTAGTCACTAAGTATGTTTTAAGCTTTTTTAGTAAAAAAAAAAAGGTAGGTTTTAAGCTTTTAACATGGTTAAAAAAATGTTAAGGTGATCCTCATTGCCACCTCTAATATCCAAAGTCAGAAACAAAAAGATGTAATCAAAATTGGGCAACCTTACCTGTCTCACCAAACCCAAACAAAGATGGTACTTGATATCCCTTCTCAAACCCTCCGGGAGATTTTTTATCAACTGACATTCATCAACGCCGCGCATGGCAGCCCAACACTGTCTCTCGTAGTTACGCACACGCTGTCGAAGTCCTTGTGGCAACCGTCTTTTGTTCATCCACCACTCCAAGTTTGTCATCTTCAATTTCATTGCTTGCTTCTTTGATGTTGTAGCATGTAAAAATACCTACCATTCACCAACAAAAAAAATCAAAATGTAATAACAAACTACCTATTTTTGTCTAGTCAAATCGATCGGGAATACCTGCATTCGATCTCTAGCATAAACAAATCAACAATCACTTGTCATATTTTACTTATCTCGTATTAAATTCCAAATGAATTACCAAGACTCGTTTTTCTTAAAAAAAAATTAAGGGTTATAAAAAAAGCTATGTCACACAGATTATAGAATTTATCTTGCTAAACAAAATGGTAAGTATCAAATAGATGAATTATTTTTGTTAAATATATGACCCCATATTCCAAAGTAAGTCCTTATTAATTATTACGTACCTTGATGTTTCCAATTAGCATAGTGACTAGAAGGAGGCCACTAGTTAATATAATAGTGTTGAAAACGACTTCCGTCCTTTCTGTTGTGCTCTGGAGGTTCCCAAAAGTGCTGACCACATAACCAGAAAACTTTTGTGAGAATGAGATATATAAAGTGCATATGAAGCATCCTTAACTTCAACCACGGTACAAATAATGCATGAATCATGTGCATAGTATCTTGTTACTATTCAATTCAATATGTCATCATCATGCAATGATATTCCAACAGTAAGTACCGTAATTGCCCACATTTTACCGTAATATAAAGGTTTGCAGCATAACCATAGTCATTAGTCATCTTCAAAAGTCGCAACTACAATTTAAAATCATGAAGTGGACAATGTGATGAGAAAATACCTGAGAGTCATTAGGCCCCAAAAGATAGGAAGGAGTATCTTTTCAATTCGGCTATTATTTGTAACAAGTTGAACACTCCATTCATAAACTCCAAATTCATAGTTATCAGCACTAGCTAAACATGTAGACCTTGCTTCTGTGCTCTGTGACCAAACCAACCTTGTTCTGTCTAGTTTCTTCAACATGTTATAGTTTCCATAGTATATTGGTTCTTTGCAACACAGTGTTCTTAGCCCACAACCAGGTGTTGTCTCACATTGCTCTTCTAGACACTTGGCTGCCCTTTGAAGTCCCAACAAATACCAACATGACCCTGCTGCCTGTTTCACCATATATATAGTATAAAAAGTGATTGCAATTTTTGTCAAAATTACGATGATTCACCATGATTCTGATAATTTAACCGTCAATCCAAATATGTACATAGACAAAATTGCAGGGTTTAACAACTTTTAGGGTTAAAAATATTTACATTGTAAGTGCTTATCAAGTAATCGTTAGTACTTACATGGGAAGCGACAAAATAAGCGATCATATTGATAGCGAATCCCCACCAAACGGTTCCAAAAATGAAACCATTTGTGAGGTTCCGGCGCACGAAGCAGATTGAATGATAAATTTTAGGAAGGTATTGAAACAGGAACATAATCAACAATACAGTAATCACCCGTGCAATTGATCCTTGCTCTAACAAAGATGGAATTGTCACCCATAGCACAATCTGCAAAACAGTGATATAAACACAGCATTTACCAAATACATTTTAAAATTTTCACATATTTAAAAAAAAAAAACAAATACGTAGTATATTTAATTTTTTTAGTCAATGTTTTAGTCAAATGAATTAGATAATAAAAAATAGTTAATATTGATTAAGAATATTTTTATAAAAAGTAGTAACTAACTAATGTATCTTTTTTTAAACAAATATAACAAACAAAATTGAGTGTTTATATGGCAATGTCTGATTGCTGATTAGAGGCCAACAAGTTTTCCAAAAGTGTGTAATCATAAGCTATATCTCAATAACTGTATTCAATATATATAATATAACCAAAAACGTACACATCTTATTATCAAAAACACATAAAGTCATGCATATACATACAAGAAAATTAATTAACATGCACATGATCATGAAGCTATAAATGTAATGCAGGTATATACATCACAATCTGCATGTATGAAAACAAGACGTTTTCATGCTTGTCGTCTCCTTCATTTGCCAACTCAGTATTATGCAAGATGACAAAGTAGTTTTTTTTTCTTAAGGATCATGACAAAGTAGGTGAGCAGTACATTTTTTAAAAAGAAAATAAATAAAATATATTGTTATTTAAAAATAAAAATAAAAAAATTAAGGGATATTCATGGTGATGAATGGGCTCTTTTACGATGACAAAGTTCACTAGTTACAATGTATGTCAAATGTAGTTAGTCCAAATTAAATCTAAATACATTTGACTCAAAAGTTAAAAAACCTAGTAGTGATATTTTTACTTTATTTTGTAGAGTATAGTAAGAAAAATCACACATATAAAAAATAGAGAATTGGAATATTGTGGGTTCGAACTCGCATCAAATATATGGCATTATGATAATTCTAAATTGCATGCCACAATATGTTATTTTTTATAAATGCAATTTAGATATTATTTACATAAACATTGTTACTACCTCTAATCCTTTTTATACGAGACGTTAGACATAGGATTCAACAAAATTGATATGTTTGATCTATAATACATATTTGGTCATAAATTTTTGTTAACTCATATGCTATAAAACACGGATAAGGACATAAACACCGCTTATATTTTGTGAAAATCGCATAATTCAGTGTAATTATATGTGTTAATGTCATGTCGATGTAGGACATCACACATATCTGACACATGAACACGTCTAATTCGAGAAGTATCCGTCCTTCATAGCTCATATGTATCTTATAAAAAGAACAAGTGATATTACAATGTAATAAATAATGACAAATGTTAATACGTGTCTGTCCTTTAGAACGTAAGATAGCAAGATCCATAAATAATTACCTGAGGGAGAGGGAGGAGGATAAAGATGTTAAAGAAAAAGGCTTTGTTGGGTTTGAAGAAGGAGTTAGAAGAAGAAGTCGTTCCATGATGAATGAAGCCAAAAGAGGAGCGTTTATGTTTTTGAATATAGAACTGCAACCAAATATTCCAGAGATGTAACATGTCCGTCATGCAACGGATAACGGTGACGGTAACTAGAAACCAACCATCTAAAAACAGACACATACACGTGTCACTTATAGAGAGTGCATAGAAGAAAAGTGGGTCCACAAATAAACCCATTGCACACACCAAAAGAAATACTCTATTCCATTCTTCAGCCCATTTTCCTCTTGGATCAAGTAATACCCTACTCAATGAAAAAGAAGATGAACAACGTTTTTGTGGCTGCAGTTTGGTTTCTTCTTTTTCATCTTCTTCGTGCTGATACTGATACTCCACCTCATCGTACTCGTCGCTATCGTTAACAACCTCGTTGTTGACGATGTCGTCGATGTCATCGTCAGTGGTGTTGTAGTAGTAGTGTTGCATGTTTGAATTAAAACTTGAATGATGTTGATCAGGGGCCATGGATGAAGGATGATCAAAGAAAGAGAGATGAGAGAGAGAGAGAGTGAAGAAGAAATTGGAGTGGTTAGTTAGTTATATTAAGGGAAATGGGATGCATGCAAAGGGTAAGAGTGAGGTGGGAAGAGAGAACATGAAAGGAAACTGATGGATGGTAGCTAGCTTTTGGAGTATAATGACGTTGCCATACCTCTACTCTCACTCCACTTACGTACATTAATTTGGAAGTAAGTTATGGGTTTCAGTGTTTCATTTTTTCACTTTTCACCTTGAGTAACTATTTTTTTCTTGAGTTAAAAAACTATTAAAAAGTAATAAAACAAATGGTTAATTAAGTTTTTAGTCCATATAAATATTCACAGTTTTGTTTTTAGTCCCTACAAAATAAAATCACATTTTTTAGTCCCTATAAAATTTTTCATCAGCAGTTTTAGTCCCTGTAAAATTTTCCATTAGCACTTTTAGTCCCTGTCAAAAATTTCCATCAACAGTTTTGGTCCCTAAAATGCTTAAGGAAAATGTCACAAGGACTAAAAAGTGTGATTTTATTTTATAGGGACTAAAAACAAAACTGTGAATATTTATAGGGACTAAAAACTTAATTAACCCTAAAACAAAATAAGAACAAAAAGAATCAGTTCTAGATTAAAGAAGAAGTCCCCGGAGCTCATACTCACACTATTTGTTGATTCAATTTCATCTGTTTGTATCTGGTTGATAGCTGCGGACTGCGGTGTAGGTGCCTTTACTATGAGTTACCACGTTTTCATCTTTGTTGCTTGTGATCTCCTATTTTTTGAACCGGGTCTCCCTCTATTTTAAGAAAGAAAAAAGATAGGTAGACACCATTTTTTATACACATATCATGTACACCCCTATATGTCAGGGGTATTTTAGTAATTTCACATCACATCATCACCTCTCTCATCTCTTCTTTCAATGTTATTGCCACATGTCACAATTGTGTATGGGTGTCAAAGGGGTGTATGTCATCTAAAGTGGTCCATGTATAAGGGCTTTTTAAGAAATGATATTTGTACAATTATTTTTCCTCTATTGTTTTGATTTTTGTGTACATCTTTTTCTTTGTAAAATTATGATTGTCCCAAAAGTTGTCAATCAAATGGTTTTTTAAATAACTCTTCTATTTTTCGATCTAGCCCACTACTACAACCCATATTGTATTGAAAGCCACCCGTTGTTTTGGATGAAAATTGCTCATTTCACTTTCAAATTTGCTCTTTAACACTTTAGAAATACAGAAATTTCTCCACCGGTAGTTAATGTTGTTGCGTTTTACCTTATACAAAAACTCATCTCAATGTACTCTATTTATTCCACTTACTCCCCCCTTTTTTACAAAATCCTCCCCTCCATTCCCCTCCAAACTCGCAAAGCTTAGTTTAGTTATCAATATGGATAAAAAAATGATTTTGTGATGTGTATCTAAAATTAGGGGGCATTGGTTTCTTATGAACTATATATGCTTCGGATCAATCTTTGGAGTCTATATTGCAATCATTTGCTTCTCTTATTGTTGGATTATTGGCTTAACATGTTTATGGTTATAAACCAGTTCCAAAAGGATCCTCTGATAATGTTGAAATTGAAACAAATCGAGAAAATGCAGCATCACTTGCCAAGACACTTTGTATTGATTTTGTAAGTCCTTTGACACTTTGTTTGTGCGTCTATTCATTCCTATACTGCATATATCCAAGAGACAAAGATCAAACAAGAATGGTTGCATTAGAGAAATCAGAAATGCAATGATAGAGGTGGAAGATGGCACAAGAGAAAAGGAAGAAAGAATATTGTGAAATTCATATTTTAGAATCATATGAACTGAATGGTAAAGAAAGTAGCAAGACCGATAATGATATAGATTATCCAAGGGAACATAACATAGACTTAGATGATAATGATGAGAAAGTTTTGCTGCCCCGGTAGTAAACATTTGCAAGAAATTGTGGAGCCTTATTTTACAATTCAAGAAATATTCGTTATGCAACTCCATGGGACATTGCAATTAAAAAATTGTTACTAATAATACGAGATTGTCAAACTCTAGAATTTATTGATTGGAGAATGCTGAATCTCTCGAGAGGATTTATAGCGAACCCATCACGAACGTGCATTTTTTGTTTCTCTCTTCTATTAACATTTCTCTCTCTTCGATGTTTTGTGCAAGACCAAAACCAACGGTTTTAATTGGTCAATCTCTTTTTCTTGATGATTTCCGAAAATAGCATTGCTTTTATTGATTTTACAGTCTACACTTAATTCATTATGTAATGCATAATCTTTTATATTGTTAAAAGCAAACTGTAATTGGTTGTAATAAACCAATGACTTGCTCGATATAAACATAATATATCTTAGTGACCTCTACCATATCTTAGATATCTCTAACAACTCCATGCTTAGTGAGTTCGGTTTTAAATTGGACTCAACAAAGAACAACCTAGAATTAAGGAAAATTTATTTAGTGTGGTTCAATAACAACTAAATAAAATGAGCATAGTTTATACTCCCTTAGTCTTAGATTAACTTTCGTTTTTAGGTTGTAAACTATTCATAATCTAAAGTTTCAAACTTTTTGCCGCCTTCTCTTTACCAACACAACCTTTCCGCCACCTTCACCCCCTCCATATTCAAACTTCATCTTTCACCATGTAGCGTTTGCTGGTGGTGGTGTGACAAGATTGTTCTCTGCAACACCGCGCCACCTCCCTTAAATGGTGGCTGCACTAGATCTCCCGTGATCTAGCTCTAGTATTTTGAGTTTTCAGATCCACGAGTTTCCTTCTTCGTTTTCACTCGGTTTTCATCTTCGGTGAATTTTCGTCCGTTGTCTGATCAGTCGTTGCAAGTTTATTTCAGGTTGGGTGGTTGGTTGAAAAGAAAAAGGGGAGGGAAGGAGATATGTTGATTCGTTGTGGTAAGGCTTTCTGTTTTTGGGTGGATGTTGCGCAGATGTGTGTCGGTTTGGTCGATAATTAGTGGGGATTGGTTTGTTTTTGCCTCGTGTGTTTGTTACGGGTTATATTGGGGAATCACTATTTCAACAAGCTTTTGTTGTTTATTTTGGCTTAGGTGTTTATTGAGGTTGTGTGATGGCTATGGGTGGTTGTCTGGTGGCTCGCGAGATGGTCATAGTTGGTGCTGATTTTGTGTGGTTGTAGGTGGCGGCGGCAGTGGTTGATACCTAGGGTTCGGTCGCAGTTGTGGTGGTGGCGTATCCTTCTTTGATTTCATTTTGTTATTAATAGTAGGGGTTGATTCCTAGTGTGTTTTGTTGGTGATTGTTATTCTCTTCCAAGTGTGGTGGCTGATTTGGGTGGTTTTCGTATTGTTGTCGTTGATTTTCGTGGCGGCTCTCATGGTGGTTCGTGGTGGTAGATTTGGATGGTTTTTATGGGTGTTTGTGTTGGTTTTCGTGGTAGATCTCATGGTGGTTGTTGAAGTAGCAATAAACGTCACAAGAAAGGGGGGGTTTGAATTGTGACCCTTTTAAAAATTATTCCTGAAAGTTAAGTTTATACTCAAGAGTGTTCTTGGTGTATGTTAGTCCAACAATATTAGAGTA
>Ga0315914_1000410_pt1 | contig 52137 bp, 20 predicted proteins | sample MpolenodulesMG_FD_203920 | JGI IMG/M metagenome (GOLD analysis project Ga0315914, IMG submission 203920) | Medicago polymorpha root nodule microbial communities from Los Angeles, California, United States - elongated nodules | ecosystem: Host-associated > Plants > Roots > Nodule | place: USA...
CTAGATATGAATATTAAATTGATTAAACATTTGATTAAGAAAATAAAAATAAAAAAGAACGATCACTTGATTGAAAATCAAGGTTTATTATGAAAATATTTTTGTGATTTTTGATTATTATAAACTATGGAAAATAAATAAATAAAGGAACCAAAAGCAAAAATAAAAATGAGGTATTTTAAAATACCTAGGAACCGAAAGGGACAGAAAAGAGTAGAAAAAGAAGAAAGACTCGTCAACACAAGTCGAAGGAGGGAGAAGAGAGGGAAAGCACAGGAAGCATCAACCGTGAATTTCGGTCTCGGAATGCATTGGGTGAGCTCTCTATTTATAGAGAAAATTCACAACTAAAAAGTGAGAAACTTTGGGAACAAGTAATTCATCTAGTACAAAAATATCCCAATTGTGTACCAAAATATATCATACTGAGTACAAAAATATATAATTTAGTACATAAACGTATTATTTAGTACATAAATATATATTATTGAGTATCAAAATATATTTCAGATCAAGCACTAAAATATGTTAGATTGCCTACCAAAATATCTCAGATTGTGTTCCAAAATATTCTAAATTGCGTTCTAAAATATTTTCGCAAAACTTGGGGACTAAGAAAACACTTTTAAATAATGATTAAATTAATTGATTAACTTATCATTTCCAAATAATATTTTTCTAGTGCTCTATTTCGCTCACACAATTATGTACCCCTATTAATTAAAGATACACCCCCACTATATAATCTTAGGTCAAAAATTGGGGTATGACAGTACGACTCACGTATCTTTAAATTTATTTCTACTGGTAATTAACATGATGTTTATGTCATGTTTAGCAAATGAATTGCTTTCTGAAAATATTAAAAAAAGAAGTCTTGTTCTTATAATTAAATATGTGTATTAAACATGTGTTCATGTCAAAAGAATTAAAATTATGCAGACTTTCTATGTGATAGGAAGAAATATGATTTACCTGCTAATTGATTGCAATTAAGTGAAGTTAACACTGCTTGTTGGTATGATTGTTGTGGAAAATCGCAAAGTTTAGAATAAAATTCAGGTGAAGTGCAAAAGAGGAAATAAGAGAACCAAAATTGTGTTCTGTCTTATATAACAGTCGTGTCTTGTATAATAACTGTTGTAAAACACCGTAATTTTCGTAACATGCCGTTCTGAAGTTATCTCCCTAACAAATCCAGATTATATCTCTCTAACATGTTGTTATGAAGTTATCTTCCTAACTGGTTCAGTATATATATCTTATGTTGTATAAAAGGGCAAAATTGATATTTTAAGGGGCCTTTGGAGATTTTAGGGGGCTTAAAAAGCAATGTTCAATTTTGAAAGCACTCGTGTTTTGTGCTGATCACGGCGTTAGTCACGCACTTTGCATGCCTAACCAATTAAACTCAGCGGTTCGCACATGTCAATGAGGTAATGTAAATCTCAAATAACCACTTTTTTTATTACTGAAAAAAAGCTCACTGGAATATTCCTAATTTTATACCCCGTGTTTAAAACGCGTCGTTGCTCGAGTTTGAATTTAATTTTACAATAAGATTTAATTTTTTTCTCAGCACCTTGAATTTGAATATGATATTTGATATGTGCTCTCGACGAATATTTTCTTAAAGAATGGTTATGGTTATATCGATCTGTTTTTTTTAATAATATGTACGGATTTAGCACGTTCATTCGTAAATATAATATAGCAAAGGTTTTTTCCACAACAATATAGCAAGTGCATGATTTAACATAATAACCAAAAATGTTATTTATTTATATTATAGATTGGTCTGTATGTTAAAAGTAGAGAAAAAGTTACGACTTTTTTTTTTTTTTAATAAATAGATCAGAGCTTGGCTTTAGACGTTTTGTCAAAATTAGGTTATGTTTGGATTGGTGGAGAGTGGGAATGGAATGGAGTGAGATATATCCACATCCCATTGTTTGGTTACGTAAAAAATTAATGGAGTGTGATGGAACTCATTCCATTCATTCCGTTCCGTTCCACTCCGTTCCGTTGGTTTTCACTTATCCAAACAGAGCCTTAAAGTCTTGCGAAGAATGCTAACAAATCCAATGATATCTTGTATTTTAGTTTGGTGATGACTGATTGTTAAGGGAAAATGTTGTGTTATTTGAATAACTATTATTTGACAATTGTAGAACAACGATAATTTTATAAAGAAAAAGAGATATTGATACAAAAACCAAAATAATAGAAATAGAAAGTAAAAACACAATGAGTATGCGAGAGAAAATTGTCACATAAATTATCAAAAAAAGGCTGTACAAATATCATTTCTCTAAGGAAAATGATATGATTATTCTCTTTTTAACATTATTTATAATTATAATTCCCACTTTTTTTATTAGGTGAAACACATGTAAGTCTTATATTATTTTATGCGTGATCACTTTCAAAGTATGAGACCCACTTTCTTTTCATTCAATAAAAGAGTGAATGTTAGGGAGAGTGTCCATAACACTCATCGATTGTCAAATAATTTGTAATCTATTTCTTCGTTTGTTATATATAAATCAGGTTAAATGTTATGCTAATATTTTAGTTTGTCGTGACACTGGTACAAACTGCTCTTAAAAACAACAAATGTCTATGTCTTGACAAACTTGACGTTTGATAGATTATGGACTAATACAAGTCGGTCCTATGAAGAACAAACTTCTATGCCTTAAAATATTTGACACTTGGCTGACTACCGACTCATATGGATGGTCATACCATGTGGCCATACCTAGTTAAGGTTGACCATTTAAGTCATGCATAACCTAGCTATATTATTCAGGTTGTCTAACTCAGTTCCACCATTTAATGTTCCTAGCTAAGCTTGACCATTCAGGTCATGCCTAGCTCATCACCACCATTCAAATATGTCTAACTCAACTCAACCATTCAGACCATGTTGAGGTCCACCTTTATCAGTTGCACTAAGCTCATCCCCCGTCTCAGCTATACAAGTTAGTTAGACACCAAGTTATTGCCCAAGTGAAAGTTATAGTCTCCTTAGAAAAGTTTCATGGCATGTCGCACATCTTGCATGAACAAGTGACATGAGCCGCGTGTGCTCCAACTTCACCCTATATTGACGAGTTGCATAGAGAAAGAGTGATTAACTCGACATGTTATAGTACTCTTTCGAACGATGTACGTGGATCTCGGATGTGTAACTTAATCAACATGGACATCTAAGGAGAGACCGTTTACATCAAAAAAGTGTGAACTATAAAAAGATACACTTAAAAGGAAAAATGATTTATCCTTTTAAAGTATATAATGCATTTTATGTTAGACATTTCAATGTACTTTTAGAGTTCTATCTCTAAAACATTTTAGTTTTTTGAAATAATCTAAAATATTTTAGTGAGAAGTCTATTTATTATCTCTATATTCCTGTGTTTAGATATATATGAATAATCATTTAACTAAACTTAATTTGAATTGAGGATTGTCTTGTTGTGTGCAAGTGTGAGTTATATGTTCCACATCATATAGAAAAGTAATGACGATACAAGTAAGTAAGAGTTTCCGCTTGAAGGGGGAGCATGATGAATAGATGGACTCACACTTGAGGGGGAGTGTTATGTGCAAGTGTAAGTTATATGTTGCACATCAAATAGAAAAGTAAAGGTTGAACACCTTATAAATAAGAGGGCCTATAAACTCATTGTCTTAAGGTTTTGGGTAAGAGTGTGTCCTTTCTCTCAATAGTGTGGTTGTTCTAATTTCGATGTGAACGGTCCCCGAGAACTCCCTAACATGTCTACCTTGTATTGCCTCATTTGTTTTAGTTGATCTATCTATTAATAAAATCCATATTTTCATAAATTAAAAAACTAAAAACATACAAGTCGTTAATCACTTAAAACACTGCGTTTTAGTGCCAAAAGTTACCTGATACAAATTACATAGGGGCATACATACAATGTCGTGTATTTTTGTCCAATTTGGTGTCAAAATACAATTTCATTTCATATTAATATGTTGGCAAGTAATCACTTTACCTTACCCAAGAAAAAATGATTGGGCGATTGTGGATTATTTATCTGGTACTGCAACTTACAACAAAGTACGAGGGGTAACACTTGGGTGACATTGTGGTTGATGATATTGTGACATTGATCAACCATAATGTCACGTGTGTTTTTTTTCTTTCTCTTTTATAATATTTTATTTTTCTTTGTATACGTGTGACATTGTGGTTGACCAATGTCACCAACCACAATTTCACCACCCAAGTATTAGTCAACAAATATCTGTTAAAAAGTAACGTCTGTGTAAAGAAAAGAACGTGACGTTAACAAGAACCGTTAATCTTTTCTGTTGAATGGTACGTGTTAGGTACGAAAATACCAAACGGAGAATTACCCACCATCTTTTCATTTCATTTCATTCAGAAACCTTCCTATAAATACATCCATCCACATTTCACAACTACTCTCATTTTCATCAAGCTCTCGTTTCAGCTACCACAGACAAAACAGTACTCTCTCTTTCTCTCTATCCATCTTCTCTTATCATTGTATGGCAGCCAATTCGAGCAGCAGAGCGATCACTACCTTCGGGAAACGAGTCATCAACCAGATCTGGAAGAACAACAACTCCATCTCTTCCTCTCCTCTCTCCTTAGCATCAAGGTATAATTTTCATTTTCTTCAGTTTTAGTATTTTACTCTGTTTTTTTGCTATAAATTGAACTCTAATTAATTACTACTGTTGCTAATTAATCGATGTGTTATTTCAATTTATGAAATTATTATGGAGAAATTTTTGTGATCTGTTCGGTTTTGATATTGACATATTGTGAAGTAGTAATTTGTGATTAATTAGTCATACTTAGAAGTTAGAAGTTCATTCGTACGGTTCTTTTATTACAATTTGCGGAATTTTCGGACATTACTATGCGATTTTTGTTCCTAATATTCCGATTCCGTTCATTTCTACGGGAATTTTTTTCCAAACGGTGAATTCGATTCGAGTATAGATTTTCTAGAATTATTCAGTTAATTGTGTACTTGCTTAGATTCTGATTCCTTTTATGCTGGAAAAATTGAGGTCTGATTGAACGTTGAAAACAAGATTCCATTACTTTGGTATTTATTCCTTTCCCTGGATTTTTCTTTGTGCGGTTCTTTTGCAGTATTTTTTCTTTTCTAACCTTATCTGATTCCTCTTTAACCTTTTTTCTTTTTGCTGACACTAGCATTGCCCTTTTCTCATTTTGGATGCTTTCACTTTTTGTTTTATACTTTATATTATAAAATTAATAAACGAAATTTCCTTGCATCTTGGAGTGTGATGCAAATGAATTAACTTCTTTCTGCAGTGCCGTCTGTATATGAAGAAAATTTGTCCAAAAAATTGTTGTTCATATCCTTTGGTATTGAGCAAAAAGTAAATAAAATAATAATAATGATTAAAAGATAAAGTATTTTGGGTGGTATTGATGATAATGTACGTCAAAGTTTGATTTGACAACGCCAAATATCATCCCTTGCCTCCTTTGTCGAATTGAGGGAAATGTCTTTTTTCCTACTCATCCATCCACCTCAACCAACCAATGTCACTTTCCACTGTACCCTGTGAATTTGTTCTGGTTGTGTTCAATCAAGGTTATCATGCTTTTCATATTAGTACTATTCCAAATTTGACCTTTTTATTCTTCCAAAATGTCTTGGATTTATTTATTAAGTTCAACTTTTTTCTGATATAAATTAACTTCAACTTTTGGTTAATTAGTCAAAAAAAAGTTTTGGTTAATGAATAAGAATCTTTTAGTTCAACTCACAAAGTTAAACATACCTCAATTTTTTACCTTCCTGAGCCAACATGGATATTTTTATTTTTTTAAGATATGGACAAACATTTTGTTAAGGTCAATGAACCTGATTTGGTTGATAAAGAGTTGAATTCTAATTTATAGTTCAACTTGTCTTTACTGAATGATGCATAAGTAACTCAATTAACAATCAATGGACTCTAATTTGTAGTTCAACCCGCCTTTATCAGATGATTCAAACATAACTCAACTACCGTTCAATGAACTTGTTTGAGCTTTATGTGATCCAACTCAATTATACTTTTAAACTTTTTATTAGAAAAACGAATCTTGTTACTAGCCGCTCTTTTATTATTATTTGGCATTTATGAGAGTTTTGTCAACGTGGAAATTATAACATGGATAAGATCTATGCATGTGGGTCCAAGTTATTATCTTTTTAGCTAGACGTGGGGTTTGTTTTTATCTAGTCAGAATCTTTAAGGATCAAAACTTACAAAACTCTGTTCCCGCTGCTTGTTAGAGTCTTTTTAGTAATTTTTCTAACATTTGAAAATACATTTTCCGTCCCGCAATAGATGACTCATTTAAAAATGTGTAATTTTGATATAATTTACTTTGACAATATTTTTTTAATAATATACAAAGATAAATAATATCATATAAGATGTCTTTAAATTTGTCTCGATGAGTATTTTCAAAATATTAAATTTTCATAATTTTTTTCTAATGTATTATTTAAGATATTTAAGCTTAAAATTATGCATTAATATGCGTAATGAGGTCACTTGTGGAGGGAGCATAGGGATAGCCCATCTGATCAGTGTAAAGTGCAGACATTCAATTATGATGGTTTTTAACTTATCTATCCATATGTTTTCTCATTTAATAACTGTGTTAAGAACCATGGAGGAAACACTTAAATAATGCACTTTGAGCTTTCCCATTTATTTTATTTATTAGTAATTGTAAACATTTTTTTTAATAAACTAAGCAAATTATATTAAAAGAATAACTAACAGCCCCTCAAGTACAAGGCGTGCTAGAGGTAACTGTTAAAAGTTTACGTACAAAACAGTCAGACTACCAACAGTCAAAGAAGCCAAAAATAAAATTACATCACAACTTGAAAACAACATAATGAGTTTTGCCTCCAAAAGGGGTAGTCAAAGTCGAACGTCACGTAGTTCGCTTTCAACCACCAATATGTTTGGAGTTTAACCTTTTCAAGAAGTCCTGTAAGCTAATCAAAATGATTATCAAAAATTCTATTGTTACGGTCTTTTCAGATAACAAATAAGGTCGAAATCTAAATAATAGAGAAAGCTGTCCTTGAATTCTTTGAGAACCCTCCAAGAGCACAAAACTGACTTGAATGAGCATATAAGTCGCCATGAAGAACTGTATCGATACCAAGCCAATGGGATATCAGAAGCCACAAACAACCGTAGTGATCACACTTAAAAAACAAATGGTCTCTATCCTCTACAGCCCCACATGAAGCCATACAAGATACTTGTGAAACATCCAGAACATGTCTCGTCTGCAAATTGTCCTTTATAACAAGTCTATTCAGAAAGAGTTGCCAGACATAAATATTAACCTTTAACGGAACCGCTTTATGCCACAGAAAATGATGAAAATCCTCAGTAATATTGATGTCAACTGCTGTTAAGTAAGAATAAGCAGATTGAACAGTGTATTTGTTGGAAGGGTGAAGTTTCCACACCCACCTATTAGCCAAGCCAACCTGCCAAACAAGAACAGACAACCGCTCCACATACTCTCCCACCAACAACTCCTCCCACGCAAATAACCTCTGCCTCCATTCCACGCCTCACCACCCACCCCCCAACCTAATGTATACATCTCCGACACCGTAGCTAGTTTATTTTCGATAACTCAAAAAGTCTTGCATAAGACATTGCTAACGGAATATCACCTAGCCACGGATCCACCCAAAACAACGTTGTGCTACCATCCCTGACCTGCCTAACTATGTTATCAACCAGCCATGTAGCATCCGTCAATCCAACACCCAGTCGAATTTTGTTTAGTTGTCGCCACCAAATCGACCCAACCCCCTCTGCAAACCGCACCCTCCCACACTCCTCACCATACTCCAAAGCACTAAACTCCACAAACTATCCCTTTCCTCCAACACCCTCCACACCCATTTCCCCATTAAAGAGATGTTATTCTGGGATATATGTGAACATATATCTTGAACGGCTTATACATGTGATTTAAAATTTAAAGTGATACTTATTCTGGTATATATGCAATTTTATTTCTTTTTGAACCTCGCTAGAATCAACTAATTTAAAGTGATACTTATTCGTGTAATCAACTAATTTTTGAATGGCTAGCTTTAATGGACATATATATTGACAAAAAAAAAGGTGCCATTATATAAGTTGTTTGTCAATGTGCATGGAAATGGAATAATTAAGTTATGTTAACTTATAGTATTAAAATTAAATATGTTCATGTACCAAATAACAATACCATCAGCACCAGTTACTACCTATTTGTTTCTTTGAACACAACAAAGCACTCCAAAGACGCGTGTTCCATGCTCTCAAATATCAATTTATTGTTTCCTTTTGGCCCTCATGGAAAGCATATAAAAACTATTATTTATCAATTAAATTCTATATGTATTTCTTCATTGCGTACCTACCTGTCCAAGTTCTAACCTTGGAATTTGAAAAATTCATTTATTTATTTAAATGATAGTTTTGGCCATAAACTATTTTCAAGATCAGAATGTATGGGGCTGGCGGTGTGGGCCGGTGGGGATAAGGTGGTCATAGCGGTGTGTTTACTTGTACATTTGGTTTGAGCAATCTCAATCTCGTCAGTTATTCTTGACAAAGTTGCCCACATCTAATCTAGATTTGGTGCTGTTTAAGACGCATCTGTCTATATCTTTTTTCTTATAGCTACATGTGTTCATAATGTCTATGGGATGGGAGGAAAACTTTTTTGTTTTCTTATCCATGTTCATGTACGTATTTATTAAGATTTTTTAAAATATTATCAAAAATATTTTGAAAAATGTATATTTTTTAAAAAAAAATATGATGTAAAGTATATTTGTTTTACTTTTAAAAAATTTAAATATAAATTATATTGGTAATTATATAAATTATACTTTACTTCATTTCTTTTTTCGTTTTAAATCGATAGGCCAAAAAGATGATTCAATTTAGATGAGGGCGTGGAAAACGCGGGCAGAATACTTAATTACGAAAAGTTGGTGGACCAGTTGGTGGTCCAAACGTTATTAAGGTCGTAGATACCCATCACGTGATCACTAATCTTTGCTTTCACAACTAACCATCCATCTGTATATGCCATGTGGATGACTCATTCACACACCCCATCTATCAAATTTCAAATATGCTTTATTTGGTTGACAGAATAAAGATGGTCATTTTTCGTACATGGTTTAAGATGAATTTTAAATTCATAGAACAAAAATCTATGGTTAATTCATTTTGTTTAAAATGATTAATTAAGTATTATTAAGTCACTAGGATACTGGTCAATTGAACACCAAAAAAAATTGATAATTATATATATGATTAAAATTTTAAAAGGTTTCAATGATACAGTTTATGGAAATCAATATCTAATTAATTATGTTGCTTTTTTGGACTTGAAATTGTATTCATTCTTATGATGGAATTTGGTTGGAATACAGGAGGGCAGCATACAGTTCGGTGTACGACAAGAACGCTGATGATCAGATCCACTCTGAGCCTGTTCCTGATGATGTGATCCAGGCAACTCAATCCACCAAATACTGGGCCCCAAACCCACATACTGGGGTATTTGGGCCCCCAGGAGAGCAAGCCAGTGGCTTCCATTCAGCCAATGCAAGTGCTGCTGCAGGTTCTGTGCTGGAGGAAAAGGCTTGGTTTCGTCCCACCAGCATTGAGGACTTGGAGAAGCCCCACCCTAATCCTTAATAGTTCCCTAATCCCTTTCCTTTAGAACATAATATATGTATATGTTTGCGTATAAATAAGGGCAGTACTTGTGTGTGAGTGGCCAAGTTGAAGTGGTGTGTGGTTATTCTAGCTTGTGTATCTATATTTTGTGCTGAACTTAAAAGAGTGCAGCATAGACTGCAATATTGCAGGTTGATGCTCCTTGAAGAGTGTGGACTAGACCCCTTATTATACATATAGCTAGACATGAACTACGTTCATATGCATGTAAGCTTCTTGTCTGTGTTTTCATGCAGCAGCTTTAATATTAGACCTATGTTTATGTTATGGTTGTGTCTATGGTGTGACTTAATTTTCTTCTTAGCAATACCAATAGAAATTATCTCTATCCGCAAAAATTTATCAACATCAATAAAAACAATTCTCAATGACTTTTGACAAGCAGCACAGATTTTGACTTTGCCGAAATGGAAATAGATTTCGGCAAAGTTCAATTTGAATTTGTTAGAATAAATAAAAATAGGTTCTAACAGTAACATAGTTTAATCTCATTTACTTGAATAGAATTGGGTTTTGACCAACTCAAATTTTGAATATGCGAAAATATCTAGTTCTAGTTTATCGAAATTTTGTGGGGTGGAAGAAGGGTAGATTTCAGTTTTACAAGATTTGTTGGAGCAGGAGTCAAATTTGAAGGGTATATTATAAAAATTTCAGAGGAGAGATGGGGCGGGGTAATTGGGATCACTGTGCTATCTTAACCCAATTGTATCAACGAACTTTCTTCACCCAATACCTGAAATTACAGAAGTCAGGGGTTGCTGAACTGATCACACACTTGATATTTATTTCCTTACATATTTATAATAGGGTTTTATTAAGGTGTCTTTTAGCAAGTTATTCTATGAGCATTTATTAAAAGACACCAACTAATTTTTATGAAGGTATATTTTAGCAAAGATATAACTATAAAATGAAAATCACACCTTGAGGTGTGGGTTGCTAAAAGACACCTTTATGAGTGGCTTCTAGCAAAACCCTTTATAATATACTATAATCATATAACTTGTATTGGGATAAACAAAAAAATATAACTTGTATTGGCTTGTTAAAAAGAGCAATGCTACTAGTTATGAAGGATTTATACAATAAGAGAAGAATGCATATAGGGGATTTGACCAATGTTGGTTATACAATTATTTTACTAAGGAAAAGTTACATGTTGGCACGTAAAATTAATTTGTTTAACAATTTATCATAACAATAACCATTTTCCTCTATTAAAAAATGTCTCAGTAGATACAGTTTTTAATAAATATTTACATGAAAATATGTTTGTTTTACATTAGATTTGAATAGAACAAATATAAAATCAAATATTTGAATACTGGGATTCATACCCTTTCTAATACAATGCTATGAAACACTCACTCCGGGACAAATCTCAATAGTTAGATTAATTCAAACGGTCCAAGAACTAAAAGAGAATGGTCACTAAATTGTTAGCAGAGCGATGGTGATGGAAAAAAAAGAGCTTTGATGACTCAGCCTCTAACAGTGGTGAAGACATATCAAAATGGAGGATGAAGTGGTTGGGTTGACAGAGTTATTTGAGCTACCAGTGTTGTTGGGAGGTGATGACGAAGGTGGGGTAGCAACAAAATGATTAATGTAGGGTGACAAACGAGTTCATTGTGTTCAAGTTAGTCAAAACTTGAACAGAGCGGGTGATGAGATAACACATGAAAATTATTGTTTCTAATATTCACAACAATTGTTCTACACATCTGTGCCCCCCCTTTTTTTTTATATAATTGTAGTTTATAGTGATTGAATGAGTTAAATATATCACCAACATAGTTTAAATCAGCCAACATTAACAACACCTTATGGCTTCTCTTGTTTTAGTGGTTTCCAATTTCAATCCTACAAAATCACTTAATGACTTTGGCATCAGCAAAGTAATTGGTGAAGGTCAACCACTGATCTCGTTAAACAAAACTGGTTAACTATAAGGCAAATGGAAATGGCACCTTTAATATAGTCTAGTAAATAAAGTATGAGCTGGGCACCAACAGTGAAAAGAACCTACGATCATAACACAACAGTATTCATATAGTGAGCTATACTTTATTAAAAACTAATCATACAGCTTTACATACAGGGATGAAACTTGTGTGAATCTTCAAGTTCAGTTGATGTTGAAGATCTGAAAATGCATGTATCTCCTAGTTTAGTGCTTGCTCTTATCTTCGCTATCACCATCTATGGTGTCATGCAAGCGTTGCTGGTATTCTACAGGACTTTGAGAATCTTCCCAACCCCCAATGTCTCTTGATTGTTCTTCGGCAGATAGTAGGTTTTTCTTTTCATTCTTGCTTCCCTAAATCACAATTGACAACAATAGAGATCCATGTAATGTAGCTGTTTGAGAGAAATACACATCTTATTTACATAATGCACTACTTTGTCTAAACACGGTGAGAAAAGTACCTTAGACATTTCTTGATGCCGATTCAGACGTCCTTTCTTCTTTGTACTTGACGATTGCTGATCCACTACATTCCTAAATAGCTGAAACCCCTGAATATCTCCATTTCTGATGCTTGCTTCTAGCTGCAATGTAAAATTTTCTATCATCGTCAAAACAAAAGGGCTGCTCTTAAAGAAGCAGTAGGAAAATACATTAGCAAATCAAAGTTCAAAAACAGGTGAAACCTGAATATGAACAATACAGAAGAGAATACTAGCAATTGGTAGCCAGCTATCCTCGGGCGAAATTGATAGATTTGACCTGACAATACAATGAATCAATATATCACAAATACAATAATGTTATTTAGAAGACAATGCAAACAAAAGGAAGTTAAGCAATCAAATCAAAGTCCACATCAGTCTAACAATACCTGAGATAAGGAGCCAAATAAACAAGAGAGTAAACAGCATAACGACGATTACCAGTATCAAGCCACGCAAACACCCAACTCTACAATCAATAAACAAATATTATATTTAAACTCATTGCAATGCAATATAAATAAGAAATTGAAATTACAAAAAAAATACTTTTTTTATTTTTACTTACAAGCCAATTAAAATAAGGAATGAAACTCATGATCCCCATAACAGCCAACCTTGTATCCGTTGAAGTTAAAGAAGATTCTTCTTCCTCTTCGGTGGCGACTGGTACCGGAAGAATCAATGAACTCAGCATGCAAGCTCCGATTGCCGCGGCGAACGGAGCATCGTCCGCGAACACTGCTTTGCAGTAGCTTTCTCTTTCTCTACGATGATCTCTATTGAATTTGAAGCTGGGTTTGATTTTAATTCCGAAGGAGGAAGGAGAATTGATGAGAAATGGTTTTTTGAATTTGAATTTGAAACTAGGGCGTGAATCAAAGAGGATCATAGTAGAAGAAGAACAACAATTCATGGGGTACGATGATGATGAGGGAATTAAGGTGTGATTGTTGAGTTCAATTTGATTTGATTGAAATGAATAGAGACAAAATGCACCGAATATTATTTGTTCTTCTTGGGAACAAAACTTAACAAAGTACAAAAATACTAGTATCGTATACTACTACATACCCAAAAGGAAGAGAATTGGATCCATATGTTTTAGGTTCAGCCCAAATTACTTCTTTTGAGTTGAACCTTAATTAATATGTTTAAAAAATATTAATTCATACCCCCACACCTATTTTCCATACCAAACATTTTAACAAAATTCCAATTTTAAACATTAAATGGTTAGGTTATTAAACCAAATATATTTGATTTGGCATAACTTAGTTCCAATCCGTGTGTGGTTTTGAAGAGGAGGAGTATGATTGTCTCCGATGTGTGTCCAATTTTAAACACTAAATGGTTAAATATGTTGCTTGCTGATGTGCTACGTATCGCTCTTATCATAGATAAATGATTGTTTGACTGTGGCTAAATCCTTGATCGACAACTTCAACCATTAAGAAGAAGAACCGTATAGTGTATAATTTTGCATCTCAAATTGTATGGAAAATTGTAACTTTCACTCAACAATTTCATAAACATCATCCCCTATAATAATCATATCATCAACATATAAGAAATATAGTAGAAAACAAAATAGAAACTAAAGTGGAACAAAAATTACGACTTTAATGTAGAATTTCTCCCTTTTCATTAGTCAAAGACAATGGAGAGAGAAAAATGAGAAGAGAATAAAAATATAATGTTATTATGATAGAGAGAAAATTGTCATAAAGTGGTTGTACAATATCATTTCTCTTTTTTATTTCCTTAAAAAAAATGTTGGCCCTCTATTGCACCCAAAATATATATAAAACAAAATACAGTAAAAAAAAGGCAGAATGTGTCATCTTTTTTGTTAGCAAACCTTGAAGTTCATGTTCATCCTCAAGCATCTAATCCAATCCAAGGTGGTTAAACATGTTTTATTCTTTTTTCGTTTATGCTTCATACCTTCTCCGATTACTTAGATCCAATTTCAATCATAATCAAAATCATCCAACGTTCGTTCTTTTATCAAAAATATTTGAAATTCACCTTTGTTTGGATAAATTCCATTTTGTGATTTACGGGTTTCAAGATTTTGTGTTTACCAACATTATAAACAATTTAATTTCACCTTGGTCTCACAAAAATCTTTTTTTTTTAGATTTATGGGTTTCATGATTTTGTCTTTCACAAGCTTGCTTGTATAGGAATTAATTAATTAATTTTTTGGTTTTGTTTTGTAGTAACAACTCCATTATTATTGTAACAACAAATATGAAGAACCAAGGTGGTTATGTTCCACCTGCATACATCCCATTGGGGCAATCAGATTCAGAGACAATGAGTGTCTCTCCTCTGCACCATAGAAATAGTAGCAATGGATCAAATCAATGGTCTTCTGGAATCTGTGCTTGTTTCGATGATATGCAGAGCTGTATGCTACTTCCTTACCTTGTTTAATCACCAAGGTGCCTCTTGTTGATTATGTATGTTTGTTTGTTTGTTTAACGATATTTGTTTGTGTCCTTGTTCTTTAAGTATTAGTTATGTTGCTATTTTTAAGAATATTAACTAGTGTAGAGTTCGTGCACAAATGTAGGTGAAGAAATGACGGGAATAAGAGGTATGAATTTCTTAGTAGAAGACATTTAGATAGATAGAATCTAGAAGGTTGGTTGGAGTTATGCAATTAAAGTTGTGTGTCGCAGGTTGGAGTTATGGAATCAGTCTCTTGAAAATGGATGGGAAGACCAGCTACCATAGACCCAAAATAATATCAAAAGAAACATGCACTGTTACACCGCCCATCATATTATTTTTAGGATGGATGACACGGGCAAATGCACGCCTATCCCACAGATCTTACGAGTAAAATCTATGATCAGTAGGATAGGCGTCAGGATCACCCATGGTCATTGAAGATTTTGTGAGATCTCTTACGAGTAGGATCAATATTTTGACTGCCTTGACAATAAGGATTAGGAGGGGAAGTTCTGAATTTTATTGCTTCGCACTGTCTTTTGATTGATTATAGCCTTTTCTTGTGTTTGTTAAACAATACTCAATTAAGTGAATTCTTAACTCACTGAACTTATTTATGGTTGTTACTAGACATTCTTTTATAAAACTTTTCCCCCTGTTTCACAGCAGTAGTTATTTGATGTATATATAAAGGGCGTGGAGTAAGAAAAAAATCATCAATATTTAACACCGTATTTAGTCAAATGTTTTTTTAGCTTGTTGATTAAAATATTTAAATTATTGTATAAAAAGCTCTTGTCTTTTGTTTTTACCTTTCTGTATGTTACAAAAAGTTTGTTCTGTTATTTTTCGATAAACTGGTTAATAAAAAAATTGATTATAAACTTTCGGCTTCGGTGCAGGTTGTATAGGTTGTCTTTGTCCTTGCTATCTCTTTGGGAAGAATGCCGAGTTTCTGGGTTCTGGCACGTTCATGGGATCATGTGTTACCCATTTTATATTGTGGAGTCTTGTTAATACAGCCTGCTGCTTGTTAACCGATGGCCTGTTTTTGGGATTACCTGGATGCCTTGTTTCGTGTTATGCTTGTGGCTACCGCAATACCTTAAGATCAAAGTATAATTTGCCGGTAATAATATTACAACCATGCTTTACATCAAGTCTTGGAACTTGTTTTTTCACTTTTTCCTTCTACTTTCTATTATGGCTGTTATGTTTCAAACTTTTAAATATAAGTGTTGTATTTAGTTATTGCAATGTTGCATTTTGAATGAGACTGGTTAATGTAATTGGAGTAAAATAGTAATTGGTTCTTAGCTGGAGATTAACCAGTCAGTAAATTGGAAGCATAATTAGGCACATTCTAATAGTAAAGGAACTGTTTAGATATGTCGATAGGGAACGAGCATAAATTCCTCAGCTTTTCACTTCCTATAGACAGCAAGTTGCAGCAATTGAGTCCTGACACATCATCTGAGATGAGTGAATTTAAAATATGTCTAAAAATTCAAATGCGATAAAAATGAAAGAAAGGAGATCTGTCTTTATGTCTATATCACCAATTCTATAAAAGAGAGTATGATGTCATCTGGTAGAGTTAGATAATGCAGGTTGAAGGGTGCTATTCAAGTACAGTTTTCCCTAGAAGAAAACTAGAAAATTGAAATAAACTTGTACGACTTGCTTTTCATTCATGTTTCAGAACTTCAGAATCCTTTTAGGTAGTTTAAGGGAAGTTCTCAGACTTTGAGAGAATGCATATTTCTCTTGAAAACATTCCTGGTACTGTGAAACACTTCTTTCTCCACATGCCTATGCCCAAATATTTTCCTAGTTGCAGATACATTTTTGAAAAAAAAGGATTTGCCTTTAATAGAGAAAGTTTAGCACTTTATATGAATCGCCCAATCTAAATTTTTTGGATGTCTCTTGTGTAATATTAATAATGAAAAGAAAATCTGATGATGCAAAGCACAATACTAATGATATTCTTTTTGTCTTGTGAAGGAAGCACCTTGTGGGGATTTTGTAACACATTTTTGCTGTCATCTGTGTGCCATTTGTCAAGAGTACCGTGAAATACGCGAAAGAGCTGGGGATTCTGAAGCTACAGATATGAAGCTGGCGGTAGTTACAGCTCCACAAGTCCAGACAATGCAGTCAGATTCCAATCCCTTACACAGTTTATGGTTTGAGGGTTTCAAACTTGGGTGAAGCATGTGGTTCATTATGCACTACAAGTGAATGTAGTTATTCTACTGATCATAGCATTTCTCACTTTTACTTTTTCAATTATCTTGGAGGAAAAACTAGAAGAATATAAAACACTCAGCTGTACATGAAAATTTAGTATGTTCAATGCTTAGTTATATATTACTTCTTCAGTGCCATCTTTACCACTTTATTTTCCACCTTCAAGACTAACGAAACTGCTTATCCCCGTGGCATTACCTAATTGTTCTTATCGGGTCATTCCAACTTGTAATTTCACCTAGTGATTTGCCTCTCCGGGAGCAGGATTTATGTTTGTTGGTTACCAACATAGAAGCAATGCCTTTCGCGGTAAGGTATTGAGATTAAGTGTTGTAAGTTAAATCTATCACAAGTGATTGTTGCACAGGGTGTGTAAGTGTTGTAAGTTAAGGTATTGAGTTTAATTTATATTGATAAAAAATGGTAGGTGCACAAGGTGTGCAAGTGTAGTAAATTTCAAGGTATCAAGTTTGATTTTTATTGATAAAAGGAAATTAACAAGGTTAGTCGGACTTCATGTTGGGTTCTAATTATGCGCCTTACATCAAGCAATTGCTCATATAGTTATGTTAGCTGCATTTTATATTCCAGTTACAAAACGTGTCTCTAAAAGCAAGCAATTGTTATGAACAGGAATCTAGAAGTCTTTTGCATTTTTACCTTCTTTATAATCCAAGTTGATAGAAAAGAAACGGATGAAAATGTTTGTGTAAAACAGACGTTGAAAATAAATCCTAGTGTCGAGGATGATGATGTATTCCAATATGTGTTTGTATTAAAATAACAATAATAAAGGTAGCATTATTAATACTAATAATAGTTTTCTAAAAAAAAAATAGTAACAATTGCTTTTAAAAATGTATATCAATGTAGCAATAAGTTTCACTAGAGAGTAACAATCAAATTAACAGTAACATTGACATGGAAACAGAATATAAAACTGAATTTAGAGCTTAAGTGACAAATCAAGCCTCTAAGATTCAGAATTGGAGGATTCTTTTCATTGTTGGACTTCAACCGATCAATATCATCTTTGGTAGAAGTGGGATCCACGCTATTTTTATTGTCCATGATTGAATTTGAACTTGTAGCAACGTTCGTAGAAGAATCTCCAAATTTTATAAGAGCTCCAATTTTGTTATTGTACCATCTTCAATTCTTGAAGTAGTTGCACCACCAAATCCTAGAATCCAAACGCGGATGCGCTGGATTGTGCTAGCAGCGTGTGGTTGATTGCTTCAGATTAGGATATGTGGCTCTATACCTTTAGGTTGTTTTGCTTCATCTATTCGAGTTGTTTTTCTATCTTTTGTTTATACTGGATCGGATTTTATGTCCCTCAGTCTTATGTATTGTTTCTATTTTAATCTATTTAGGGTGTTACAAATCCGTCTGCAACCCATTTGCTTAAAAAAAACTCTCAAACTAACAAGCAAAGGGTCTAGTATCTCTTTCAAACATAAAACACCATTACCATACCCAAAAGGTCCAAAGCTATCTGGTGTAATCGTAGAGTTAATATAAGATGGTTTTTAACCATAGATTCCATTCTAACGCCGAGTTCTCTATAATAAAGTTATGTGAAAAAAGTACTTGGATAACTACTAAAATAAGGATTAAAGTGAGGTTGCCCTAAACCTAGTTCATACACTTGTTTACATTGCTTTTCTAATGCACGTTCCACCTTATGAGCATTTTGGTGGGGTGTAACGGTTCGGTTTGGATCGGTGTTTGGTAAAAAAAATGTCTGAACCAATGAAATCTTTATCGGTTCGGTTTTTACTGTTCTTCAAAAAAGAAACCAAACCAAACTAGTTAGTTTGGTTCGGTTTGGATCGATTCGATTGATCGGTTTGTTTGAAAATACAATAAAAAAAAATTCATAATTTCACAAATTTGTACTCCGTGCATACAAGTACAACATACTCAAACATTTCATAGAACTTTGTTTTCCATGTTCTCTGTTTTTCATGAACCAAACTAGATCGGTTTAGGTTGGTTCGGTTCGGTTTTGAAACGAACCAAACAAGATCGGATACTTTTTCGGTTTGGATTTTCGGTTTCATCGGTTTTGTCCGAACCACTTACATTCTAACTGTGAAGTAGAAAATTTTTCTTGCAAAATAAGCATGAAAAACACCTTGAATCCAAATTCTTCTCTTCATTGCTGAATATTTTCAGTCCTTCAACAAGTCCAGCGTGGCTGCATGCCGCGAGTAGCGCAACACATAAAACTGAGTTCAACTTAAGTGACCTGAGTTGTAAACACAACAGAAAGTAAGGTTATGTTTATCTGAATATAATAAGACTGCTGGGAAGTGGAAAACCCTAACTCATTAGGGTTTTGGCTTGTGCTGCGCAACAATGTTGTCAAGGTTAAGAAGATATATGGTGGTGCTGCTGTGGCTGCGGCTGTTTCTATTATTCTCAATAACAAATTTCCATGTCCAATATTTGTTTCCTTCTCCTCCTCATCCTCCTACTCCTCATTTATACTGTCTAACGTGTTTCACTTTGATAATTTCGTTGTTCCTTCTGGCACAATCAATGATGTTGTTTCTGCTGAATTGTGGTTAGGTGCCATGCTCTCTCAAGGTCTTGGTTCCATATCCAATTACAACACTCTTTTCTCTTACCTTCGCGACATGGGGGCATACACGGCTGTTATTTCTTATGCTCAACAATTGGAATCCCGATCCGATCAGATTCAGGTTTTTCCAGATATTGATACTTGGAAAATCCTCATCGCTTGTCACTCTAGAAAATGTAACATGGCTTCAGCATTCTCTTTCATCAAGTCTGATCATCATCCTAGTACTTCCACCTTGAATGATCTTTTCCATGGTCTTTTTCTCCAAGGTGAGATGCACAAAGTATTTCCCTTTTATAATGATGTCTTATTAAAGGGTTTTAAGTTAGACGAGACTAGTTATGATTTTCTAATCAGTGGGTTATGTAAAATAGGAGAAACTGAAAAGGCCATAGAATTGTTGAGACAGGTACAGATTGACGGCGGCTACATAGATTTTTATGTCAGGTCATTCTATAACACGACCATATTCAGACTATGCGAAGATAGACTTGTAAACCAAGCCTATGATTTATATTCTGAAATGATTGTAAAGAAGATCACCCCTTGTGCTATCACATATCATAATCTAATCTATGCTTATTGCATCGTTGGTCAATTTAAACAAGCAATTGCCTTGTTTAAAAAATTGGAGGCATTAAAATACATGGATCCAAGTGTTTATGTTCCTACTGAAGGAGAGGTGAAAGCTGCTAAAAGTACAACCGCTCTTATGATAAAAGGTGGTGTCAAACCAATTGTTGCTGGTTATCACTCGGTGATTGATGAACTATACAAAGGAGAAGGACAAATTGGAAAGATTGCACAAATGGTGGAAACATTGCGACGTTACAAAATTAAGCCGGAACATAAATACTACTCCTATTAATTATGGTTATGATTATACCAAATAGACTATTTCATGGGCTTTCAAGTAAGCATTGACGTCACCACGAAAGACAATGGTTGCAGACCAATTGGTCTCTCTTTCTATGTAACATCTATGAAAATAAGAAATATGGTGCAATGGAACTTGTTTGTGGTGTCTAGTTTACCTGCTTTTGTTTTTCATTGCACTTTTGTATGTTACTTAATTGCCAAGTTAATGGACAATAATAATGTTTAATGTATTATTTGATCATGCTTGTATTTGGCTAATTTATACCCTTCAAACAGATAGGTATCTATGTTTCTTATTTTTTGCGCCTATGCTTGTATTATTTATTTATTGATGATAATGTATGCATTCCTCCCTTTCTCTGGGTTGCATTACTTTCTCGTGTTTGATGTCTAGAGCTCCCTCAACAACCTGTTGGAAATCCAGTTAAGGCAAAATAGTGTTTCATTAAATTGAATGTGACCCTAAAAAGATTAGAATTACACAACCATTGGAACGTAAATGAATGTGATTTCGGCCATATGTGCATCAACTACTTCCGTGAGAGAGTCTGATTTAGATATAGCACCTTAGTTTGCAATGTGAGTTGAAACAATATTCATTATTATCTGCAGAACTAAAATGCAGAAGCCAATAAAAAGAATGAGAATGAAGTGGTACAGTTTGGTAATGGATTCTGTTTCAGTTCTCCGGCACCATGGGTCGTGAGATAACAAACCAAAACAGCCATGGAAAGAATCTCGGCAGGAAAACCCTAGATCCATAGTTTTATTTGTCCAATATCGTTACCATCGCAAAGTTCCTTCCAAGAAACTAAACTGAAGGATGGACTCCACTATACACAAAATACTTTTTTAACACTGATTGGATGCTTATCTTTCAAGTTTACTTTAGTCCAAACATCTTTCATGTGTCCATCGTTGTTTGAAGTCGCCACCAATAAAAGTGGTTGCAACTGAGATAGTATATTTTCATGTTGTATATTAATTAATTGCATCACTAGCTGTTTGTCAAATGTATTAGACACACAATTGCGATTGAAACTGTGGTGAACATGTTAGTCCAAACATGCTTTCATGTTTCCAACTTATGTTTTCTATGTTTATAAATATGTACACAGTAATTGATGTTGATTGTTACTATTTTAATCCAAGTTGTGAGTGATGGATGGATTTTCTCATTTGATTAGGAATATAAACATATAGAGAGAGTCCTCATGAGCTTAGTTCAGTTGGTAGGACAATGCATAATATATGCAAGGCCCGGGGTTGAAGCTCCGGCCAACCCAAATATTCGTTAGTGTTTTAAGATTTTTTAATGGAAGTAAATGTAAAACTCAGTTCCAATACATTATCCGTTAGAGGAATGAAAATTCTAAATCTAAAACAAGCACATCCCAATACTTTTCAGTTACATTAAAATCTACTTTGTTCTAGAGGCAGTAGGTAGTATGTAATACTAGTAGTGTGTAACAACTCAGTAATTCAACACAGATGAAGAAGTGAAATATTCAAGTTGTATTCAATAAACTTTGGAATAAAACAGTACAATGAAGATAATTGTTAAAATGATAAAGGAAGAGTAAAGAAGGATAACAATGCTATAGCCTAAGTACAAGACCAGTAGCATCCAGAAGAGCATAAAGCTCACAGAGAGAAGAGGGCGATTCCAATCATTTTTCTAGACACCCCTTAGTGATCATTCTTTCTCTATTTATGCACAATCACTAGTCACATGTCCATTTACTCCAACCAATTACATTTTGCCAAGTGTATTTTCTCATGAGCTATTTAGAATCATAACACAGTGCACCAGTGGGGAAGTTTTGATTGCAATTGAACTAGCATATTTATCTACTCAACTCCCTTTTTTTTTTGTTACATTCTATAAACCTTTTTTTGGTTACAATCTACTCAACTCACTTGGCACTGATACTCTTTCCCTGATTTAATAATGTTTATTATTCCTTTGGAAATATGTCCTCCAGTCCAGACACAACAACTTCATAATCATAATCAATTCAATTGAGTTAGAATTGTTGTATATGCCTAGATTTAAAACAATCTTGCTGCACCAGATTTTACTGCCACCTCCCTCCCTTTTTATAAGACACGTTAATTTTTTTATCATCATACCCCTATTTATTTTACATCTTTTTTTTCAATCAATAATAAATATTATGTTGAAAACATAAATTAACTCTCTTTCTCACTCACTCACTCATTTGAAGAATAAAGTTGTAAAAACAATAATAATTACAAACAATTTTAATACTACTTCCAACTTTTTTAATCTCCATGATTTGACCAAAATTGTCTTATATATCATAATGATAAGATGAGTAAATATATCATAATCTTTTTCATTTGAATGAGATGCAACTTATCATAATCACTATTCAGTGATTATGATATATATTTATATTTTCTCCTTTGGAAGGAAAATGTAAATGTGTGTGCCGAATAGATGGGCCACTTAGATCCAAATTACATTTCCTCCATTGGAATAGCCATAATATGCACTGTATTTCATCCTATAAAGTATAAATATTTTTTTTAATGAATGAAGAAATATTCCAGACTCAAAAAGTACAAAACATAATGTCTTTGCACATTCCTTTAACAAGCTGTGTGCTTCTTCAACTAATGCAACTTGATCCAAGACATGTTAATACATTCAACTAAAGTTGGAATAGAATGAAATGAGATAAGAGATAAACACCAGAGTAAAACTATCATTTCATTGATTCTATATTTTATGATGAAATCGGAATAGGACAAATTAATAGTCATTGAAACCAATGGGAGAATGCAGGTGGTATGTTACCAATAGTCATTACAAGAGCATGTTGCATATTTGAAATGGTGAAAGCGATTTGAATCTCTTACGACAATCTCCTTCTGAAACAGTTTTGATGCTAATTTCATAAAGTTATGACAATCCACACAAATACGGATATTCTTCATAATTTTAATGACATTTCCAGCACAAGGCAAAATTCCTTCATTCATTATAGCAAATACCAATGCCATCTTCTCACTATGATGAAACAATTGGTCTTCTATGTGCTCCACTTCAATGTCATGCAAAGCTGAGCCAATCTCTGGAGCATAGCCCATTTCTTTCAACTGTCCAATCAATGTCTCGAGCCGGCTCAATATAGCCTGCCTTTTCGGATGATGTTGGCCACCAGATGTGAATTCATGAACCTGCTTCCCAACCTCAACCCAGCTTAATCCAGGTCTTTTTCTCACTTTAGAGTCTCTCATTTCCTTCCGAATCAATCCAGCTTCAATAAAACTACCTCCAGAGGAATATATGTTTGACATCTGTATGTACGCCAACGAGTTTTTAGGATCTAACACTTTGAATTTATCGGCTGCCAATTTGGCCAAGTCAGCCTCACCATGCTTCCTGCAAGATCCGAGTAATGAACTCCAAATCACAGAATCAGGTTTCATTGGCATTTTGCGTATCAACTCCTCCGCCTCAAATATCTTTCCAGCTCGTCCATAAAGGTCAACCATGCAGGAATAATGATCTAATTGAGGAGCAATACCGTGACTTTCAGTCATAGAGTTGAAAATTTGTGTTCCTTCTTCAACAAGTCCAGCGTGGCTGCATGCCGCGAGAAGCGCAACAAAGGTTGCAGAATCTGGATGAACATCCATTCGCTTAAAGAGATCTAGTGCATCTTTAGCTCGACCGTGAATGGCATAAGACTTGAGCATTGAATTCCAAGAAACCAAATCGTGGCAACCCATTTCGGTAAAAACTTGTTCCGACAAACTTAAGGAGCCAGACCTCCCATAAGCATGTATCAAGGCATTTGAAACAACTGTGTCGTCGTGAAACCCTTGTTTAATTACTTGTGAGTGAACTTCGGTTGCATTTTTCTCAGTGGCAAAGTACGCACAAGCTTTTAAGGCAATTGAGAATGTGTGCCGGTCCAACACAAAATTTTCTCGATGAAGTTGACAGAAAAGAAGGAAAGCTTGCTCAGGATCGCGCTCCGCAAACACAGAAATAATAGCAGTCCATGACACAATATCACGTTCGCCGCTTGTATCAAGGAAGAGCTTAAAACAGTCAGAAATGTGACCCCCTAGGTCTGCATAGGATTTTACCAATGCAGTTACCACTTCAACTTCTGAAATAAGACCACTTTTAACTGTGAGACAGTGTAATTGAAAACAGTTCTTCAGATGACGTGTGTTGTTGATGTCATCTGAAGTACTCGTGCAATGATTCAAAGAAGATAAAACGCCGAGTAATGTGGCATTGTTGAACCCAATTCCATTACAATACATATGCGCAAACAGACCAATAGCTTTGTCGCCAAGTCCACGGAATTGAAAACCTGAAATCATCGAATTCCAAGATATAAGATTTCTATACTCCATCGACTCGAAAACAGTCCATGCATCATCCGAAGTATGATCACAACCTCCACCGAAACCACCAGAACACTTGCTATACATCGTAATAAGAGCATTTGCAACATACACATTGCAATCCAATGACATTTTCAAAGCAACAGCATGTACCTGCAAGCCATATTTAACATCTTGCTCCTCACAAGCGCTAAGCACACTTGCAAAAGCAAATTCATTGGGGTGAAAACAAGCCAACATACCAGAGAATAAAGCAAAACACTCTCTAATTAAACCAAACTGCGCATACCCAGAAACAAGAACAGTCCAAGAAACAAAATTTCTTCTCGGCATTTGATCAAACAGGTAGCGTGCATAATCTAAATAGCCACATTTACAGTACATGTTTAAGAGGTTATTAGTAAGAAAAACATCATTTTGAATTGTGGGGTGTTTGTTAAGTATGTAATGGTGCAATGCCATGCCTTGTTTGATGAATTTTTTCTGAGCACAAGCATGGAAGAGAAATGCATAGTCTTGAAGGGTTAAAAAAGGGTTGGTGTAAACAAGTGAAAGTGCTTTTTCAAGGTTTCCTTGCAATGAAAGAGTGTGTATTTGTGTGTTTACGTTTCTGGCTATGGTTTCTGGTTGTGCAGTTGAAGTGTAATAGAGATTTTGCAATATACAAAATTTGGGGAATACATGGTGCATAAGCTTTTTGGATTGCAACATCAATGTGGTGAAGTTATTTGCACCAAAAAGTATCATATTCATTGTGGTTTTATTTGAAGTATGATAAAATTAGAAAATGTAAGTAAATGATTATTAGAGAAGTTAGATAAGAAATGCAACAATGTTTTGTGGCATATGTAAAATTTACATATCAACAAAAGATTTATGTATGTTTTCGTTTTGATAAATAAAAGTTTTTGTAAGTTGTATAACGGTTAAATAGGTTGGCTCGATCGAACACGATCGGGTCCGGTGGATCAACTTGTATAAATGAGTTGAATTGGACTAGTCCAATTGTTTTATGGGCCGTTAAAATTGAGCTCGACTCAAACATGAAGATTACGGCTCTTCGCCCTGCACTTTTCGCTCGCACCCAGCTGAAAAGACATTAATGCCCCTGCGTGAGTTAAGTCAAGCACCACTGACATGTGCGCGAGTTAACTCACGTACCTTGGCCGATGGTCAGAACTGAAGAACACACGTTTTTTAGACGGTGTTCAATGCAATTTAATTGATTTTGCACATTTTTGTTAAGTTTTTTCACGTTTTTTGACTATATTTATGGTAGATATAACCTATGTTACAGCGTATTAAATAAAGTAAATAAATGAATTAGAATAAATTCAACGTGAATTCGATTAAAAATTGTGTATTGAATAAATTCAAATAAATTTACGTATCAAAAAAATGCCTAATTAAACTCAGCATGAATTCGAATAAAATTGTGTATTGAATAAATTCAAATAAAAGTTACATTACATTATATAGACGACTCATTACATTACATTACATTACGTTCGGGAATGTACCTTCCAACTACAACAATTATCTTGTCTCTGAATGGGGTAAATTCAAACTTACTAAGCAACAGGACTTCAGTATTCGACCGACATTTCTACTGTTCCATTCAAAAGATTAAATTCTTGTTAGGCTTGGTTTAAATGACGGTATTCAAGTGTCAAAAGAATGAGGTCTATTCCTTGACACTTCAATACCTTCATTTAAACCCGCCTAACAAGAATTTAATCTTTTGAATGGAACAGTAGAAATGTCGGTCGAATGTTGGAGTCCTATCGTTTAACAAGTTTGAATTACCCCATCCAGAGGAAGATAATTGTTGTAGTTGGAAGGTGCATTCCCTACCTAATCACGATCTTCCGGCGGAATCAGACTGTTGATTATATCTTCAGTTGATCTCAGCAATATTACACGCATATCGATCCACCGGAACATGCTGTGCTCCCAAAACATGCTCTTCATGTTTTCGTCGTTCGTTAATTCCACCCAAGTGAACGATATTCTCCTCTCGTCGAGCATTGGACGTTTATACCGAACGTATTTCACCCTCCTTGTGTCTCTGGGGTTGACTCCTTGGTTGAATTCATTAAGTTGATCCTTGAGACCTCTAAACGTTACACCAAGGCAACGAACCTTCAACCTCTAAGGTTCTCCGCCGTTGAATTGTGCATGAACGTCGATCCACCCCGCCATTGCTTCAAATCTACACAGTGAGAAATTAAAAACAATCAATGAAAAACTAATTCAAACATTTCATCAAACACTTGGAGTGCAAATTATACATAAACCCTAAAACTCAAAATTACAACATTAAAATGCAAACATCTAACCACAATTAAGCAACATAAGTCATTTACATATAACATTGTATCATTTCTTGCAAGCAAGATCAAAATTTAAACAAACCCTAAATATATAAAAAAAAAAAAAAAAACTACAATATACACATGCAAACATCTAAACGTTTAAGCAACACAAGTCATTATCATGTACACATTGTATGATTTCTTGCCAAAAAAATCAAAATTTAAACAATCCCTCAATCTAAAAAAATTCTAATTTAAGAAAAAAAATTTAACATATAAACATAAAAGGTTAATGGTGTTTGATTATGAAGACTTACTTGTTATTGGAGTGTTGTTTGATTTGAACTTGAACGAATTTTGGGTTTGGGTGATTTGAGAGAGATTTTTGAGATTTTTTGAGATTTTAGATGAGAAATGAGGTGTTATGTCTTCTTTAAGACAGCATGTAGCGTGAGTTAACTAGCGCGGCACAAGTTAACTCACGCAGTGTTAGTTAAGTGGCGCAACGATTAACACTTGCGCTACTTAACTAACACATGAGCATTTTGGGCATGTTGCAGGGTGCGAATGTTTTGTACTGGGGAAGAGCAGAAATCAAACATGAATAATTTATGCAGCCCGATGGGTAAGTCCGACAAGTATACTATTTTTTATAAAAAGTGATGAAATGTACAATACAACTATTTGAAAGAAAAAAAACTATTTGAAAATTGCTTCTTAAAAAAAAAAACTATTTGAAAATTGCTCTTTATACTTTTAAAATTGCTCTCAAACACCCTAAAATTACATTTACCTTCAAAGGTAGTTAGCCGTCGTTAGCTTGCTTAAGTGTCATTGCAAACGAATTATTTATAGGGATAGGGTAGGGTGGCATGCAATGCAAATATAATCAAGCACATCAGATTCCACTAAGAAAGCTAGGCAGATGTGTTAATTCATTATTTTTCTACATGGAATATGAGTAAGAAGCTGAAAATACAACAAGTTTGCAAAGAAAACAACTATGAACAAGGGAATAAGTTTATAGACACTAACTCTAGAGTTCTAAACTTAACCTCAGTGAGATGAAATCAAGAAAATAATTTTAAGTTGCCATCTCTACGTCCCCTTAAAGAAGTCGAGAAATACCAGGCAGACTTGAAGGTCCTGTGATGTTCTTTCAACAAAACAAAAAACGATCAGACCCCTTACTTGTATTTGGTATTATTACTTTATCAAATGCATGAGAAGAGAGGTAATTAATTACATAATTGCAATATACCAGTATCTCTCATTGTATATAGTTTACGGTTTAAATCATTTTAGGAAGGCAAATATATTCCTGCTCAAATTAATACGGTGAAATATCCTTCCTCTCCTCGTTTCATATTTTCAATCCGAAACTATTATAATTATTTTCAATCCCAATCTAATATAATAATTATTATTGAAAAAAAATAGTGTTATAAATATGATTCAAATAAACAGCAAAATATGCATGAGATATATCTTCTTTTTTTTTTGGTACAAGCATGAGATATATCTTTTCCTTATTCATAAAGATTTTAAATTTAAATTAAGACATCATTGAGATTTCTTCAAAGAAGACACAATTAAGATATCATTAGAATTTATAATTTATATTTGTGTTCAAAATATTTTTAAAATTTGTTTTTTATTTAAATATATGTTTTAGAAATATGTTTTGCATTACAATTTTTCTCTATGTATAGAGTCATGAAAAGTTTAGAGAAACACAAAACTATATCTCATAATTTTCCCAATACAAACACAAAAAAACCCATCAAAATAACCCTTCTCGTAAGCTTCTCTTTTATTCAAATCAAAAATCTACAACCCTGTTCTCCAACTTAAGTTATAGTTTGCTATCATTAATCATTGCCACTGCACAAGATCAGGGTGATTCTTCCCACACAAAAAAAGAAGAAGTTGTGAACATGAAGAAGATCGAACAAGATCCATCCTCAAACTCGAATTCCAACAAGCCTATTGATTCTGTGAAGGTATCAAAAGACGATTCGATTCGCGGATCAAAGGTGCCAAAGCACGGTTTTTTTAGCAATATACAAGTTGGTTCATCATCTTGTTTTTCTAAGAACAAGGAAGAAAAAAGCAAGAAAAACAATGACGAGAAAAATTTGGACTCAAGGTCTTTTTCATGTTTATTTTGCAAGAGAAAATTTCCTACTTCACAAGCGTTAGGAGGGCATCAAAATGCTCATAAGGCGGAACGTGCATTAAAAAAGCAACGTAAACTAAGGTATGATTTAGGTTTAGGACAACCTCACTTTAACCCTTATTTTAGTTACCCAAATAGCTTTTTTACATCCCCTTATTATCGAGAACTCGGTGTTAGAATGGAATCTATGATTCAAAAACCATCTTACATTAGCCCTAGAATTACCTCACATAGTTTTGGCCCTTTTGGGTATAATAATGGTGTTTTGGGTTTGCAAGAGATGTTAAACCCTTCTCTTGTTAGTTTGAGAAATATGGAGGGTAGTAATAATAATAGTGGAGTTGGGATTCTAGGTATTGGTGGTGGAACTACTTCAAGCACTTTTGGGCATAGTAATGGTGTTTTTGGTTTGCAAGAGATGTTAAACCCGTCTCTTGTTAGTTTGAAATATATGGAGGGTAGTAATAGTAATAGTGGAGTTGGGGTTCTAGGTATTGGTGGTGGAACTACATCAAGGATTGAAGATAGCACAAATAACAAAATTTGTGGCATTCTAAAGTGCGGAGATTCTTCCAAAAATGTTGCTTCAAGTTCAAACTCAATCATAGATAATAAAATCCCTAGGATTATCCCAAATGGTTTTGGTCATTTTGGGTATAATAATGGTGCTTTGTGTTTGCAAGAGACATTAAACCCTTCTCATACTGTTGTTAGTTTGAGAAATATGGAGAGTAGTTATAATGGGGCTGGAATTCTAGGTATTGGTGGTGGAACTACTTCAAGGATTGAAGATGACACAAATAATAAAATTGGTGCTATTTTAAAATGGGGAGATTCTTCTAAAAATGTTGCTACAAGTTCAAATGCAATCATAAACAATAAAAATATTGTGAATGCTACTACAACCAAGGATGATATTGATTTGTCGAAGTTCAAAGCTGAAGAAGAATCCTCCGGTTATGATTCGTGTGGGCTTGATTTGTCACTTAGGCTTTAAATTTAGTTTTTATATTTTTTTTTCATGTCAATGTTGCTGCTGATTTGATCGATACTCTCTAGTTGAACTTAAGTCTTAATACTTTTTATTATTGTTAATTTGATTGACACTCTATTGCTAAACTTAAGTCTTAGTATATTTTTTTTTTATTTGATACTCTATATAACTGCTATTTTAAATTGATCAGTATTGATACTCTCTGGTTGAGCTTAAGTATTAATAAATATGCAGTATAAACTTTGTTTTGATTGCTAGCTTGATTAACGACATTTCAGTATATACGATAAATAGATATTGCAAATTGCAATACATATTGTGCCTCTAGTCACAAACATTTTCTTCCCTCTTTCCACAATCCTTTTAACACGCACAGAATCTAAATGCTGTTGTAGCCAAACATGAACGTATTATTAGGATACATCACCAAATCCAAACACCAACCATGTCTATGTCTGTCTCCTCACCAGGATTACTAACTCTTACCCCCATATTCACACCCACACACCCCTCCTCACTTTCAATTTCTAAAAGACACTCCATTAAACTCACTGTTTCATCTTCAATTTCTTCTTCAACCCATCAAGATACATCAAATTCCTCTCCACAACAACTCAACAACAATAATCCTAACAACAATGACAACAATAAAACTGTCACTATTGTTAAATTCACCTATAACAGAGCATCACCTTCAATTCGATGGCCCAATTCCAAACTCACTGATATGTACCCTTCCACAGACACCCTTTTGCCTCAAAACGATGTTTTTGCTAAAAAGACTCAAACTTTGGACACCCCAGATGAAACCCACAAAGGGGAAGAACAACAAGAAGATGAAGAAGAAACGCGTGAAATTGTGAGGAACCGTAGCAGCAAAATGAAGGTGAGAAAGATGAACAAATTGGCCTTGAAAAAAGAGATGAATTGGAGGGAAAGAGTGAAGTTTTTAACTGATAGAATTTTGAGTTTGAAATGTGATGAGTTTGTTGGTGATGTGTTGGAAGAACATAGAGTTTTGTTCTCACCAACTGATTTTTGTTTTGTGGTGAAATCAGTTGGTCAAAGTAGTTGGCAACGCGCGCTCGAGCTTTATGAGTGTTTGAATATGCAGCAATGGTATGCAACTAATGCAAGGATGGTTGCAACTATTTTAGGTGTGCTTGGAAAAGCTAATCAAGAGGGAATTGCTGTTGAAATTTTCGCTAAGGCTGAGTCGGTTATAGAAGGTACTGTTCAAGTATATAATGCTATGATGGGTGTTTATGCAAGGAATGGTAACTTTGAGAAGGTAAATGAGATGTTTGGTTTAATGCGAGAAAGAGGGTGTGAGCCTGATATTGTTAGTTTTAATACTTTGATTAATGCGAAAGTAAAGTCTTGTGCTATGGTGCCTGGTTTAGCTATTGAGCTTTTGGATGAAGTAGGGAAGTTTGGTCTTAGACCGGATATAATAACTTATAATACTCTTATAAGTGCTTGTTCTAGAGAGTCTAATTTGAAGGAAGCAATTCTTGTTTTTAGTCACATGGAGAGTAACCGTTGTCAACCGGATCTTTGGACTTACAATGCTATGATTTCAGTTTATGGTAGATGTGGATTTGCTTTGAAAGCTGAGCATCTTTTTGAAAAATTGAAGTCTAATGGATTTTCACCTGATGCTGTCACATATAACTCTTTGTTGTATGCTTTTTCGAAAGAAGGAAATACGGAAAAGGTAAGGGATATTTCTGAAGAAATGGTGAAAATGGGATTTGGCAAGGATGAGATGACATACAACACTATCATACACATGTATGGAAAGCATGGCCGACATGATGAGGCATTGCGGCTTTATAGAGACATGAAGTCATCTGGCAGGAACCCTGATGCGGTTACGTATACTGTTTTGATAGATTTGCTTGGGAAAGCAAGTAAGATTGAGGAAGCTTCAAAAGTGATGTCGGAAATGTTGGATGCGGGTGTTAAGCCCACTTTGCACACATACAGTGCTTTAATTTGTGCTTATGCGAAGGTTGGGAGGCGAGTAGAGGCTGAAGAGACATTTAATCGCATGCGTGAGTCAGGGATCAAAGCTGATCATCTAGCATACTCAGTTATGTTGGATTTCTTTTTGAGATTCAACGAGATTAAAAAGGCTATGGCGTTGTATCAGGAAATGATTGAAGCAGGCTTTACACCAGATACTGGTCTTTATGAGGTCATGCTACCTGCGCTTGTGAGAGAAAACATGGGGGATGTTATTGAAAGAGTTGTTCAAGATACGAAAGAACTCAGTGGTATGAATCCACATGATATTTCATCGGTTCTTGTTAAGGGGGGATGTTACGATCATGGTGCTAAAATGTTGAAAGTTGCCATCAGCAATGGCTATGAATTAGATCGTGAGATTTTTTTATCCATTATGAGCTCATATAGCTCATCTGCTAGATATTCAGAAGCATGTGAACTTGTTGAATTCTTTAGAGAACGCGCTCCCGATGACATTCAAATGATCACAGAAGCACTCATCATTATACTTTGCAAAGCTGGAAAGTTAGATGCAGCCTTGGAAGAATACAGAAGTAGAGGAGGACTTGGTACTTTTAGGAGCTGTACTATGTATGAATCACTTATTCAGGAATGCACGCAGAGTGAACAATTTGACATCGCTTCTCAGCTTTTCTCTGACATGAGATTCAACGGTGTTGAGCCATCTGAATGTCTGTACCAAAGTATGGTGTCTGTCTACTGTAGAATAGGCTTCCCTGAGACAGCACAGCATTTGTTGTATCATGCTGAGAAAAATGACATTATACTGGATAATGTAACTGTTCATATTATTGATATCATTGAAACGTATGGAAAGTTAAAGATGTGGCAAAGTGCAGAAAGTATAGTGGAGAATCTTAGGCAAAGATGTTCAAAAATGGACAGAAAGGTCTGGAATGCTTTAATAAATGCTTATGCATTCAGCGGTTGCTACGAACGAGCTAGAGCTATTTTTAATACAATGATGAGAGAAGGCCCTTCCCCTACTGTAGAATCTGTAAATGGTCTCTTACAAGCTTTAATTGTTGACGGGAGACTGAGTGAGCTTTATGTTGTAATTCAGGAGTTACAAGACATGGACTTGAAGATAAGTAAAAGTTCTATTCTTTTGATGCTTGAAGCATTTGCTCAAGCAGGGAACTTATTTGAGGTGCAGAAAGTATACAATGGAATGAAAGCTGCTGGTTATTTTCCTACCATGCATCTTTACAGACTTATGATTGGATTGCTGTGCAGATTCAAAAGAGTACGGGATGTGAGAGCCATGTTGAGTGAGATGGGAGAGGCAGGGTTTAAGCCCGATCTTCAAATTTTTAATTCTGTACTTAAACTATATTCAAGTATTGAAGAATTTCAAAACATGGGTGTCATCTACCAGATGATACAAGATGCTGGTCTTACACCAGACGAAGAAACTTATAATACACTTATTACAATGTACTGCAGAGACCATAGACCAGAAGAAGGTTTGTCGCTGATGCATAAAATGAAAAGTCTTGGTTTGGAACCTAAGCGAGACACATACAGAAGTATGATTGCAGCATTTAGTAAACAACAACTGTATGACCAGGCTGAGGAACTTTTTGAAGAGCTTAGATCCAATGGTTATAAACTTGATCGCTCCTTTTATCATTTAATGATGAAAATGTATAGAACTTCTGGGGAACATCAGAAAGCTGAAAATCTACTAGAAATGATGAAAGAAGCAGGGATAGAGCCCACTACCGCCACCATGCATTTGCTAATGGTTTCTTATGGGAAATCTGGGCAGCCTGAAGAAGCTGACAAAGTCCTTCAAAACTTGAGAACAATGGGAGCAGTTTTGGATACCCTACCTTATAGCTCTGTAATTGATGCATATCTCAAAAAAGGAGATGTGAAAGCTGGGATTGAAAAGCTCACAGAAATGAAGGAAGCAGCCATAGAACCAGATCATCGAATATGGACGTGCTTTATCAGAGCTGCAAGCTTGTCTGACGAAGTAAATGACGCCATCAACCTTTTAAATGCACTCCAAGGTGTTGGATTTGATCTCCCAATTAGGTATGTTAGTTATTTTATGCAAAACGATTAGTTTTTGTTAAGTTGTTGAGAGGAAGCAAAATATTTTTGGTCCGTCATATTTCTCTAGTTAATTTATTATACTAACTGTTATATAGGCTTCTAAGAGAAAAATCTGAGTCGCTAGTTTCTGAGGTTGATCAATGTCTGGGGAGACTAGAACACGTGGAAGATAATGCAGCTTTTAACTTTGTTAATGCTTTGGTGGATCTCTTGTGGGCATTTGAACTCCGAGCTACTGCATCATGGGTTTTCCAATTAGCAATCAAAAGAAGCATTTATCGCCATGATATATTTAGGTAAGCATTATAGCTCCTTCTTCGTAGTTCTTAACAAAGATATACTTTTATTGAAGTTGTAAACTACTGCTTAGACACAGTTTATACTACTTTTGTCTTGAATATATACAACAACAAACTTATGTTTGATGGTCTAAAATATAAGCAAATATTAACTAATTTTACCTTGTTTAAAGATGTCAATCCTAAAACGCTATTCAATGAATTTAAATTTCGTTTTTCAATAACCCTTTTATTTCGATAAAACAAATTTTCATGAAGGGCAGTTTAGAAAATATAATTTATTTATTGATGATATTAAGAAAACTAAATGAGATTTAACTAACATTCTCTATTAGTGAGAAGTTTGTTATTTTGTATTATATTCTGGATTGTTGGGAGTATCTTTGTCACAATTTTCAACTGAAATGCTACTGCCTCTGATAGGAAACCTAGGTATATTCTAGAAGGAAGTGGGGCCATGAAAGAGAGAATGGAAGTTAGTTTGTGACGTGTAGCTAGATTCTAGGAGATTTTGTTAGAGGATGAGAATATGTTGTGAGTAGAGAGTCGGGAAGGGTCATTCAGAAGTGTTGCTGAGTTGGTTAGGAGAGTTTTCTCTCTGGTTAAGAGCATATTGCTCTAGTGAGGAGTTCTTGAACTATGGTTTATCTCTTTCATTTGTTATTCTACCATTATAGAGCATCTGAGCTCATCTTTTTACCATTTAATAATACACATATTTCCTCTTAGATTTCACGGGTTCTATCAGCCTCGGTTAGCTTATTTATTACTTGTATCTATCAATTGCAGAGTTGCTCAAAAGGACTGGGGTGCTGATTTTAGAAAGCTATCTGCTGGCTCAGCTCTTGTTGGTCTTACATTGTGGCTTGACCATATGCAGGTAAATTCTCTTTCCCTTTGTCTATCAATTATTGCTTCTAACTTCTAAGGTTCAAGGGTTATGACTATACATGCTCGTAAATATGTTATTTTCATGGTGATAACACATCAAATTCTGAGTTTTTGCATGAGCCTAGCTTTCAGCTATGTTTCATTATTTAATTTGCTCCAGCCTGTCTATGTTCGACCTTAACATTTGGACTTCAATGTCATGGCAGGATGCCTCATTGCAGGGCTATCCAGAATCACCGAAATCAGTTGTACTTATAACAGGAACAGCAGAATATAACATGGTATCGCTTGATAGCACATTAAAGGCGTGCCTTTGGGAAATGGGATCGCCTTTTCTTCCTTGTAAGACACGGCACGGCGTCCTTGTAGCTAAGGCGCACTCCCTCAGGATGTGGCTAAAAGACTCCTCATTTTGCTTAGATCTTGAGTTAAAAGACTCCCCAATTCTTCCCGAATTAAACTCAATGCAACTTATCAATGGATGTTTTATAAGGCGTGGCCTAGTTCCGGCGTTCAACGAAATTACTGAGAAACTAAAAGTTGTGAGTCCCAAGAAATTTTCCAGACTGGCTTTATTGCCTGATGATAAGAGAAGCAAAGTAATGCAAGCTGATGTCGATGGAAGGAAAGAGAAGTTGGAAAAACTAAAAAAGACTGATCCTCGACTGCTGAGGAAGATTAAGAAGATTAGGAAGAAGAAGTTTATTCGGGAAGCTATGTTGTACCAAGGAAATGCAATTGGAATACAAAGGACTTTCAAACCAATTGCTGCAAATCAATCGATAGAAAGCATTAGAAACGACAACGAGTAACGTAAGGTTGTCTGCAATCTCGCCCTTAATGTGCTATAGCAGAAGCTTTCCTGAAGCATGCTATAACAAAAGCGCTTTAACACCAACTTTCCCTTTTGGGTGCAAAACAAGCAATGTAAAGCCAAATATTGTAAGCTTATATTGTACAGAACTACAGATAGCAATCTGACATTCTGCCTGTCATCAACTGGAATTGTTAACATAAAACTGTTCTAACCAGTATTTCCAGCTCCTGTCTTTTTTAAACCGTTACGAAGTTGTTCATCGCAATTTTGCCGCTTGTATTTAGTTTATAAATCAGAATATTTGATTCCTTACTTTAGGTTTGTGAATGAAATCATCTACATTTTACAATAATTAGCACAATTGTTGCCTTTTTTTTTTCATGTATGCAAGTATGAAAAGTTTCATTCATTTTATCTATTTCAATTGTTTTTGTTGCTGTTGATTAACATTGTATTCATGTATGAAGACAATATAAACAAGAGAAACAACTAGCTGGATGAAAAAAAATTAACAAGGAGAGCGAGGGACAAATGTTTTCATTTTAATCATTTTTGACAAATAACTGAGTGTTTTGTTTAGTTCTTGCATGTTGATTTCATTGGAGTGTGTCCAACTATTCAAAGAAAAGTGAATCAATTCCAGAATCAATAAAATTTTCACCTTTAAAAATGGTCCCTCTATGAGAATAAAACACGTTAATTTTCTCTTGTTTTTGTTGAACCAACATCAATTGAGTCGTTGTCTAAACCGTAGAGATCAGTAATATTGTTTTTGAATACATTCTCATGTAAAAGACTTTATTTGTAGAAGCGTCATTCACTAGAAAAACAGGTTTAACTATTTTATTTCTTATATAGTCCCCATATTATTTTTTCAATTATTTGTTCATGAAAAAAAAAAGTGTGTTTTTAGTCACACTATTTTGTTAAATGTAAAGAAGAAAATAAATAAAATTTTATAGAATTAAAATAAAAGGTACCCAAAAAATAAAAAGGTATCTTTTCATAAAAAGAAGAAAGATATTTGACCTTATAATGTATATTTTATTGGTCAAGTAGTCTAATGGTATAATTTCATCCTTAAAGTAAATAAGTGAGAAATTCAAGATTTGAACTCCGACATTTAAATATAATAAATCATTGTCTTTATAACTTAAGCTATGCTCACATGAACCGACCTTATGTATATTATTTATGAGATATATGACTTGATAAATATTTCTTAAGGTTTGCAATAATATAGTAATATTTTTTAAAATTGGACTTGTTTGACAATATTGACAACACAATACGGGGTGAGGGAGTTAGACGTGATAATGAAAATAAGGATTCATTGTCACACTTCGAAAAAAGAAAAGAAAAAAATCTGCGGACTATAGGATAGACTAAATCTCATCTCTTACCATCTTAGTCAAACACTATTTGGTATAAGAATATTTTGTTTAACCTATACTTTACCAACCTGGCACAAAATTGAAAATTGCAAGCCAGTAGATAAAAGAGTTCCCTTTTTTATTTGGTAAAAAAGAAAAAGTTTACTTTTTTATTGAGAAAAAATGTTTTCTTTACGGGAAGCAAAAAGTTCAAAAAAATCATAACTTACCGAGTAAGACATAGTTAAAATCATTTTAGGAAGGAAAAAATATTCTTGCTCAAAATTAATAGGTGCGATATCCTTCCTCATATCGTTTCAAATTTTCAATCCTAGCTATTATAATTATTATTCACAAAAAAAAAACTATTATAATTATGATTCAAATAATAACAGCAAAATATTTTGTGTTGGTTTGTGATTTTTTTATAAATAATTTGTTTTCTGATTCTATTGCATAAATTATATGAGATATATTTTTGTACGAAGCTAAACGTTTATATGTGGCTTTTATATATAGAGCGAAATTAATAGTAATACAAAACATATTTCTAAAATATATATTTAAATTAAAAAACAAATCCTAAAAAAATTCTAAATAGAAATAAATATTATAAATCCCAATGATATCTTATTTTAAATTTAAAAATAAATAAAAATCTAAAATATAATTATATCAACAATTTGCAAAAAAAAATATTTAGGCATTTTATTCTCTAAAATAATATGCATGAGACATCTCTTCTTCTTTCTTCTTTCTTTTTTGACAAAAGCAAGAGATATCTCTTTTACTTTTGTAATACAAAACATATTTCTAAAACATGTATTTAAATTAAAAAAAACAAATCCTACAAATATTCTAAATAGAAATATATATTATAAATCTTCGAAAAATATATTTAATGATTTTATTCTCTAAAAAAATATGCATGAGATCTCTCTTTTACTTTTTTTTTTTTGAAATAATCTCTCTTTTATTTATTCATGAAGATATTTGCATTAACTCAATTATTTTCTAAAAAAAAAGTACTCTTCTTATAAGCTTCTCTTTTCCTCAAATCATAAAATCACAACCCTTCCAATAAGCTTCTTTTTCCACACAAAAAACAAAGTTGTGAACATGAAAGAGCTCGAACATGATCCATCTTCAAACTCTAATTTCAACAAGCCTGTTGATTTTTTGAAACTATCTAAAGAGGATTCGATTCACATGTCCAAGGTATCAGAGCACAAATCTTTCAGCACTATGCAAGTTGGTTCATCATCTCGTTTTCCAAATAACAACAATAAAGGGGAAGATGAGAACAAGAATGAGGAGAAAAAAATGGATTCAAGGAGTTTTTCATGCTTATTTTGCAAGGGAAAATTTTCTACTTCGCAGGCGTTAGGTGGACACCAAAACGCTCATAAGGCAGAACGTGCATTACAAAAGCAACTAAAACAAAGGTATGAATTAGGTTTAGGGCAGCCTCTTCTTAACCCTTATTTTAGCTACCCAAACACTCTTTTTACACCCCTTAATTATGGGGCACTCGGTGTTAGAATGGAATCTATGATTCAAAAGCCATCTTATATTAACCCTAGGATTGCCTCACATGGTTTTGGCCTTTTTGATAATAGTAAAGGTGATATGCATTTGAAAGATATATTAAATCCTTCTCTTGTTAGTTTGAGAAACATGGAGAGTAGTAATAGTAATTGTGGGGTTGGAATTCTAGGATTTGGTGGTGCAGCTACTTCAAGGATTGAAGATGGTGCACATAAAAGAATTAGTGGCCCTTTAGGGTATGATAATGGTGCTTTGTGTTTGAAAGATATGTTAAACCCTTCACTTGTTAGTTTGAGAAATATGAAGGGTAGCAATAGTAATAGTGGGGCTGGAATTCTAGGATTTGGTGGTGCAACTACTTCGAGGAATCAAGATGGTACGAATAACAAGATTAGTGCTATTATAAAATTTGGAGATTCTTCTACAAATGTTGCTACAAGTTCAAGCACAATCATAAACAACAAAAATAGCGAGGATCCAACTACTACCAAGGATAGTATTGATCTATCTAAGTTTAAGGTTGAAGAAGAATCCTGCAATTATGATTCGTGGGGGCTTGATCTATCACTTAGGCTTTAAATTCAATTTTTATATTTTGTTTTTATGTCAATGTTGCTATTGATTTCTTGTCAAAAAAAATAATGTTGCTGTTGATTTGATTGCTACTCTCTAGTTTTTGTTTTTGAGAGGATTGCTACTCTCTAGTTGAAATTATGGTTTGGTATTTATTTAATTGTTGCTGTTAAATTATTAAATAAATTTAGAAAAGCAATTATTAGAACTTATCATGTTTTGATTGCTTCCTTGATGAAGTTATTTTAATATCTATGATAAATGCATATTGCAATACATCATAATGCTCGAGACTCGGATTTATTTCCAATGCCAGTTTTACACAAACATCTTCCATGTCTTGTTTATCAACTTTGATATATAGAAGGTAAACATGGCCGGAAAGGACTTATTGACATAAGAAGTAAGAACTAATGGGGAAACTTAACTGACCGTGTTACTTTTGTTTTATTTATCAATAAAAATCAAACTTAATACCTTAAAATTTACGATATTTGCACACCTTGCGCGCCGACTATTTTCTTATCAATACCATAAAATTTACAACACTTACACACTCTATATCAACCATTAAAAAACAGATGAAGATGTGTTTTAGCAACGTAAGATTACGCAACATTTCAAAATGAGGATATGGATTTTTGAAAGCATAGAAGTAAAAAGTACTTTTTAAGGCTTTTGTAAAAACGAAAGAGTCTACAGTCTACACCACGAAATAGACAACAAACTAGGATTTAGATCAGGGCAAAGGCTTTATAGAATGCAAAGGATATCCAAATATCTTAAAGGAATTGCATGATGCCACTACAGAAACAAACAAAGGCTAAGTTGCTTTGTCATCGCTCTCGGTATGTATAGTAGACCTAACACTCGTATCGTATATACTATATACCAGTAGTCAAATGTGCGTTGCTCTCTAAATCCATTCACAGATTCTGACTCACCTTTCTCCATTCGAACATGGTTTACTTAATAGCGTGTTTGATATATAGTCTACTAAATTACACCTCATTTATAGATATCATTCTCAAAATACTCTTCAATTAATTTAGATTTTGTTTTTCAATACTCCTTTTATTTCAATAGATCAAGTTGCAGAATGTTCTCAATATTAATGATTTGTATTAAAATATGAAGCATCGTTGTAAGACCCTTACAGATTTACGTTACAGACACCAAACAAACCTTCAAATATGAAGTGTCGGTGCTACATAGTCCATAAATGTTGTCATTTGCTCTGGCATGTTTATCTTTGACCTGAACATTTGGACTTCAATGTCATGGCAGAATGTCTCATTGCAGGGCTATCCAGAGTCATCAAAATCAGTTGTACTTATAACAGGGACAGCAGAATATAACATGGTATCACTTGATAGCACATTAAGCCATGCATTTGGGAGATGGGAACGCCTTTTCTTCGTTGCAAGACACGACATGGCGTCCTTTTAGCCAAGGCTAACTCCCTCAGGACGTGGCTCCCCATATTTTTAGCTTTTACAAAAGAGTGTTGTTATTTGATACGGGTGTAAAACAACAAATAATGTCATGTAAATGCAGCTCGGTTGATAGTTCCATAGACATTGAAATGTAAACGTTGGAGTCCGATCCTGGGATTCTTCGCTTCTTCGTTTATAGCGAGTGAGTCTAACCACTAAAATACTTAACAAAAAAAACGAAAAATAATGATAGAAAGAAACGTGTTATAGATTTTTATTTAATATTAAAATAACACAGTTTTGGCTTGTAGCGGAAATCATAGGTAGTGTTATTCGTTCGTTTTCGTTGGTTTGCTTGTAGTGGAAATCATCTCTTGGTGAATCAAGCCCTACAAGTACAACTATCGTGTCTATTCAAAGAAAAATGAAGCAATTTTGGAATCAATAAATTTTCTTCTTTAAAAGTAGTCCCTCCATAGCTGCATGGACAATTTTCAGACATCAACTTATACTTCAAACTTCTTTCTTTTTATTCCATGAACCGAGAATAAAAGTTGAATTTTGAAACACATACTTTCTCTTGTTTTTGTTGAATCGACATCGATCAAGTCATCGTCTCAACTTTAAAGGTCAATAGAACTGTTTTTGTTGAACAGACGTCGATCAAGTCATCGTCTCAATTGTAAAAAGCAGTCGAACTATTTTAAAATACAAACTTATATAAAGGAAATAACTTTATTAGTAGAAGCACCCTTCACTAAAAAAATTGTCTACGTGAAAAATTTAAATTATCTGTTCATGAAAAAAATTGTTTGTTTTTAGTCAAACTATTGTGTTATTTTTTTAGAAAGAAAATAAATTTAAAATACAAACTTATATAAAGAAAATAACTTTATTAGTAGAAGCACCCTTCACTAAAAAACAGGTTTAACTATTTTTTTATAGAATTAAAAAAAATTGCTTCCATAAAAAATTTAAATTATCTGTTCATGAAAAAAAAAATGTTTGTTTTTAGTCAAACTATTGTGTTATTTTTTTAGAAAGAAAATAAATAAATAAGAAAGGTGTCTTTTATTTATTTTAGTCACACTATTGTGTTAATGTAAAGAAGAAAATAAATAAATAAAATTTTATAGAATTAAAATAAAAGGTATCTTTTTTATAAAAACGACAGAAAGACGGGCACGTCTGTCCGCTCTTTCTACTGCGCTAACATATGTGATTATTTTATTATGTTTGTTTGTATAATTTTGATTAAATTTTTTAAATTTTTAAATATTAATGGAAATTATTGATATATTGATTTATAAACAAAATATTGTCAAGGTAGACCATCCACAACAGAGCACCCTAAATTGGGTGCTTAAATTGTATTCATATGTCCTCATCATTCATTTTACCGTAATACTTAATAAGCACCAATTTTCTTCAACCCAGCACCTTAAAAAAATTATTAAATATGTCTCACAAATAATTTCATATCATTACATTTTAACAAAATTTATTTATTTTATTATGATTTATTAAATGAGACCCATGAAAAATGAAGAGAGAAAGAGGGTGCTTCCATAACCACCCTTCTCCATAACCACCCATGTATTATACTCCACAATGGGGGTACCTATTTAATGTGGTGTTAAATAGGTGAAGCACCCACCATTGTGGATGGTCTAACAAAATTATTTTTGAACTCAACATATTTTAGTTTGCCTGCATATAAAATTAAGATAAAATAATGATCATTTATTGTTTATTCTAATAGTAATTAGTAACATCATAACATAAATGTATAAATGACATGTTATGTAAAAGAAACATTGTTATGATTGCGATGAAAGAATACCTTTAAAAACTACATTTTTCGTAAAGTCTTCATCTTCTCCTTTTATTTTTCCTTCTTTAATGAGAACTTTTGTTGAATTTTGAGAAACTCCTCTTGATAGAGCTACATATAATTGACCATGGCTGAATACATGTCGTGGAAGATAGATTCCAACATTGAAAATGGTCTGCCCTTGTGACTTATTTATGGTAATAGCAAAACTTAGTCTAACGTAAAATTGTTTTCTGCTAAGCACAAAGGGAAATCCTGAACTCGCATTTATTTTTAATTTACTTCTGGGCAAGAATGCTCTTTTTCCAGCATTTATTCCTGTTAGGATTTCCACATCCAACATATTCTTAAATAAACCACGATATATCAATGGTGTCCCTTTACACATGCCATATCTAGGGTCTATGTTTCGCAACAACATCAAAGGTGCACCTTTTTTTACCTTTAAATATATTGTGGGATACTTCCTTGAACAATTGAGTTTAGGAATTCTTGTTGATATGATAGTGTAGTCATTTGTTTCCTTCTACCCTATTTATCTATCTTTAATCCACTTGTTCTATTTCCACTTCTATTTTATTTTTCCTCTTTTATATTATGATTACGAATTATGATATTACTCCTCGCCTATGAATCACATACCCTCCTCATATTAGATGTGTCTGAACATGTGTTGCATCCGCATCCACAAATATAATTACCCTAAATTATGCGATTTTCTTAAATTATCAACGTTATTGGTGTGTCAGTATCTGTGTTGTATCTGGTGTCGGTGTTCGTATCCATACTTCTTAGTGATCCTCTCTTTTAATGGCCTCTCAGATGGTGGTTTGAATGTAACCAAAAACAAAAGATGGTGGTTTGAAGCTTTCTAGTGTTTCTGTTTTTAGTTGTTGGTAACATGAGTGTGATTATGGTTTAACAATTTTGAATTGTTTAAATGGTTTTAACACTTTGATTTTACTGTATTTTGTTGGATATTGGATGAGGCCATGGGAGCAGTTTATCAATAGTATACATGCAGAACGTTTGGAATCACAGAAAAAAGCGATGTTTTTATTCCTTTAAACGTTAGTGGAAGGAGCTTAACGGCAAGGGATGTTATTGCTTATTTTCCCTTTATTTAATAATAAATAAAAAAAAAACCACAGTTCTCTTTATTTAAAAAAAGTCACGCTAGCATAGTTTGTATAAGCAATTGTAAACCAGCAAAGTCAAATAATCCTTAAAATTAATCGTAAACAATTTGAATCATAATCACTTATAAACCAACAAAGTAAAATATAATCCATAAAATTAATCGACTTTGATTAGTTGTAACATGAAAGAAAATGAAAAAAAAAATTACAGGTTAATTCTGAATTCTGATGCAGAGAGCTGAGAGAGGTTGAGAAAAACTAAACAATGCGGGAACGAACTATTAACTGTGATAACCCTACTTATTAATATTTAATATAGTGCTAACAAATCTTTTTCTAAAATATTTTGAGTCTTAATCTTTTTTTAGAGGATTTAAAGTCCAATCTTTAACATTATTTTTTGCTCGCGTTTGTTACTATTCTTTGTTTCGAAGATTTAAAGTTCAATCTTTAACATTATATTTTGCTCTTGTTTGTTACTAATCTTTTTTTCAGAAGATTTAAAGTCCAATATTTAACATTATTTTTTGCTTATGTTTGTCACTGATCGTACCTGATCAGAAGGTGACTGTCAGTGCCTTGAATGCGGTGGTTTGAGTGGTGGTAGAATGCTTCAAGAAGGCTTCTTGGAACGGAGGGGGTGTGTACCTGCAGACACTCTGACGCTCAAGTAAGTAGAGATCAGAGAGTGAGGGTTTAGAGAGAGAAGATTCTACCTTGGGGATTGCTATGAGTCCCCTATATATAGAGGTGGAGGGCTGCAGAGCCGTTGTAATGGAACACCAGGCTTTGGCGGTTACGAAATCGTGGGAAGCGTAACCGTCAGAGAGATTATTGTGGGAACGTGCAAAGAGACGTTGGGGTCTGCTTGAACCAGTCTCGTTTTGTCCGTGCACCCCCTTCGTGGGGAAAGGGTGTATCGCAAGTAATGTTATCAAATTTGGTATTTGGGCTTTGGATTGTATTGGGCCCGAGTAGATGGGCCAAAACTCCTTTTGACCGGTCCAGAACAGTTACTAATCTTTTTTTTAGAGTATTTAAAGTTCAATCTTTAACATTATTATATTTTGCTCACGTTTGTTACTAATCTTTTTTTGAGAGGATTTAAAGTTCAATGTTTAACATGATTTTTTCCTCATGTTTGTTACTAATCTTTTTTTAGAGGATTTAAAGTCCAATCTTTAACATTTTTTTTTTATCACGTTTCTTACTAATATTTTTTTTAGAGGATTTAAAGTTCAATCTTTAACATTATTTTTTGGTTGCGTTTGTTACAATTGATCAAAGGCTAAGGAAGAGTAACTTAATAAAATAATATGGAAATACTGTTTTTTGTAGAAGTAATAAAATAATATTGAAATACTGTTTTTTTTAGAAGGGATATGAAAATACTTGGCAATCTTTGTCGGTTGTATTGAGGGGAACAACACAAATGTACAACATAAAATCGATTGATAAGAAAGTAACATGAGTTTTTGTTTTATGTTAGTTTTTTTTTAGTTTGATATATGGTTAACGGAGGTAAGAGAGGGTTAACGGTGACGATTAGTGACATGGATTAGTAATCCATATGTTATTTTATAATTGGGTAGTAATAAGAACAATTCATAAGAAATTGTGGGTAAGTTTTCTCCTTAAATTAAAATTTATTCTTATCTATTTGTACATGTGTTATTTGTATTTAAAATTAAAAATAAAAATTAAGGGTATTTTTGGAATGAAAAGTCCAACCCAAAAGTGTGTTGAAAGGGGTAGTTTTCTTTATATATAATATAGATAAGAAAGACTACTAAGTCAATAAAAGATAAGAAAGATTTTTGACCTTATAATATACATTATTTATGAAATACATGACCTGATAAATATCTCTCCTTCAAACGAAAAGTTCTTAAAGGATGAGGTTTTTAATAATAATATAATATGGTAATATTTTTGAAGAGATTGGACTAGTTTGAATTTATTTATTTTTTAAAAAAGTATGGGGTGAGAGAGTTAGGGGTGACGATGAAGTTAAGGGTTCGATTGTTACACTATGCAAAAAAAATTGAATATCGTCTGTAGTACAGAAAAAATTAATCACATTTATTATCATCATTTTTTTTTAGGGAATTATCATCACATTTTATATGCTCTTGGATACATGAATATTTAGTTTAACCTGAAATTTACAAACCTAACACAATTTTTGTTTTAAGGACAAACCTAACATAAAATTGAAAACTGCAAATGCCTAGTATTGAATATAAAGTTTCCTTTTTTATTAACAAAAAGCTTTTTTTTTACAGGAAGAAAAAAAAAATCAATTAATATCATCTCTTACCATCTTTTTTTTTAAGGGGGTCTCTTACCATCTTAGTCAAACACTCTTGGGTATAAGAATATTTTGTTTAACCTATAATTTAAAAACCCAACGCAAAATTGAAAATTGCAAGCCTGCAGAGAAAAAAGTTCCTTTTTTTTTATTGAAAACAAGTTTACTTTTTTATTTGGTCAAAAAAAAAAATACCTTTTTATTGAGAATAAAATATTTTCTTTACGAGAAGCAAAAAGTTCACTTAAAAAATTAAAACGTAAGTTACTTTTTTTTTGGGGATAAATCATAAGTTACTTACCGATTAAGACATAGTGTGTAAATCATTTTAGGAAGGAAAAATATTCTTGCTCAAGGTACCGTTTGACTCGGCTTTTTTTCAGCTTCTCTACATTTTTAAGGAGAAATTAGGTCAAACACAATATCAATAAAGTACCTTCTAAAAAAAGTACTTTTTTTAGAATGCATAAAATTGAATGGAATGAGCTTTGATCAAAAGTTGTTAAATGCTACTTCAAAAAACTACTTCTCGACAATTTATTTCACAAGCACCTCTCTTCGACTCACGCTGGCAACCTTTTCTTTTATTTTTGCAATATGTTTTTTTCTTCTATTTTATTTTGTTTTATTTTTTTTGAACCGATCCATTTAATTTTTTTAAGGATGGTCCATTTAATTTTATTATCTATTTTTAAAGGAATTTTATTATCTTTTTATCACTTATATATTAATTTGAATATTCTCTCAAAAAAAATATTAATTTGAATATCTTTTAATTATCACAACCTCGCAAATATTTTTATTCACGCTGCCATTGAATGACACCGAATATTTTTTATTCCCTTTCTTCAACCTCGGAAATATATACACACACATTAGCGTTTAGAGTAATACTTTATGTTCATCTGTTTGTTTTTTTTTGTTACGATAATGCGTATAATTTTTATTTTGTTTTATTTTTTTTGAACCGGTCCATTTTATTTTTTTAAGGAGGATCCATTTAATTTTATTATCTATTTTTGAAGGAATTTAATTATCTTTTTATCACTTATACATTAATTTCAATATCTTTTAATTATCACAACCTCGCAAATATTTTTATTCACGCTGCCATTGAATGACACCGAATATTATTATTCCTTTTCTTCAACCTTGGAAATATATACACAGACATTAACGTTTAGAATAATACTTTATGTCCGTCCGTCTGTTTGTTTTTTTTTTGTTACGCTAATGCGTATAATTTTTTTAGTGTTGCGTAATACGTATAATTATTTTTATAAAATTTTGATTTTAATTAAAATTACAAGTGTAGTTGCCTAAAAAAATTATACTTATATATATTTTACACATTTGTATTGTAACAAACTATGCATATCTTTTTCTTATTAAAAAAACTAAACATATTTTTTTCAATGACACCAGCAATGTAACAAATATAATATTATATAATATAAATTCTTATCTTTTTGACTGACACTAAAAATATGGTATTCTTATAACAAAATTTGTTATAGAGTATAATTGAAAAAGAAAAAACCAACTATTCTCATTATATATACACACACATATACATATTATAGATATATTCTTCAGCTCCACAATTCTTTCACGTTACACAAAATAAACGTCATTGTGTAAATATAGTATTTGTAAAAATATATGTTTTATATTTTAAACATTTTTTACCTTCAAAAAATATTTTAAACATTTTTTTTATTTAGTATGTTAATTCATAATAAATTCAAAGTTTTGTCCTTGTGAGCTTATCTCAGTTGATAAAGATAACGTATAAATATATGCAAGGTCCAAGGTTCGAACCTTGGACGCCACCAAAAAAGTAATAAATTCAAAGTTTGGTACAATATTTTGCCAAACAACTTTTAACTTAAAAATAACTTCAAAACTAAAAAACAATAAAGAAACCAAACATCTTTAACTTCTGCCTTAAAAAGCTTTATTTTAACTTTGTTTTAAAGTAGCTTTTAGACCAAAAAAAAGTCTGGTCAAACGGTACCTTAATAGGTGCAATATCCTTCCTCGTATCGTTTCAATTTTTCAACCCTAGCTATTATAATTATTATTCACAAAAACAAAAACAAAAAACTATTATAGTTATGATTCAAATAATAGCAGCAATATGTATTTAAAAAAAAAACAGCAAAATATGAATTATTTTTTTGTGTGATTGTATTACATATACTATATGAGATATATTTTTGTACGAAGCTAAATATTTATTTGTGGCTCTATATATAGAGTGAAATTAATTGTAATACAAAATATATTTCTAAAACATGTATTCAAATAAAAAAAACAAATACTAAAAATATTATAAATTCCAATGGCATCTTATTTTAAATTTAAATATAAATAAAAAATATAAGTATATCTGCAATCTTCAAAAAAGATACTTAGGCATTTTATTCTCTAAAATAATATGCATGAGATATTTTTTACTTATATGTAATACAAAACATATTTCTAAAACATATATGTAAATAAAAAACAAATTCTAAAAATATTGTAAATAGAAATATATATTATAAATTCCAATGATATATTATTTCAAATATAAAAATATAAAATATAATTATATCTGCAATCTTCAAAAAAGATATTTAGGCATTTTATTCTCTAAAAAAATATACATGAGATATCTTTTTTACTTATTCATGAAGATATTTGCATTAACTCAACAATTTTCTAAATAAATAACCCTTCTTGTAAGCTTCTCAAATATCACAAGATTCACAACCCTTCTTATAAGCTTCTCCTTCCACACACAAAGAAAAAGCAGTGAACATGAAAGAGCTCGAACAAGATCCATCTTCAAACTCTAATTTCAACAAGCCTGTTGATTTTGTGAAACTATCTAAAGAGGATTCGATTCACAGATCCAAGGTGCCAGAGCACAAATCTTTTAGCACTATGCAAGTTGGTTCATCATCTTGTTTTCCAAATAACAACAATAAAGGAAAAGATGAGAACAAGAATGAAGAGAAAAAAGTTGATTCAAGGTCTTTTTCATGCTTATATTGCAAGGGAAAATTTTCTACTTCACAAGCGTTAGGTGGACACCAAAACGCTCATAAGGCAGAACGTGCATTACAAAAGCAACTTAAACAAAGGTATGTATTAGGTTTAGGGCAGCCTCTTCTTAACCCTTATTTTAGTTATCCAAACACTCTTTTTACACCCCCTAATTATAGTACACTCGGTGTTAAAATGGAATCTATGATACAAAAACCATCTTATATTAACCCTAGGAGTACCCCACATGGTTTTGACCCTTTTGAGTATAGTAATAGTAATCGTTGGGTGGGAATTCTAGGATTTGGTGGTGCAACTATTTCAAGGATCGAAGATGGTACACATAACAGAATTAGTGGCCATTTAGGGTATGGTAATGGTGCTTTATGTTTGAAAGATATATTAAACCCTTCGCTTGTTAGTTTGAGAAATATGGAGGGTAGCAATAGTAATAGTGGGACTGGAATTCTAGGATTTGATGGTGCAACTGCTTCAAGGATTGAAGATGGTACGAATAACAAGATTGGTGCTATTATAAAATTTGGAGATTCTTCTACAAATGTTTCTACAAGTTCAAGCACAATCATAAACAATAAAAATAGTGTGGATCCTACTACTACTACCAAGCATGATATTGATTTATCAAAGTTCAGTGCTGAAGAGGAATCCTCCAATTATGATTCGTGTGGGCTTGATCTCACACTTAGGCTTTAAATTCAGTTTTTATATTTTGATTTCATTTCAATGTTGCTGTTAGTTCGATTGCTACTCTCTAGTTTGTTTGTTTGTTTTTTATGACAAAATTATTACTTTCTAGTTGAATTTATGTATTGCTACTTTTTAGTTGAATAAATCTTGGTATTTATTTTCTTGTTGCTGTTACATCATTATTATATATATATTTAGAAAAGCAATTATTAGTATTTAATTATAATGTTTTGATTGCTTCCTTGATTATGTTTTTTTAATATCTGCAACAAATGCATATTGCAATACAAAGATTTTTCTGAGAAACTAGAAGTTGTGAGTGCTAAGAAACTTTCAAGATTGGCTTTATTGCCTGTTGTGGAGGGAAGGAAAGAGAAGATTAGCAGAAGCTTTGCTGAAACATGATATAACAAAACAAGAAATGTAATGCCAAATATTGTAATCTTATATATTGCACAGAACTAAAACAGCAATCTAACATTCTGCCTGTCATCAACAGAAATTGTTAACAGAAAACTTTTGTGTTCATCGCATTTTTGTAAAAGAGTTGATTCCTTACTTTTATACTGTGGATGAAATCATCTAATTTTGCATTAGTTAGCACAATTATTAATTTTTATTTTATTCATGGCTGCATGTATGAGACATTTCATTTCATTCTATTCTATTTATTTCATTTTTATTTTTTTTGGGACTTGAGAAACATTGTATTCATTTATGTAGACAGTATCAACAAGAGAAACAACTAGCTGAAATGAAAACTTACTCAACATTTTAGCGAGGATGAGCAATATTTCATGTTAATTATTATTGACAAGTAACTCTTTATTTTTGTTCTTCCCTGCATGTTGATCAGATTCACTACAGTCGGGTGAAATCCCGCATTCACCACGTCAGTGACCATTGGATCAAGATCGGATGGTGAAGATCTCAATCAGATTTTTGAGTATTTAGAGAAAACTAAACTTCCGACCTTTAAATCTGCACCGTCTGATCTCGATCTAACAATCACCGACATGATGATTGCGTGAATGCTATGTTTTTGTACTGCAGGAAACCAAGAGCCGTCTGTGCCCATTTTTCTCAACCTCTCTTAAGAAATTATGATAAAAATATAAATTAAGCTTTCACAAAATTCTTGGAACTTTTTCAAGTAACTTCAAATCATAATTCCCCTGAAAATTATCGTATCATAACCTCGCTCGGATAAATCTATTGAAGTTACGATCTGATCGTTGTTTCTTTATGAGGTTGTAACTCCCGAAAAGTTTATTTTCATGGGCTTAGAAATTTGAGGGGCGTATAAAGCAATTACCTTTAAAGTGTCGAAAACCAATAAGCGGAAATCATGTTAAGCCCGTTTCAGATCTCTGTTCTGTTCTAAACTCTTGTGTTCCAAAACGCAACAACAACGCAAAACCAAAGCACCTAACGAATCTAAATCTCAACTTCGTTCCTACGCTCTTCTCGTTCTCGTTCTCGTTCTCATTCCTCTTAGGTAAAATCAATTTCAATTCTTAAACAGCTTTTTTCTTTGCAATTCTCAATGTTCTGCGTTTACATTGTAGCAGAGAAAAGAGGAGAAGAAGATGAAATGGGAGGAACCAGAGTGCAAAGACTATCTGGAATGCAAAAGCAAGTGCTTAGTTTATACAGAGGATTTCTACGCGCAGCACGTTCCAAACCCGAAGAAGAACGCCGCAACATAGAATCTTTAGTATCTCAACAATTTCGCC
>Ga0315914_1000411_pt1 | contig 52102 bp, 27 predicted proteins | sample MpolenodulesMG_FD_203920 | JGI IMG/M metagenome (GOLD analysis project Ga0315914, IMG submission 203920) | Medicago polymorpha root nodule microbial communities from Los Angeles, California, United States - elongated nodules | ecosystem: Host-associated > Plants > Roots > Nodule | place: USA...
CAAAGACATAACTCTCCATCCATGTATAAGTGTTTGCACAAATCAAAAGGAACAAGCCATACTTGGAAATGAATCAACCACCACCAGAGAAAATTTTATCAGCTTGCCACCACCAGCTATTAATTCTTCATCGACCATATTCACCAAAGAAGACCTTGCAGCAATTAAGATTCAAGCTTATTTTAGGGGTCATCTAGTATGTAATTCATAATTTGTAGCAACTGTATCAATTTCGCTAGCAAGTATATAGTTTTACATAATTTTTGACTAACTTTTTTGAATTAAGAGTACAAAATGTGTCCATATTAATTGACTTGATTTGCTACTATTGAATTGAATTGAGCAGGCAAGACGAGCACATAGGGCATTGAAAAGCCTTGTGAAACTGCAAGCATTGGTTCGCGGGGTGTGTGTGAGGAGACAATCGCGTATAGCAATGCAGTGTATGCATGCACTTGTTCGATTACAAGTCAAGGTTCGTGCAAGGCAATTACTCGGTAGCTTTGATCATAGTCGATAATATACTAGTACTAATTAGTAAGTATAACAAATTTTCTCATATCTGATTTATATAATAGTGAAAACTGAAGGAGATGAGATGAGAAAGGAGTAGAGATAAAAAGAAACGAGGGTGAAATTGTAAGAGAAAGAAACTAATAAGAATTTCAATGTGTACATATATTGTGAGGAGTTTTATTTGTTTATTTTACAATCAATTATATGAATATACGTTTGGATTTTGTGTAATGAGCGTTTGTACATATATGCTGAGTTATGTTTTGATTAATTAATAGTTTCATCAATACTAAATTCAAAGTAACTAGTTAGTTGACATATATTTTCGTCCAAAGAAGTGTAATACTCATCCTTCTTTTTCACAAAGGATATGAAATTGGCGTCTATGATGAGGATTGAAAATTTTGTTCTTAGTTTCATCAATTTTGGAGCTCGATTATCGGAAGTAAATATAGATGAGGTTCATACATGTGTAGGAAAGAGATTTAAGATTGGTTATAATGGACCTTTTAAGTTTTAAGTCGGTCAGAAAACATGGTGTAAATAGCAGGTTACATGAATCTTTTAAGTGGATTCTTAGAAAATAGCCACCAAGTTTATATTTTAATAAAATTATTGTTACAACAGTCCTAAAATGAGGATATTTTAATTCCAAGATTACATGTTCTGTTATAAAAAATAAAGAGAAAAATCATTTTGTTTTTAGGACTGATCCTATTGTTTCTTTCTCATGCTGGTTCTCTTGTCAATGTTATTAATGGTTATTTCAGTACTCTTTCGGTACCATAGTCAATGAATGTTGTGTCTATGTATGTTAATGAGTTTAAATGGAACTTGGAAGAATGATGATTTTGCTAATTTTTACCTCATCTTTAATAAACCAAATTTTGAGTATGGTTACTTACTAGTTACTCTTCACCATAACAATGAATGCAGAACATTATTTAATGAACTCATGTTTTTTTAGGAGATTTAACGAAGTCATGATGTGGTGGTGTTTTGAGGATGATGTATAATAACCAGTTCATTTTCGGATTTTGCAACTACTTTGAGTCCATGTATTGTAGTTTTGTCCAAATAATACATACCGTAAGATTTTTAAAATTATTTTTCATTACCAAATAATTAACTAAAAAAAATATTTTCTTATATATCTGACCCATTTAAATATTTTTTTAGTTAATTATTTTAACTTTAAATATATCTTATTTTTCGTACATTTAAACTTGACCCCTTTTAAATTTGATTCCAATGTGATATTAATAATACTAATATTTGGCCTCCTTTTGAAAGAGTTGTTAGTTGGAAATCAAAATATTATACTACTAAATGATTGAAAACTATTTAATTGTTTCGGAATTTTTATACTGGTTATTTTTAAGAATTTCAAGGTTGAACTAACCTAGCAACATGTTATAATTTGAGTGGTCAAAACCAGAGGTGCAACTTCCTTTCATTTTGTGTGTAGATTATGAAAAATGCTATTTATAGCGAGTTGGAATCACGCATAGCCCTAAGCCCATTATGTTGAGTATTTTGCCAAGCATTTGTTATTGACTTCCATCTTTTCCACCAACTTCCAGGCAATTCCACAAAGCTCTGATTTTCCATTCGTTAATTTATATTCGTGATACGTTCTTAGAGCACTCTCTCCATCCTAAATTATAAGCAAAAAAAACTCATTTTCTTTGTCCCAAATTTTATCATATTTAATTATGTTTTTTCAAAAGATTATCTTTTCCAAATAAAAATTAAATGCAAAGTGCATTCAATTTGCTCTTTTTATATATTCCTATAAAACTTAATTCAAAGATAACACAAAAAACTATGTTACAAACTACTATGTTTTAGTTTTCTTAATAAGTGTGATTTTTTTTTCTTATAATATGGGACCGATGGAGTATATTAGATTCTGAATTTTACTTGTACACTTATTTATTATGAAAAAGAATATTAAAAGTAACTAAGTTAGTCGAATTAAGAGTAAAATTAACATAGGAAGAGCCATGAAATACATTTAAATTTATAGGAGAATTAGACGTGAATAATCATTTTCAAGATGATTCGTTGGTCTTTATAGGTCATGTGATTTGTTTCTTATAAAAAAAAATACCGGAGGGAGTATTTATTTATTCTCTAATTGAAAAATTAAACATCCAGTAGTAAATACAAATAGTCATAATACAAAAGGACTAACTAATTTTAAACTATATGATCCTCAACCTTCCATGTTTTTTGTCATTTAAAAAAAAAACTTTCCATGTTTTTTATTTGTTTCATTTACACAAATGACAAAAAACTCATAACATGGATCAAAACAACGACCTACATTCACGTAGACAGACACCTAGACAACCATCCACACCGAAATTAACATGTACTAAGTAGTACATGAATTCAAAATGTGAAAGCAAATAAATTAAGAAAAAAAACAATGTGACAAATTAACAAAACCTTTGCGTTTGAGTTTAACTCCTAGCTAGCAAACATGAAATAGTAGTGAGATATTGGCACGGCTCAATCAAACCCAAAACCACACAAGTACGATATATCTTGGTGGTTTATCACTTGGTCTGAGTGAACCAGGCCAATATCTCATTAACTACTTCAAGTACATATATGCATGTATATACTATACTCCAATCAATGTTCTTTGTTTTGTTTACATCATGAGATATATAAGAAGAGAAGAAAAGAAAAGAGAAGCACAGCAAGAACAAAGGAAGGAATTGAAAGTGTGAGTATGAGAATGTCTTAGATGATAACAGTATTTAAGATTTTCACAAGAGGGGTCTCATGATTCCTGTACATAGCATTTAAAACCTCGACTACCAAAGCATAAAGCTGGGACATAGCATTTAAAACCGTAATTCTCCCTCCATTCCCACCTTTTTGTTTTTTTCCACTTTACTACAATGTTTTTTTTTCTTTACGTTCACTTATTACAATGTAATGTCCTTTTAAGTGTAAAATTTTAATGTTACTTTATTTGTCCCATAAATATAACTGTCATGTTTACACACACAAGAAAAAAATTACAGTACAAAAATTGTTGATATTTAACTATACTATATACATCACTCTCAAATTATTATTTTCTACTTTATATTTATGCTAATATGAATCAACCAATAGTTTCTTTTTTGAAAATTCGGGTATTTGACACTATTAGTTGTTTATAGTTTGTTATTGTTTCATATTGCGCAGGATGTTAAATGTATAAATATATGTTTGAGTATGTTCATCCTTTAAACTAACTTTTAAGATGAGATTCAAGTCCATTTAACAACCTCAAGCATCAATCAACGAGTAGTAAATGAGTGTAATTTGTTAAAATTGTGCCATGGAAGGTGTAAATTTTTCACTTAGAATATGCGAGATTCAAATTCATTCTACTAGTAAAGAAAGTTAAAATTAACCCTTTTCTTTGTTTAGAATATTGGTTGCATAAAGGGGAGGGGAGGACTGTAATTAATGTGAAGAGTGGCTTGGCCATTGATGATGGCGATACTTTGTTGTTGGAGACACCAGAAAGAGCATCTCATTGAATGAGGGAATCTCTCTCTGAAATATACAGGCTGCAACATTAATAGGCAAGGTAGTACCTATTAAACTCTGTTTCAGAACTGTCCAAACAATTTGGCTCTCCAGAGGTGAGAATAGGCATTGTTACTCAAAGAGGTTTATGGCTTACTTGTGTTAAATTTAGACCATAAAAAATCTAATTAGTTAAAAAGGTTAGACCATAAAAAATGTCATTTAGACTTATATTTACTTAAAAAGGTTGCTGATTGATATACTCCATCCGATCATATTTATAAATAAAAAATTACTTTTTAGGTTTATTGAATACCTAATATATTTGGTCTATAAATATATATTATATACATTAGGTATCCAATAAACTTAAAAAATAGTATTTTGCTTATAAATGTAACTAGTTGTTAAAAAGTTGACTTTTAAATAAACTTTAAAAAAATACTCAAATAAGTGAAGTAATGGATGAGATTCATATGCCAACAATTTTAAAATAAACTGATACAATTCAATTATGCTAAAACTTCATACAGTGTGTAGGATGGAGAGAATATTGTTTCTTTTGAGAGTGTAAGTAAGGGCCTGGGTGTGGGGGTTGACCTGAAAAACAATTCTACAAATTAAATGCCTTTTATGTTTGCTCAATATGGCAAAGCAGTATCTCTGTCGCAATATGAACTTTTGTTTTACATGTGCCCATGCTTCAATAGTAGTACTACTTTGTAGTTTGGTTGAGATGGTATTTATGGGAACCATTAATAGTAGCCCATAATATTTATCTATGTCAAGATAAATATCACTTTGCCTTTTTTTATACCTCCTCTCCATGACATTCTAAATATCTGATTTGTAATAATTTTCTCAAATTATTTCTCACTTTAAAATAATATAACAACATTATTATTTTTTCGAACTATATCATCATTTACCCCTAAAAAATAACTATATCATCATTTACTTAAATAGTTAATTCGTCTTAGGATTAGATATCAAGTTAAAACAAAAAAACTTTTCACCTAGCTAAACTTTAATAGTCCATTCAACTAGCTAGTTCACTAATATTCCTATTTTCAACTACTTTTGTTTCAAAGAGGTAGCATAAGTGTTGAGTCAGGACACCCAAAAAAGTTTGAGAATGTGGTTTAAAATTTAAATTTTAGCAACTAACAACTAATTTTTGTTTCAATAAAAAAAACGTTTGTCTATTCAATATAAATTCAAAAACTCTAGTTAACATATGAGTATTTATTATTTTATTATTGAATTCAACATAATTACTATTTTTTTTATAGAAATATGCATTCCCTAAAGTAACACTCATCATATTGAGATGAGTGAATTACTTCCTACTACCACACATGAGATTTTAAATGAAAACTACCTCAATTCATTCTGAATCGAGCAAACGCTCCCAGATCCATTTATATAGGTTCAATACAGAAAATTACCCAAATCCAACAATCGGGTCATTTACTCACAACACATTTTCTCTTGATGAGGGAGGTGCTCGTAGCACACGAGAGACCATTTCAACCGACTGGCAACATCTTTTAAACGTGTCTACAAATCTCTGTCTCTCGACGGTTACGATTCCCACGAATTTGTAACCGTCAAACCCTATGTATGCCCTACTGACGAGACCTGCACCTCCACACTACATAAAGGGGACTCTAAGCAGTCTCCAAGGTTAGATTTTTTCTACTCTCATAACCCCCATTCTTATTCTCAATACTAACTTAAGCGTCGGAGTCTCTGCAGGTACACACCTTACTGCCGTTCTAGTCTCAGCAACCACATACAATCACCTTCAAACGCCGCGCCGGTAGTCACTTTCTGATCATGCATGATCAGTCTCGATTCCAACAATTGACCTCGCAAGTTTAATAAGCTCTGCTAATAAGGAATTGTTCAAGAAAATTTGAGTTCAATTTTTGGATAGAAGAGTTCTCGATTAGATTTTTCTTATCCTTGACCGAACACTATCTTGAGAACTATGTGATTAACAAAAAACAAAAAAAAAACAAGAAAAACCACCTCTTAAATTTTAATTTTACCAAAAATCAGAGAGCTCTACTAGCTCTCTTCTTTTGACAAAAAACTACCTCTTGTTGATTTATGCAATTTCTTTATTTGATATTTCACCGATGGACTGGTCAGTTTTTATTTTTATGATAATAAAACTAACCTTTATTCGCAAAAAATGGATTAAAGATAATCATTAATTTATTATTTTCTAAAAAAAAAACTCTTTAAAAACATACCCTTTAGTATAACTTTATTGTGAAAATTTTCTTTATTTCCCATATTTTTCTCCTCTTTAAGGTCGTCCCGTCCAAATTCCCAAAGAAAGCATAAATAATTACATACTTTTTGCATTCTTTATCTTTGATAATGTCTATTTAACAACATGCATATTTTTATTTTATTTTGTTTATGATAGCAACATGCAACTTTTTTTTGTTACAAGTGGGAAAGAAGACAAGAAAAAAAATAGAGAAAACAGAAAGCTAACACCTGACAAAAAAGACGCTTATGGCATCAACAATCAACGAAGAACACAAAATCAGAGAGACTGTATCGAAAACCACCAAACTCTCAGAACTCCTAGCACCCAACATAGCCAATCAATTAGCAGTAAAGTTTCCTTCCCGGAGAGTATGAAGCAATGCAATGGACCAATCTTGACTCAATAATTTTTTAATCAAACTAATCAAGTTGCCAAAACCTATGAAGCACATTCCGGGGGGGTCACAAACCAAATGGATCACATGGAGAGAATCTAAATAGCAAACAACATGACAATGACCAATAGACCAACACAAATCCAAACCATTAGCAAACAACATGACAATGACCAATAGACCAACACAAATCCAAACCATGATATTAACCAAGAATCTCATAGTGAGTAGTAATACATGAGGGGTCAATGCTACCATAAAAAGGTGCATGGAAAGGAACCCTTGTGATCCCTAATAAGCCTTTTTGTGATGACTGCAAGGAAGCTCGCGATTGAAAATTGTATGATCCACTACAACGTCGTTCGCATCTTGACTGTGGTTGACATCATCACACAAGCCTTTCAGAATCAGAGGTTGTTCAACTAGGTCATAATAGTCGCTTGCCACATGGTGGAGTCGGGGCAAGAGCAGCAGATGTTGTCCTATGAGATGTTGATTATGAAAATTATGGATCATTTGATTTGGTAAGTGAAGTGAGTTGTATAAGAAAATGGAACAAAGAGAGTCGGAGCACAGTAGGAAAAGGATGCTACTTAGGTCAGCCCTGAGACTTGGAGTACCATGGGAAAAGTAATAAAATGATGTCGTTCTAACTATTTGAATATTATTCTCCTTTCATTTTCTTTTCATTGCAAAATCATTAATGATTCTTTCAAAATCAAGATTCTTTAAAAAAAAATTAAGAGAAATCAAAGCAAGACTGTTTTGTGGCATAGTAAATCGCAAATAAGATTTTAACAATTTCAATTTAAAAAAACGTCTTCCAGTAGATGCAATAGAAGATTGAATAATTAATCTTATTTTATGTGTTAGTGTTATGCATGCATTACGAAAACAATTTATTTATTTGTTTGATAAAGGCTCAAGAAAACAATAAAAGGTAGAACCCTATACAATTAGAGAACACACAAGAGAAAGCAAGCCAAAACTATTCCTAAGATGCAAAGAAACTTCTAGCATCTAGCATAAGCTTTGCTTTTAATCAAAAGAAACCTAAACTGCTAAACAAGAAAATGCAGCCATGTTCACCAACATATCTAGCACTACAAAAGAGAAAGACCAAATATCAAAACAATCAAATCTATCCCACTAAGATAGAATTATCAACCATCCAAACATTTACAAATATTTGGAATTGCTTTTGATGACACCCTTTTTAGAACGAGTTTGTATGTGCTCATTAATTGTGCTTTGAACCCCTGTATCATTTAGCTTATTGGCATGTTTCTTCTTATTATACTTCCTCAGCCTTCTTGACATAAAAGGAGTGAATAAACAATTCAATATCATATAATTTGATTTTGATTCATTTGGTAAAACCTCTATAATGACTTTTAATTCTTAGAATGCAATTTCACCATCAAGATCATAAAATTGTTATGTTCTATGTGTGTTTCAAAAAGTTTGCAACATGATTTCGAATTGTTATCATGGAATTTTCCAAGTCTTTCGATACTATATACATTTATATATATATATATATAGAGAGAGAGATATTTTTTTATGGATATGTAATTATAATTTTACTTGTCCAAGAGATGTTAGCTCAGTGGTTAGAGTTTCACTTTGTAATCTCAAGAGACAGAGATTGAATTCCACCTGAAACAATTGTAATATGATTATTAGTTCCACTGGTATTAAATGTAGTGAAAACACAAGAAAGAAGAAGTCTGAATTGGGTTCTTAATTATCTTTTTGCAAACTCAGTGTTTCCAAAATCCTTTTTGAGAATCAGATAAGTTATAAATATCTTTTAAAAACAAGATAACTTTTTAAATAAAGAGATAATGGAAAGAGAATATCAACACAAGAGATATATATTGGTTTGCTACTAATCTGTTAGCTAGTGTAATCCCTTCATCCTATAGGATTTCACTAGCAATCACACAGTCACACTGACCATAACCTGATTATGTACACTTAAACCTTTTGAGGCATTACACCAATACTAGACAAGTTACAGATTCAATGAAGTATTTTGAAATTCAATTGTTTAACTCGCATATCTCGTAAAGAGGATATACAAATGAATTTCAAATACAATGAAATAAATTTCAACGATGAAATATCTCTATAAAAATGTAATTGGCATGATATGTAGGGGTCCGGTTCACACATAATCGACGAAATCAAAAATCCAAACGAAACCAAAAAGTATTAGGTGTTATCTAATTCGGTTCAAAATCAAACTGAACCGATCGAAACCGGTCTCATCTTTCACTCAGCCTCACTTCACAATAATCAATCTTATTTCACTTTCTCTCAACTCTCCCAAAAAAGAAACCCTAGTTACAAGTCACACCCAACCTCCTCACCGTCACTAAGATCGACATCAACTACCGCTCTTACCTCAGTGCCATCTCTTTGTTTGTTATTGTTTGAGTGTCATGATTTGAGTATGAATTGGCTTCTATTTGGTTGAAAGAATAATAGAAAAAGTTTAGGTCGTGCTTTTTGTCATTTCAACTTAGAAGTTGATGAAATAGATTTGATTTAGGGAAAATTTAGACTTATTTGAAGTTCAAGATTGCTTGTTAGTTTCTATTTGTTTTCATTTATTTCATTTTTCTAGTGCTATTGAATTAATTGTTAACATAGGGGTTTTCCAAGCAGAATTTTTTTGGGTACTTGGGATGGTTACTTTGCATGCGTGTGTTAGGTTTTTGTGTTTTTTCCTTTCATATTGAGTGTTATCTTATTATGTATGATTCACAATAGATTTGCCTGTCATAGTAGTATTTTAGTTGCACACATGATTTTTGAATGTAACATGGAAGGGGAATTAGAATATGGACTTTTTTTTTATTGTATTTTTAAACAAACCAATAAACCAAATCAATTAGTTTGGTTCTGTTCCATTTTTTGAAAAGCATTGAAAATTGAATCAAACCAAATTGATGTAGATTTCATAACAATTTTTTTACTAAAAACAGATCCAAACTGAGTTGTTACACCATTAATGATATTATTGGATGCTCGTGTAAAAAATTTAACACCGTGAGTGCATAAAATCTAATCTCTTCTATTATAATTTAATTTATATACATCAACGGTGTAATCATACATGATGCATCTAATCAAACCACACAATGATGCCATTTTTTAAGGCTGGTTTCTAAAATATCACTACAAATAACTATTCTGTTAATCCATGGAAATCGTTGTCGCTGGATCTGTTATACATTACTAGTAGTGACAAAAACCAGTAAATACCAACATTACTAAGTTTTGTTTAATCTCTCTTTAAAGCTTTAAACAATTCTAAGTTTTGTTTTGTTTTTTATACAAACTGTGTCAAATTTGAAACAATACAATTTTATATGATATGTAGCGATTAAAACAAAGTCCATTACGACATAAATGAATTGACAACTCTTGTCTCAATCCCATGTTACAAAACTAAAATTGACTTAAGCTGAAATTCTATGAGGTGGGCTAGGAATCTTGAATTTAGGTTCATCAAAATTCAAAATAATAGAATTTTCAATTGAATCTTATTGCATCATCAAACAATGTCCAGCCACGGCAACAAGAAACCATAACTTTTGATGATTATTCCAAAGATACCTTTAGAAAAATGTCCAAAATTAATTATACTATATAGTCCAAACCACACTCCACCAACCAGAAAATTTTCCTAAAAACTTAAGTCATTTTCTTTATATTATGAATTTCAATTCTTCAAAGTATATTTCCCATTTACCAGAATCACTTTTACCAAATGATGCATCACCAGAATGGAACAACAAAGCAGACAATGCATGGCAACTAACAGCAGCAACATTAGTGGGACTTCAAACTGTTCCTGGGCTTGTAATACTTTATGGCAGCATGGTGAAGAAAAAATGGGCTGTAAATTCAGCTTTCATGGCCCTATATGCATTTGCTGCTGTACTAGTTTGTTGGGTTTTGTGGGCCCATCATATGGCATTTGGTGCCAAGCTTTTGCCTTTTGTTGGAAAGCCAAACTTTGCCTTGAGTCAGAAGTTTCTACTTTCCAAGGCATCAACAAATTATTATTTACCAATGGCTGATTTTGTTTTCTATCAATTTGCTTTTGCTGCAATTACTCTTGTGTTGCTTGGAGGGTCTTTGCTTGGGAGAATGAATTTCTATGCATGGATGTTGTTTGTTCCTATGTGGCTTACATTGTCTTATACTGTTGGTGCTTTTACTATATGGGGGAATGGCTTTCTTGAGGGGAAAATAATTGATTATGCTGGAGGATTTGTAATTCATCTATCATCTGGTGTTGCAGGTTTCACAGCTGCTTATTGGGTAATTGATTATAATTAACAAAACAATCAAGTGGTTTGATTGAGATTAAGTGATTAATGAACTCCAGTTAAACACAAATTATTTGGGAGAATCTGAGTTCAAATTCCAGCTGGAACAATTCTTGAAGACTTCGATTACTTACCTTGCCGAACTTCAGATACTAGAACCCTCTTTACAAGTCGAAGGGTTAACACCAAATAAAAAATATTGAACTATCAACTAAAATTTAAAAGAATTTACTTCGCCTCTCCTCGCATTCATTATCCTCTAATCAAATGGACCACCCTTAGATATAAACTCAACAAAAATAAAATCGCAACATATAGTAACATGATAAAGTCAGGTACTTGGATCCTTTGCAGTTTGCAGTAGTTGCAGACCTATCAGATTTCGGTGCAAAAACCAACTGTATTGGCTACAACAATGCACTGCTGCAAAGGAACTAGTTTTTATAACAACTTGTGTAACATGTATGACATGCATTGGACTGTCACATATTTGAGTTCCACCTTGGAACACAAAAATCAAGTAAAATTTTGCAAAAATATAAAAATAAAAATCCAAATATACATACAAATTAATTTCAATACACTTTATATATCTATCTATCAGGAAGGAATGCCTAAATTGTTATATGAGTGATATTTATTGAACATTTGAAGACTTATTCTTCTGATTAATGTTGATGATAATGGCAGGTTGGTCCAAGAACTTCAAATGATAGACAAAGTTTTCCTCCAAATAACATAATTCACATGCTTGGAGGTGCAGGGTTCTTATGGATGGGTTGGACAGGTTTTAATGGTGGAGCACCATTTCAAGTGGGAGAGATTACATCCTTGGCAATATTCAATACTCATTTGTGCACTTCTACAAGCATACTTGTTTGGCTTTCTCTAGATATGGCTGTATACAAGAAGGGCTCATTGATAGGTTCTGTCCAAGGAATGATGACCGGTCTCGTTTGCATTACACCGGGTGCAGGTAAAGCTCACATAAACAACGCATTCAATAGTTGCAAGATATGATTCTGAAAACTTCTAAGCTTACATGTCCACAAGTGATGACATTATTTTTACCTATGTATGTGACAAGGATTGGTGGATCCATGGGCAGCAATACTGATGGGAGTTTTGTCGGGTTCAATTCCATGGTACACGATGATGGTGTTGCACAAAAAATCATCATTCTTTCAACGTGTAGATGATACATTAGGAGTCTTTCACACTCATGCTGTGGCTGGTATTCTTGGGGGAATTCTTTCTGGTGTGTTTGCCAAACCTAAACTTTTGAGGATTCTCTATGGACCTGAAACTCCTTATGGGTCTGGCTTATTCTATAGTTATTTTGATGATGATATAGGCCAAGGAATCAAGCAAATGTGGTACCAATTATTAGGAGCAATTTTTATTACTATTTGGAATGTAGTTATTACTAGTCTCATTTGTATTCTTTTAAATCGCTTTGTGAATCTTCGAATGCAAGAAGACGACCTTGAGGTTGGTGATGATGCTGCTCATGGGGAAGAAGCTTATGTATTATGGGGTGATGGAGAAAGAATGCGGCTCCCTCTTCGTCTACATACAAGTCCAATAATTCCTTCCATTTCTCACCAAAGACATTCAACTCCTATCAATAAAATTGATCGATGAGTGATATTTTTATTATTGGAGTTTCAAGTGTGAGTAAAAAAACTCATACATTTGATAGAAATGTGTGAGTTGAGTAACATATATGCGAAAGATGGCTCGGAAATCCATTTTTTTTTTAAGATTTTAGATCAAGACGTGATGTCCAAACCATTTGTATATAGTTGTTTGTTTGTATACCACTCTCATACCACCGTTGTATTCTCATATCATCTATGTTATATTAAGCATTGATAAAATGATCGACGCGAATGTTGTACTTATACTTTTGACAGCCTTATCAAACTCAGATAAACATAATCAAAAGCAGGTGATCAACCATAGAAAATTAGAGGTGTACTATTTTTCCTAAGCCACCAAACTAAGACACTCAAGAAACTACACACGCCAAAAAACTAACGAAAGACAATGGTTAAGCAACAACCAAGACATGTTGGTCAAGTATGAAAATCCTAAAATTGAACCGAATAATCAAGTATAGCCAACTTGATTATACCAAAATGGCTAATTTATTTTGAAAAATATATATATTCCTTATTGGTATATTAAATTGTTAATTAAAAACGAACAAAAATATATCTTTGCCGAGCAAAAGCATGGATATTTTGTAACATTTTGAAATATTAAATAGATGTAGTCTTGTAAATTAATTGTTCCCCTAAAAATAATGTAGATTAATTGCTATTATTTATAGGGCATGTTTGCACAATATCTTTTTTTTTAAAGGATGTTTGCACAATATCTATGCTATATATAAAGAAAACAACTTCTTTCAACTCTTTTGGGTTGAATTTTTTTTTCCAAAAATACCGTCAATTTTCAATACAAATAACACATGTAACAAATAGATAAGAATAAATTTAAATATTAAAAAAAATGTAACAAACACGATAAGAATACACATATGTCTGGTTTTTTCCTTTATCATTTAAAAAGTGTAACAAACTAGATAATTATATTTATACTTACCTTTTCATTATCTCAATTATACCCTTAAACAACTTTTTCTATAATAAAGATTGTTGTTGGTGTCATTAAAAAAAAAATTAGATTATATTTTTTTTATATTGTTGGAGTCATTGAAATAGATAATCATGGTAATCAAAATTTTATAAAAAAAAATACCGTTCATAATTTTCAAACGTTAGCGCAATAAAAAGAGCGGAAAGACGGACACGTAAATACCCGTCTTTTCGCTAGGGTATATAAACAAAAGTATGATCAAGTAACATAACCACGATCAAATTGATTTTTTATTTAAAATTATATATTAGAGTGTCTGAAAAAATTGTTTTTAGTACTAATAATATATACTTGTCTTTTCGCTAGTATATATAAACAAAAGTAACATAACCACGATCAAATTGATTTTTTATTTAAAATTATATATTAGTGTCCGGAAAAATTGTTTTTAGTACTAATAAATATTATCTTGTGATCCCTTCAAAAAAATATATTATCTTGCGATGTACAATATCATTTATTATTGGGAGATTAGTCAATTTAGTCCCTGAATAGGAAATGAGTCGTCACTTTAGTCCCTGAATACAGATAAATTGCAAAATAGTTCCTGAATGTAGACTCTATTAGTCAATTTAGTCTCTGAATGCAGACTCCATTAGTCAATTTAGTCCCTAAATGTAGACTCTATTAGTCACTTTAGTCCTTGAAATTGACTAACAGAGTCTACATTCAAGGACTGTTTTGCAATTTCTCTGCATTCAGGGACTAAAGTGACTACTCCTTTCCCATTTAGGGACTAAAGTGACTAATTCCCCTTTATTATTTATGTACCATTCTTGTCTCCATTATTTATTTTCTTTTTATGTATTTTGTCCTTTCCTTTTATTCTCTCCCCATTCAACAATATGAAGTCAACTATATTTTTCTATAATTTCCCCAATTCCCTTCCTCAATAGTTAATAGTCATTGACCAACAAAATCACTTTCATTTTGCCTTACGTCATTCATATATCGTGCCTTGTTAGTTCTCGACATTTGTCTTGCATAGCCATAACTCATTATTCTTAAGTATATACTCTCCATCTTATACTATAAGCCATTTTAACATAAAAAAAAAAATCTTATTTTAAAATACATTTATTCAATAGAGTATTAATTAGTATTAATATCTCCTTAGGTTTAAAAATTTACAATATGAAAGTTAAACAAAAGGAGTAACAAAAAAATTTAAGAATCGATTAAGGCTCTCAAAGAGTCATAGCTTGTGTGTCTCATCAACATGGAGAAACTATCAAAAATGAAAAACAAGTTTTTCAAGTTTCTACCAAAACGACCCGTAGCTTCGGTTTCTAGTTATCAAAACCCAACACTGAGTCCTAACGCAAGTGTTACAACTGCAAGAAAGGTTTCAATAATTCCAAAAGAAGCACGAAGAAAGCATAGAAGTATAAGCTTTAGCGCGCGAGAACCATCCTCTCCTAAGGTTTCTTGCATGGGTCAAGTGAAGTGTAAGAAGAAGAAGAGAAAGGCCAAAAGGGTTCATCAATCTTCAACAAAAAAGAATGATTCTGTTACTAGTCATGAAAATAAGAAGATTCTGTTACAAAGTGAGAAAGCTTTGGTCGTAAAAGAGAACCAAGAGTTGGCACCCTCTATGTTAGTACCGTCGTTGGGTATGATGAAGAAATTTGAAAGTGGTAGAGGTTCATTATCTGATTTTGATGCTACACTTGTAGTTAGCAGCTTAGTAGAAAAATCAATCTGGTAATGCAGTTTGTGTGGAAAAAGAATGTTAGCACAAGTTATTGTTGTGATATCTATTTATGATGGCTGTTTTGTAAAGTTTATATTGGAGAAAAATAAAATATGTTTTAAGTTATTTTCTTAGTAAGATGAAGAGTGTGATTTGGTTAGTATGGAGTAATAAATAAACAACTAGGTTCTGCTTTAATTTATGTAGCTGGGAGAAAATTCTATGTGAGCTTGATTCAAAGTATCATCTTGAGTTATTTTTTGTCCCTTAAGATCGGTTGCAGAATTAGTGATCAATAGCAATGATTTTCGTCATGTAAACCTATAGTTTCACATGAGAGAAGATCCAGTTAATTCTCATGTAAATGATATTGCGAGAAATTTATTAAATTATTCTCGGTTGCACCCTTTAGTTTAAACTTAAAAGTTAAATAAAAGTAAATTTAGGATGATATGGATGAAAAGGAATAAAAGTCAATCAGTTTCCTTGCTTTACAATACAACGTACAAGATAAATCTAACTAATTTTTGTTATCAGTCTTCACTTCCTCAAAAGTGTTAAAAAGAGCCCCTGAGTGCAGACCCTTCCCCAAGGGACTAAACACATTCAGTTATCTTTCAAAGAGCTTATTCGAGAATAACCTATTCTAAAAGCAACCTATTTTAATTTTAAGTCAAAACTCTCTCAATTGTTTTTTTTTTTTTGTGGTGGCTGGGGTTTGAACCCCGGACCTTGCATATATTATATATTGTCCCTACCAACTGAGTTAAGCTCACGAGGACACTATCTCGATTGTTTGACTCAGCAATCAAAATTCAGTCAAATTATTTCCTCACTAGCAGATCACAGTGCAATTGTTATGACAAAAAAATAAAGAAAGAAAAGTTAAATTGATTAACAATAACATGGGAACAATAAAAATAGACAGCCATATAGAATTTCTTTTTTAGTTACCTTTCTTCTACTGTGTGAGGAGATATATCACAACTGAAACGATGGTATATCAAAATGTTGATCTGTTTGACTTTAAGGTTTGTATTATCTACTGTCATGAAACAAAACATCAATCACCGCTTTGTTTGTGGTATTTGATTGCACGTTGGCAGGATTATCAAAAAGAACATCAAATTTAATTTACATCAACAGTTTGGTGATCTCGACCAAATTACAAGCTTCAAATGAACTGAACCCTTTTCTATATATCCCTTCAAGCACAAATCAACATATGTAAATTCTAACCAGGTTTCTATCTTGTCTTGAATCTACCATTCATAATTGTAATTTTTTTGCACAATGAAACTACCTAACTGAAGTTGAACCATAGGAATTTGTCCCAAGAGACTCCTCAACTATACTTAACAATGTCAATTAACTTCTAGCATAGTACAGCTTGTGTAGATTAATGATCATCTCCTAGGACGAAGACATGACTATCAGTTCTCATCTTCTCGATAACTAGAATCAGTTATTCAACGTAATTAGATGGTGTATCCCATTATCTCCATTTCCTAGTTCCTACAAAATAGCATCACATTGAGTGTGAGCTTCTTTACCCATTGTCCTACCTAAGCTTACCAAGGTCTCAAAAATATCAGTCGTTAATGGATGAGTTTCATCATTTACCCCAAATTTTTTATGACCTGATTCCAGCTCAACAGAGCTATAACCAATTGGCTTCTTGATTTCTTTCTCCCTGATTACTTTCCTCAATCTGGCTGCATCCTTCCACCGACCTTCAACTTCGTACATCTGTGCTAGAATCACGTAACGCCCAGCATTGTTAGGGTCCAAAACAAACAACTTCTCTGCAGCCAACTCAGCAAGTTCGATATTTTTGTGTATTCTGCTTGCACCCAGCAAGGCACCATAAACATTTTTCCCTGGTTGGATTGGCATAGATTGAATTAACTCCATTGCTTTTTCCAGATTACCAGCTCTTCCCAAAAGATCCACCATACAAGCGTAATGAGCCTCACCTTTCACAACACCATAAGTTTCCATGGTCTGAAAAAGGTGCCAGCCCTCTTCATGCATACCAGCATGGCTGCAAGCCGACAACAAAGACAAAAACACAATGCCATCCGGATGCAAGCCTGACTCAACTAATTGCCGGAACATACTGAGCGCCTCCTGAGCAAAACCATGCATCCCATAACACCTAATAATTGCACTCCACACAATGACATTTCTATCCGATATCTGATCAAAAACGGCTTTTGCCATTCTTATATAGCCACAATTCGAGTACAAAGTTATAAGACCACAACCAACAGCAGGATCAAGTTTCATCCCTGTCTTGACAATATAACAATGAATCCAATATCCCGCGTGAATATCCGCTTTCTCAGCAAACGCAGGAAGAACAGTCACAAGCGTGGCATTATCAGGAAAACCTATACCATCATCCCTCAACATATCACAAAACAGCATCACAGCCTCGTCCACATAACCATTCACGATATATCCCGATATCATAGAATTCCAACTAACAATATCTCTCTCAGGCATTTCATCAAACACTTTCCTCGACGCTTCGATCTCCTTACACTTCGCGTAAAACGCAACAAGTGCATTACCAACAAACAGATCAAACTCCAACCCACACTTCACAACATTACCATGAATAATTCTACCCTTTAAACAATCCCTCTCAGCACCACAAGCCTTAAGCACAAAAGGGTAAGTGTACCGATTCGGAGCAGCACCGCTTAAACGCATCACATTGTAAACATTTAAAGCTTCAGCAAAAGGACCCATATTAGCATAACCCTTGATGACATTGTTCCAACAGAAAACATCTCTTTGGGACAAATCGTCGAACACCTTGCGTGCGTGTTCAACATTGGTTCCACCGAACTGTGAATATTTGTCGATTAGTTTAGCGGCGATAAATGGGTCTTGTTTGTGGCCTCCGATGATGATTTGGGCGTGGGTTTGTTTAATGCTGTCGGTTGTTTTGCAATGGTGAAGTTGGTCTGTGTAATGAAATGAGGTTTTTTTAAGGTTTGGTTCCAAAAATTGGTGCAGTTTTCGTGGTACGCGGTGCATTGGAACTCATTGAGGTGTTTGTTTGGAATGTTTTCGGTATAATTTGGATTTTATTTTTTAAATTTAAATAGTGTACTAGGTCTATACGGATATTTATTTATTTGTTTTTTGACAAAATCTATACCAATAAAATGAGTTTGTTTAACATGTATAATATTGCACATGTTAAATCAACTAAAAGTAACAAGTTTTTATTGAAAAACAACAATTATTTGTTAATATTTCAAAATAAAAAACAATTATTTATTAAACAATTATATTTAATACAAAATATACAAGTTTCAATGTAAAGTTACCATACTGTGTCAAACAAAATATAGTTACTATTTTAATTTTTTTTTTGACAAACTATTTTAAACTTTTAAACGTATGCACATGATAAAAAAAATGCACTTTTAGGAAGAAAAAAAAATTCTAAGTGGTGCTATATAGTTCAACGCTCTATCTCGCACGACAAAGAACAACATATAGTTTGTTTTGTTAAAACAAACAGGTCAAAAAGACAAACACTTCGCACACTAACCTACAACTATTTGTATTCATCCGGATACAAATTCCAAAGTATAATAGGAGGTATCCACTTAGTTTTTGCTAGCAAAAACCTCATGTGATCGTCTCTAATTCATATATTGATGTCTGCTTTGTTAAGGGCATTGTTAAATGATGCATCGACATTAGATGTGTACCTCCTCGTCGTCAATTTACCTAAGCGTATTGTATCTTTGACGCGTTGATTTTCGTAGACTCTATAATTGGCTTCTTGAGTATTCTGACAATTCCTATGAAATATGGAGGCTCTTTGATATCATTTTATACCTTATTATTTTATTTGTCCATATGCTCTAGAGCATGGTACTGACTAAAAAATGATGATTCTTGTCTACAACCTGCAAAATAGTGAAAACATTATGTGCAACAATGTTGTTCACGTTTAGAGCTTCAATAATAACATTCCACAGTTTCAATCATTGCCAACACTGCATGCTTTTACTGCACAAGAATAGATATGTATCATGTCTTCATCTTCATTACATAAGGCATGGTGAGATGAACAATGAACACCACACATATGCAATCTCAACCTAGTAAGAAAGGCAAGTGTAGCTTACTTTCCAAAGAAAATATTTTATTTTTGGTGGCAGTTTTGCTCTCCAAATGGCCTTCCAAGTATCGTTTAACATGTGTTGTTTCAAGGCAGTATCATGATTCAAGATGTATCTATAAGCACTTAGAACTAGGTAAATATTGTTTTTTCTCCAATTTCCAAGCAACAATGTCCTGTTGAACCAGGGAAAACATAGGTGTTTTGCTCATATTGTGAGTTGATGTAGTATCAAAGATGATATTAGTGAGTTTGACATTCTAGCTTTTATTGGCCTAAATCAATAAATCTGAAACTGTTAGGTTTTGCATGACTGAACGCATCACATGTGGTTGCTCGATAGGCTGACCACTTTGAATCCAATGATGATCCCAAATTAATATATTGGTACATGTATCAATGCTCCATTTGAAACCACGTTGAACAATCTCCTTTTCACTCCAAATGGCCCTCCAAACATAACTTGGGATATGTCCCACACTCGAGGCAAAGTAGTCACTTGTGAAATAATATCTAGCTCTAAGTAGTTTAATGATCAAAGAGACTGGACTCATGACTAATTTCCATGCCCGTTTACAAATCATAGTCATGTTGAAACTTGTTCAATTTCAAAACTCATGCAACGTAATCTTATGGTGTCGTGAGATGCTCTCAAGAGAGCCAATTCATACCTTGACTATTATCGTTACCCTGCCCCATCAAAGTGAATTGAGCATATTCTCAATTTCATTGAGCAACAGTTTAGAACAGAGAAAAATACCCATAATATATGAACAAATAGATTGGAAGATGGACTTCTGTACCTACTTGTAATAGACATCGACTACACCAATAGTCTATTTTACTCCTAATTATGTCTTTGATAAATTTGAAGGTTTGCCTTTATTCGTCTTAACATATAAATGTATGAAATTATTTTTTTCTGGTAAAAATGTATGTAATTCTATCTCTTGGGAAATTTAATCTTTGACATATTTTAACAAAGCTTCATATGACCAAAATTAATTGACAAAGTCTAGAATGTTCATTTATTAATATATATATCTCTCTCTCTCTCTCTATATATATATATATATATATATATATATATATATATATATTGTGACCGAGTGTTAATAGTTGTTGGGAAAAAATTGATGGAAAAACCCTACGTTGTTCTGGTAAGTATAACTCAGTTGGTAGGGACAATGAATTGTTATATGTAGGGGTCAGAGTTCGAATCTCGGACGCCCCACTTATTCACTTTAAAAAGTGAATTCTAGCTATTAAACTACTTACAACAAAAAAAAAACCTATTTTTTATATATTACTATTTTTCTTTATTTGGTTCATTTGACAAACTTGAAAGATTGATACATAAAAATGTGTTTGTTTCGCTTTGTATACATGGAGGGACCGTATCCTAGTTATGGGGTATCTACGGAAACCACAAAAATATAATGCGCACACACGCATGTGGAGACACAAAAAGTCATTTATACAAAAATACTAGCGCACGGGTCCCATCGACTATAATAGAGACATATAATTGATCTCTAAATCTGAGATGCATGAGTCTTATTTTGTGATTAGGAAATCCTGAAGTATCAAATATGTTCAAAAATTTAATGGCACAGGTGAACTATATATACAATTGAAGAATTAGCCATACATACAAAAGTTAAAATAAAATAGGATTAATAAGAAAGAGCAAATGTTGTGATACAATTACAAAGAAATAGTTTTTTATTTAAGGGGGGTTACAAAGAAATTTTATTCAACAAAAAAATTACAAAGAAATGTTTGTTGGAAGATCTTTGCTTGAGAATGATCCTTGCTTTAAATACCAAGTTATCCCTTCCCATTGATGTTAGACAATGGAAATTGGTGACAAATTGTATTCCTAACGTTGCTTTTAAAGCCCATGCCACCACTAAAATAATACCACTTGATACTTTCTTTTCATGACAAATGCAATTGATATTTCTGGTGGTTTCATAAATTCTCATGTTTCATTATCTTTACCTACATTATATTGTCCAATATAAGAGAATAGTCACTTATGATTAAAAGGAATAGTATCAAAATCCATTGAAGACTTAAAGAATTCAATGACATGTTAACACTTTATTATTCTTCACTTCAAATTTTCTAAACCTGCCACGTAAATGAAATAGCAATAATGTGATAATAACATCTAGCTAGCAAATATACATTTCAATTCAACGTACATTAAGAAAATTATAAAAGCTCCAAATGTATATATACAAAATAATAGATAAAACAACTCTTCAAAAATTACATGTGTTCCTATAGAAACCATTCACCCATTTAGAGATGCATTGAAACAAAGTATGCTACAGAAATTCACCAGTAAAATAGTTTTGAAAAGGACAATTGAGTAGTTTAATTAAGCACTCCACCAATTCATCTTAAGTAGATAGATAATCATTTCTAAAAAGATGATATTGAAAAGGCAAATCACAGTTGTAGTGAAGTGAAAGTATGTATTCATATTTCTTTCTTAATCATAAAGACATCAAATGCATGACAACGCAAACACGTCCTTAAGTAGTTGTTATACATATGCTATTTTAAGATCATTCAAATCATTCAATACTTAAAATAAAGTTTGAGATATTTGAAAATAATGTGATTGTATCACATGTGTGAATCAAAAAAAAAAAAAAAAGCAGGAAGAAATCACAGTTTTAGATATCACTTTCTTAAAATTGAAATGTTTCATGAAATTTTCAACGAGGATATTGGTTAAGATAACATTGTATAAAAAGTAAATGAATCAAATTATGAAGTAACAAAAAAGTTCCACATCACATGGAAACAAATAGCTTCAATATATTAATCAGATATTTCATTTCATATATTTGAATTTTATCAATTATATATTTCACACAAGAGTTTAAGTCGTGTGAGCCTTACGTCGATATTGCATTAGAACGAAGTATTTTTTCTAGACATCACCAGAGTAGAATGAAGGAAAAGATCATGCATGCATAATTTTGTTAAAAGAATGAATATTTTTTACCAAGTTAACAATTAGAGTGAGTGTAATGTAATTCAAGTTAGTTTACTTGAGTGTATTATATTTATGGTTACAAAGTAATAGTAGCATGTTATTGATTTGAAACTTTATGATAATTAATGTTGGGATGTGGAAGAGTATGTTAAGCTTAAGCACAAATGTTGTCCCATCACTGCCACAATCAACTTTAGATAATATTAGTAACTATAGGACATAGATAGGAATATAAAAAAAAATATCAATTTTGAAGATTATAAAAACTCAACCAATCATTTGTGTGACTTCAACAATAATTATGGTTTTATTTTTTAAGGAGTAATTTTGGTTCATTTGACATACTTGAAAGACCGATAATAATGTATTTGTCTATCTCTGTATACACGGGAGAAGGGTAACCTAACTATGGGGTTGCCACGACTACCCTAAAAATATTATATCAAAAATGCACGGATGTGCCTGCACATGCACGTGCAGACATACCGTAATGAAATTTATACCAAAATATTAATAATTACAGTATTTGTGAAAGATCAATGATTATATCGTCCCTTAGAAATAATTATTATATCATTTTTTACTTAAATAAAATTTCTTATTAGTTGTTTTGGTTTGTTCTGCTATTGATTATTACTCCCCCACTAATTACAGTATTTACAAACGATTGATGATTATTTTCTTGTTACTTGTCAATTGTAAATGAGTAAGACAAATTTAATCAAAACTTACTATTAAGGTTTTGTTTGGCCACATTAAACAAATTAATCTAGCTCCCCCACTAACTAAATAACTATAGGGGCGGATCTAGTGTGGTGTGAGGGTGTGCACCTACCACCCTGTATTTTGAAAATTTGCACCAGTAATCTTATATTTTTACATTTTGATCACCCTGAATTATTTATATTGCACCTTAAGGTTATAGATTTTGCACTTAGACCCCAAAATCATTCACATCAGCTGCACTCATCATTAAATATTATGTACAACTTTTCTGATTATTATAGCACCTGAATTAATTTATTACTACAAAATTCAGCTTAGTTTTAAGTTTTAATTTTTCTAATGAAAATTCAAAAAAGGCACAACAAAGAGTCTAACACATGATCTTATGGTTATGGATAAAAAGTTATGCTACTTATCTATTCTGACACAAGTGTCATTTACATGCAAATGTGATGTATATAAAGCTAAAAACGACGAATATTTATGTAAATAGAAATATTTTGGATGACAAGAATGTGCGATGTTTTTGCGGTAAAATACGAAAAAATATGCATCCCCTGACCCATACGCCACTGACTAAATACATACATACATACATACATACATACATACATACATACATACATACATATATATGTTATCTAATTTTCATTTTCAATATTTATGTAGTATATTCATTAAATTTAAATTAAAAAAATAATTGTGTTGTTAAGGATAAATTAGTTTATAAAATTATTGATTAAAATCGGTAATTACATTTGAAGTTTTACTTACATAATTGTATAGTTATATGAAGACTTTTTGTCACTACAAAAATTCTTCAAATTAGTGACAATTTTGAAATTGCATTACTGGCGGATTTAGCCACTCTATTGAGAATCAGGCCCGCAATTGAGAAGTATTTGATCTCTATAGTTGGTATGTTGGAATATCATTAGAGATAATCATCGTACTGCATGTGGCGCAATATCACCTGAGAGAAGAGCTCACATGGTACAATATCACTAAAGAGAAGCACATTCAAAATTATGTTATGGGGTGTGGTACATTATCACTAGAGAGGCGTACTACTATTTTACCGTATTTTGGAAATTAAGTTATTCTCATTATCTCAATGCATCACTTGAGTGAAACACACCAATATTGGATCATAGAATATGCAGTGCAGTATCACTTGAATGAAGTACTACCGTATGTAGAGTGTCGTTAAACTTTGGAGTCATTGACGACGACGTAATATTAGGATCTAATAATTGAGTACTTTAGAGTACAATAGTAACAAGGAGAGAATATAAGTTTATAATTTAGGAGCATGCATATAATTCTCGAATTGTAACTTGTTGAAGTTCTTGGTAATGTTACTTAAACTAACTTATTTATAATAAATGTGATTTGATATGATATGATGTTTTTTTTTTAATCGGCCAATATTATTCACGACAAGTAGTACTTCTAACAATACCACTCGCGGCAAGGAAAAGGAAAAAATACAAATGGACCGTATATAATGCTTATTTGATAATTTTGTCTGTTCCTCTCAAACATTTTATACTACTCTTGTATTTGTGAAATCACATGTACTTTTGTTTTCTGTCTGTCTTTTATATTTTGGACATTGTCTGCTTTGATAGGTGATATCTGGTTGAAATGAATGTATTGTATTTGACGCGTGCATTTGTAAATAAATTTACAAAACTTCTATGGTTCTCCAATGTTAGGTGTTTAACCAAAATATATCATAATAAAATTTCAAATATTTAATTGAGGATTATGTAAATGAATTGTAATATGTTTTATTTTTTTGTTTTGAAAAGAAATTTAAACTGGTATTTTTATCTTCCTCATACAATCTTTTTATATATAAAATCAGGAAGGCCGTGTTAATGATTTTCTTTCCCATATTGATGTGTCTTTGCGGAAGAATGGAGAGAAGTAGAAATCCGTTGGGTTTATGGTATGCTTTCATAATTCATTTTTGTTAATATTTGAGGGATTTTGCCCTTTCTTTTGAAAGATTGAGGGATTTTATTGTAACGTTAAAAAAATAAACTTGTGGAAATAACTAATTTATTTTGTTTAAACATAGAAATTTATATTTAATTAATGATTTGTTAAAAAATATTCTAAATTTTTTAAAAAAGATTTTTATAATATTCTAAATGCAAATAGAATTCAAAACTTCGAATGAAAATATAGACAAAAAAAGACGATAGAAAACTATTTGAAAGACCAAAACAAATTTTTTTAATTATTTTGGTTTCACTTTTAGATGTCTTAGAAGTTATTTTCAAATGCCAAAAGCAATTCCAACTCTAATTGAAGCTATTATATGTGACTTTTGATTATAGAATTAATTATAAGATAAAAATTTATAATTCAACTCATTTTTATACAAATGCATTCAAACATAAATCACTTTAACCACAACCCACTTTTAGTCAAAATCAATTATATCAAAATTAATTATTTTTTTTAAAGGAGAACCAAAATGCAACTTTTTATTTTATGAAATATTTCATAAGTTCCTTAATTTGGAAAAAAAAACCTTCAACCAAAGTCCCTCCAACTTATATCTGTCGTATTAAACACGCACGGTTGGGATCTGAATAAACTCATCTCCGGCTCAATTCATTCATCTTCGAATTCATTCATTCTCTACCAAAACCCTAATTTTTCATCGTCAAAAGCTCCATTTTTACTCTCATGGCAAGTTTTCCATCTCCAATCTCAACGCCATTCTTTTCTTCCGAGCTTCGCTCGAACTCTAACTAACTTTTCTCTATGTTTCATTTTGCAGGCTGATTCACCTCCTCCAAGGTAAATCCTAAAACTCTCTTTGATTCAAATCATGTTAATTGTTTCAATTATCAATTTCTTATCACTCTGTGACTCGTTTCCTGTTTAATTTAATTGAAACCTGTTTTTTTCTGCGCTTTTAGGGTTATAATTTGTATATGTGCAATTTTATGCTTCAATTTCAATAAAAATCTTTAATCCCTAGTTGTTTAGTATCAAATTACGTTCTTTAACAGTTATGTTCAATTTAACCAAGTGATTGTGCTCAAGTGGTTAATTAGCTTCACCAAAGGACGAATTATTTGGGAGAACCCAAATTTGATTCCTAGGTAGAACAATTCTTGGTGATGTTGTTGTAAAAAATAGTAATTTATGTTCAATTTGATAATTTTGCTTGAAGTATATTGTGCTGTTTGATGGAAAGTGGTCTCTTTAAGCATGATATTTTGTGTTTATGAATTTTCGCGTATACGTTTAATTTGATTTCAACTCACACAGAAGCTATTTTTCGTTCTGGGCATGATTGTATTTCAGGAATTCAAGGTCTCCTTCACCTTCACCATGGAAAGCTCAATCGAGATCAAGATCAAGGTCTAGGTCTGTTCCTAGACAAAGACCAAGATCTGACTCCAGAGGCCGTGGCAGGTTAATAGCAATAATGATTTAGCTTTATAGGGTTATTTTAAAAAATATATAAATTTGAGTTCTGTAGTTTTCTCCGTGTCTGACACTTATAACTTTTCTGACCTCTCTTATTCCTACTTTGTGGAATGGCTGTTTTTTTTCTCTTCAGATCAAGGTCTCGAAGTCCTGTCAGGTTGGTATTTTTCTGTTTTATAATCCTCTTCGGATAGCTGTGTTTTGTGTTAACTTTGGTCTTTTGGTATGCTAGTGATTTCTCATCTTTTCAATTGTATTTCAGGGAGGCCAATGCTACAAATCCTGGAAATACACTATATGTTACCGGTCTATCTTCAAGGGTCACCGACAGAGACCTAGAGGACCATTTTTCCAAGGAGGGAAAAGTGAGTGGCATATCGGTTTTCTATTCACTTCCTCAATTGTTGTTTTCTACGGTTGGTTGCTTCCTCTTGGAAAAATTATATTCTAATGCTGTTTTCTTATGTAGGTTGCTTCATGTTTTCTTGTGGTGGAGCCACGTACCCGAATTTCTCGTGGTTTTGCTTTTGTTACAATGGATTCCCATGAGGATGCTGAACGTTGTATCAAGCATCTCAATCAATCAGTTTTAGAGGGTCGTTACATCACTGTAGAACGGGTAATGTGTTTTCACTTTTGTTAGTGGTTGATAAAACAAACATATTTGTCTTTCTTTTTAACTTGAAAGTTCTCTGGTTATATTCAGACTACATTGCATCAGTTATGTTGGCAACAATCAGAGAGTATCAGTTCATCAATGCAAATTCATTGAAATTGCTTGATCAATGGCAAGCTTAAACAGCCAATCAAATGCAACTCATCAACTAAACATAGCAACTATGTTGGTCATCGACCTTACAACCTCAGTATTCACTTTCAACTCTCAACCATACATTGCATCAGCTATGTTGGCAACAATCAGAGATTATCAGTTCATCGATGCAAATCTAGTGAAACTGCTTAATCAATGGCAAGCTTAAACAGCCAATCAAATGCAACTGATCAACTTAACATAGCAACTATAGTGCCAATCAACCTTACAAATTCAGCATTCACTTTCAACTCTCAACCAAACAACGGACATTTTCAACAACTTTATAATCAGGCTTTTTTTATGGTATCTCACACTTGGCATTAATCATGTGTGTGTGCATACAATTTTTTCCTCCCTTTTATTAGAAGCTGGCCTCGTTACCTAGAATCCTTAATAAAATTTCTTTTAAAGGATTCTCTTAATATAATTTATAAATGTCATTTCATAGAACAAAGATAAGAATGATGTCACGAGTTTACTTGCTTTCATTTGTATTCTGTTGATTTTTTGTTTTATATCATTGAAGCACTACTCATTGAGTTCCTATATTGTTTCAGTCAAGAAGAAAGCGTGCAAGAACTCCAACACCAGGGCACTATCTTGGGCTGAAAAATACCAGAGACTATGGTGAGTTTAACTTGAGAGACATACATCCTGAATGTTGAATATGTTCTTTTTGTAATTTCGATACTTCATGTACTGAAGTCTCTCTTCTGTTTTTTATGAAGGCCCTCGTGGTGATCATCGCGGTGACCATCGTGGTGACTTTCGTGGTGACCATCGTGGTGACTTTCGTGGTGATCATCGTGGTGACTATCGCAGTGATCATCGTGGTGACTATCGCGGTGACTACCGAGGTGATCGGGGAAGGAGTCGTGGTGGTTCTGGTCGTGTTGATTATTCAGATCGTAGGTCTCCAAGGCGTTCACCATACCGCGGTGGCCACGATCCTTCACCACAGCGCTCACCCTATGTTGGAAGGTCTAGGAGGGAGAGATCTAGGTCCATTCCCCGTTCTCCTTATAGCCCAGACAGGAGGTATGCTGCTGGATCTAGGTGAGATGTGGTTAACTTGCCTTGTTTCCATCTGTGAACAGGGTAAGAAAAATTTGTTTAATATTTTAAGTTGATACTACTACAGCTATCAGTTTGTGTGCACTCTATTCTATGTGTTTATTATTAGAACTTGTAGTTCTTCTAGTGTGACTATCAGTCTGTGCCTTATTATCGAAGTGATGCAAGAATTTGATTTTGGACTTCAGTGTTTTAAATTTTCGATTTCAAGCATATAGGATTTTGCTATGTGGAGCTTTTTGTTTTGGCATCTAAGGAATTTTATGTGTCTTGCATATCAATGAATGATGTCATGCTCCAAATGTTGTGAATGTAGCTCATGCTCATGCTCATGCAGTTCTTTATGGTTTTATGGGACCACTCCATTTATTGTTCCAGTTGGGCGCAGAGTGTTAAAATCTTTTAGCCCCGTTCATTTCATCTGCTTTCTTTCCAACACTTTTATGACCTAATGATAGATTGAAGTTTGTATTCTTCCTCAATTTGGCTTTCATTCTAGGGGTAAATTGTGTTTTCATTTAAGCTTTTTCAGCTGGATCTTGAATTTATGTTGATTTAAGTGTAAACTTAAGTTAATATGATTCCGCATAGAACAGTTTTAATAAAAAAAAGTTTTAGAACATTTCTAGTTTTTTTTACCAGATGAGAATATTTTTTATTTAGTTTTAAGAAACTGAAATTCCACCACTATCTTTGGCCCCTCACTCAATAGAGCTATATATTATATTCATTTTATGAACTTCAGAGCATTGGCGGATCTTAGCTAGTTTGCAAATATATCAGAAATTGTTCGGTCGTGTTGTGGTTAACGTTGTTTTTTTAACTTACATGGGTTCAAATTTTACCTTCAACCTTTTTTTTGCAAAGATAATTCATTCTGTCTGATCCCTCATTGCAGACTTATTTCATTCTCAGTACAAGTAGGCACAACAATTACATAACAATTCATTGCAAAGGCAACATTGTTTACTTTAAAGAATTAAATGAGATTTAGGACTTGTCTCTAATAATCACTCTTTTTGTTTTTCTATGTATTTCTTCAAATAAAACTATTTTTTTTAGGGAAAAATATATAACAACAGTTCATTGAAAAAGGGGTAATATTTTTATTTTTGTTTCCTTACCCGGCGGCGCCCTAAGAACACTCTTCAGTATTTCTCATAAAGTTTTAATGTTGATGTATTTTTACGATTTAAACTTGAATTCTCTAGCTACATGTCATCTTATCACAACAACATTTCTTGCCTAATGATGCAAATGACATATATAATATTTTCTCATGCAATTTTTTTTGGAGAGGAGGACGAATATATATCAATTTTCAAGGTGAAGTATACAGTACCTAAGAGCGCTTAGATGAGATGGAACGGATATCTTCTAGCTTAACCAAGGTCCTGAGTTCGAATCCAGTCTTGGACATGCAATAACGTTAAAACTCCTAGGGAGAACTTGCCGCCCATTTGGGCCCCACAATGCTCGAGGGATTAGTTTCTGCAGTTGCGCGCGCAGAGGATACCTGGTTTACACTCAAAAAAGGTGACGTATACGGTGCCATGATAGTTGGGAAGCACCATTTTTGTTAGGAACCACCATACTTGGAGTTTCAATATAGATATCGTAGAAATATATTTGGACGCCAAAGATATGAAAATTAACTTGTATGGGGAGTAATTAGTGACACTCTTTCATAAGAATGTTCCATGAAGTCACACTTATCTATGACATAACAATATTAAAATTATAACTTGCTCCAAAAATAAAAATTACTACCTTCCATTGTCTCCTGAACGAATTTGCATGTCAAACAATAAACTTTTCATATTATATTGTTTTCTAATTTGGTTAATGTTTAAACATTTACATTTTTTTAATGTAATATTTTACCATAGGGAAAGAGTGATGAGTATCCTTGACACTCTGATCTCAAGTATTCCATGCGTTCCTGTTTTGAAGCATGATAAATAGCTGCAAATTTTAATTAATAGAAAGAGAGAAAAAAATGCAAATTTGTTTTTAGCTTTTGCATGTCCCTCCTAAGATAATTTTCGCATGCAAGATGTTGCAGAAATGGTTGAGCTCAAAATTCTAACTAACTAATATCCTAATACATTTGAACAAAGAAATAAAATAATACATTAACAACTAATGTTTGATTATAAAAAAATATTGTTTGCAATGTTCTCGTGCTAAGACGTCATCTATTTTGTTTTTGTCCTTTCTCTTTTGTGTTTTTGACGAAATTAATTACCTCTGTTTTTGTTTTTTATACCAAAATAATTCATAAAAAGCAAAATATGGAAAAGATTCTTGACGCGTTTTGAAATATTAGTTGGAGAATCACATTTACAAAAGGTAATTTGTGAAAATTGGATGTTTTAATGTTTAATTAAAGAAGTGTATTATATACCAACAAAAAAAAGGTCGAATTCTTGGAGTCGTCCATTTAAAAATAGTTCAACCTTCAAAAATACAGAAAAAATGTTGTGTGCTCTTGACTTAATAACATGTTTCATAAGAAATTTAAAAGACGTAAATCTTTAGAATATTTTGGATGTTAATTACGGTGGAGTTAGAAGAAAAAAAGTGTAATACTTTCAAAAAGAAAGATATTCTTAAAATCCTAGTCAATATACAATTATGAAGAGTTGAAGGAAAGACCATTTTAATAATGTAATACTAATAAAATTGTCTTCAATTAAATAGTATATGCTTTTCTGATAATATGAAACCATGGTATGGTATGCGTCAACTCTTCTTTAAGACTAACTAAAATAAAACACTACAAGCACAGTGTCATTGCTATATTAGGAAAGCATATAGCAGCACACGGGAACGCAAAGTAGCAAACAGTACAACACTGCCCACAGAGAAAATAATTTATTACCAACAAACATTTAAAAGGTCTCATTCTCATTCTAACTCTTCCATTATTTTCATTCAATTTTCAGATTTTACTTTACTCAATTTCATTTCATTCATTCATCTTCAAAAACTGTCATGGTGAAATTCAGACACTCTCGTGTGCCACCACGAAAACCGTCACAATCATTCATCTTCACATTGTTTGTGACCTTCACATTGCTCATTCTCATTCTCTTAACTCTCCGTATCCCGAAACTCAACCATATCAACTCCATCTCTCATAATGCACTCAGGTTCAATTTCAGTTCAACTCATCTTTCTTAATTTGTGTTATTCTTTTCTCTCTTTATGATGACTTCTCTTTCTCATCTATATTTTATGCAGAAGTGAAGACGATGATGACAATAAGCGTTGGGTTCAAATCATATCGTGGGAGCCTAGAGCATTTTTATATCATAATTTTCTGGTCAGTTTCTTGTTTCCCTTCTTGTTTTTATTTATATAGAATTATTTGTTAATGATCTAATTACCAAATCACGTGATTGGAGTAAAGATGACACGTGTTACAGACACTTCTCATTGAAAGAGTGTCCGGTGTCCTGCATGTGTCAGAGTCCAAAATAGACACCACATTATCACTGCATAAGTCTATCGGTGTGACCAACGATAGAGTTCATGTGATAGGCGTGATGATAATTTAATTTTCTTCAATAAAAATTGTATCATTTCAAGATATTAGAAAATTGAAGTTACTTTAGTGAAATAACATATGTATGATTTCTGTCTTTGCTTTCAAGCCTCACTTTGACTAGGAGTCATACAAAGTAACTTTAATATTGGATTGACAATTTTACACTGACTTTACTTCAACCAATTCAAACCAAACTAGCTATTCATGGTTTAAGAAATGCTAAGATGGATTGATCATTGATGTCTTTGTTTGGTTCAAGGTTAATCCACTAATACATACTATTAATGTTACAATACTTCCATTTCCCAAATGCTAAGGTTTTTACCTGATTGATCTAAGCAGACAAAGAAGGAATGCGAACATCTAATCAATACAGCCAAGCCAAGTATGCAAAAATCATCTGTTGTTGATAATGAAACAGGAAAGAGCAAGGACAGCAGGTTAGATTTTTTATTTTTGACCGAAAATTCTTTAGCAAGTGCCCTCTAAGTTCAGTGTTGAATATTATAAATCTTGTTTCCCTTGTTTAAATTGCCATTGCCACTTCATTGATGGTTAACCTTTTGTTACATATTCCCTTTGCATTTAGCGTACGAACAAGTTCTGGAACTTTTCTTGACAGAGGAAGTGATGAAATTGTGAGGAATATTGAGAAAAGAATCACTGATTTTACTTTTATACCTGCAGGTGCGTTCTTTCCGCCTTTCTGTTTTTTTCTTTGTTCAAAAAACTAAGGTTTGATGCTCCTGCTAATGCTTTTTGATTCAACCATGTATCAACGAAGTGTTTTCGGTTGTCCTTTGATGCTGAGATAGTATGTTATGTTTCATCATATACTTAAACAAGCATTACTTGAGCTGTGTTTCACAATATGCAGAGCACGGCGAAAGCTTTAACGTGCTCCATTATGAAGTTGGACAAAAGTATGAACCTCATTTAGACTACTTTGCGGATGATTTTAATACTGTGAATGGAGGTCAGCGTATAGCAACAATGCTGATGTACCTGTAAGTGACTTCATCTCCGTCATTCCGTCATTGTTAACTTCAATTGTCTTCTTGGATATGCAGTTGATATTGGTGTCCACTTTTTGTAAATTGATTATACAGTTCAGATGTTGAAGAAGGGGGTGAGACAGTGTTCCCAGCTGCTAAGGGAAATATTAGCTCTGTGCCTTGGTGGGATGAGCTTTCTGATTGTGGAAAAAAAGGGCTTTCAATTAAGCCAAAGATGGGTGATGCATTACTTTTCTGGAGTATGAAGCCAGATGGAACTTTAGATCCATCGAGTCTGCATGGTTAGTTAGTTTCCCTTATTATTATCTTAATAACACTAAGGTGATTGTGTCAATTAGCTTGCACTTTTAAGTTATAAGGAAGATAAATTTACAAACCTATATGCATGTGATAATTTTCAGGTGCTTGTCCTGTGATCAAGGGTGATAAGTGGTCATGTACCAAATGGATGCGGATCAATGAATTTAGAACCTAAATATACATTATTGTAGGTTTTTTTTTTTTGAGGAATACATTATTGTAGGTTGTTATCTCTTCTTTGTTGTTGTACACACATAACTATAAATATCAAATTAATTAGTTTTACAATTACAGTTACACAACAGTGTTTATTTGGCAGTGTTTTACATTATTGCTAATCCAAGTTTGATCTTAATCAGCTGATAGAATGTTTTCATGCAGTTTCATATAAAAAGTTATCAAAACTGAAATATCTTCTCAAATTTATGATTTCTTTTGTACTATCATGCTTATTAAGTTTGGTTGTTTATAGATTCAACTGGTCATATAAGGTCATAAATCTAGTCAGAAAATGTATGTTTTGTGGAAACGTAGTTTAGAACCTTTTGCAGTCTGTGCAAATCTTTGCGATTATGGCAACAGCTGCAAAACTTATCTGTTTATTCATATTCTGAGCTGTGGCTTACAGTTTCATGAGTCATGACGATACTATGATAGTTGTTACTATCCACCTCTCATGCTGATTCTCTTTAGACTTGTAGGAGTTCATGAACTTCATGGCATGCCAATATTTCCAAATGATTGTAGAGGCTTAAAAAATTGAACGAGAGTGGTGTTTTCAAGGCATAGTAATATAACTATTAATGAATGAGCATTGTCTCCATCCACTCATCTCCTTCATTCAAAAGCTTCTCTTCCAAAACATCTGCATAAGATTGTGGAATAGATCAAGAGTCCTCAGAAAACTATGTTCCCCTCTTTTTTGTGTCGATCCTTTCTGCATTTTCCAAAGCAAACCCTTCAGAAGGGTTTGTTGTATCAAAGAGTTTCTCCATTGGATTTTTTTTCCACTCTAATGTTTCTGCTATATATAACATTTATAAATGTACTAGTTATAAAATTATTTCACGATTCAAGAGCATTTGATATTTTGATTCTATTTTACTATGTTAGTAATCAAGTTATAGACCATATCTCTCCGTATAAAATAACTGAATGTAAAATGTAAATACATCTAATTACGGTAAAAGATTAAATGTATAGAAGATTACAAAATGATCTTCCACAACATGCCCAAATTGCATAAGAAATAAAATATACAATTCAATAGCCTTCTGCATAATTACAGTGGAACAGTGTACAAGAGCAAGACTATATTGATCATAATTAAGTTCAATTCAATTTGATTTCTCTATTAATTTAGTACATCCAACAATCTTCTGGTTTCTCTCTTTACCCTCTGCATTAGTAATTCAGTAATAGTATGTTTGTTGTATGCATTCAAAACTTACTCGACTGCACTAATGCTTCTTCGTCACTTCCTTCTCGATCACTGGTTTGATCATAAACTAGAAAACATTGAAGTTTTTTTTTGTTTTGTTTTGAAGAAGGCAAACTAGCCCAATGAAATTGGTACCGGGAAGAGTCGGAAGGCATCTCAAACCAACACCGCCAGACCATCCAATGGGTTGAAAACAATGATGTTGATCAGCGGTCTCTTGAAAATGAGACATAACAGGTTTCAAGGATTCACAGATGTGATTTGTGCGGCAAATAATTCACCTTTGGTAATGCATGCACTCGGGGTCACAAATCATATCATCGCTCCAACAACCTTATTCGACCTCAAATCAAGAAATTGAGACATGATAATGGTATTAAGATGGGTAACTTGAAGATCAAACATTATGTAATGTTTGCAACAAGCTTTTTTCATCAATCAAAGTTTTGAAGGACACATGAAATGAAACAATGAAAAGGATTCGAAGATATGATTTCATACCTTTGGTAATTTGTTGATTCGATTTGAGATCTAATTTTTTTTTTTCATAATAACTTTGCCATCTTTATCTTCACCTTCTTCCTCATCTAGTTTAATTAAAATCGAACTAGATCGGCATGTCATACCCGTTCGACCAAAAATAAAACACATAACATATCTGATCAAGTTACGAGATGTGGTGTTGACCTCATCAAATTGGCCCTGATTAATAAAGTCTAAGGGTACAACTTAGCTACCTAGTTCACATGCAAACTTGTCAATGAAATTACACTAGTAGAAACAACAAATTCACAAACACAACGAGGTGTTGAAAAAATTCTTAAAAATGATAAAATATCTAGGATCATAAAAAATTCACAACCTACTTTTGAATTATTGACGGATTTATAATATTATACTAGTATATCTATCATATATTTATAATAATTTAATATTATTTTAAGTTTAGGTAAACTCATACGATTTTATGAGTTGAGTTTACAAGTCAAATCCATCCAAAAAAAACCGAGTTGACGAAAAAAAGGAGTTTGACAACCTTGATCGTGGTGACTGGGGAAGGAATTGTAGTGGTTCTGATTGTGTTGGTTATTTAGGTCTCCAAGGAGTTCACCATATTGTTGCGGTGGCTACGATAAATCACTGCAACAGTCATCCAATGTTGGGAGGTCTAGAAGAACTTGTGTTATGAAACCGCTAAAAATACTTGACGGTTGCACAAATAAGTTTTAGGTTCAATACTCTCCGAGTTTATTCAAACCATATGCAAATGGGACGACTTGAGAGTTTCATAATACATAACAATTTGGAATCTTTGGCATGAATTTTATACTCACATCAAGCATATCATTCAATATTATGTTGCTTTATATGGCGGTAACATAACAAATCTATGGGTGGGTTGGTGGGGGGTGGGGCATAACTTCCCTAAAAAATCCACGACCTTCCACAATGATTGAAAGTTTGCACGATGTGCTACAATGCTTGATGACAAGAAATCAAGTAATCGTGCCACTCTTTGATCCAAAGAGGACCAAAAACCTAAATCTACTTGTTGCAAGATCACCTCTAACTTGAATCCATGAATTTGATGCCTCAACCCTTGAAACCTTCAATCCTATGAGATCCTTCAACAATATTCGTCAAGATTCCTTCTTTCACATAGATTTCTTCAATGTTGATGAACTAGAAAAATCCCCTAGCTTGTAAAGGATGAGTATTAGAAAGAGTGTTCCTAACATTTCTTATATGACAAAATCAAAGTGACTGGGGATATGCAATTTTGGTACTTAAGTCATTGATTAAATATGTAATTGATTGAATTCAATCTTTAAATAGGAATCAAACGAACATCGTAACAAGACGGAAAATCAAACAACGCACACAGGACGATGAACACCATACTCAAACAATGAATCACAGAAAGAAATCATTTCAACTATGTACAAACCACTTATATAGAAGAGAATGGAAAACAAGATGCTAAAGGATGATTCAAATCCCATATAAAAAAGTTATAAAATAACTATTAATCAATGTTACCACTATTAACAATAACTTTTTCCCTTAAAAAAGCAATAATTTTTCATTCTTTATTTTTTTATTTATAAATTAATAAAAAAACAAAACACCAAAAAAAAAGTAGGAAACTCACACCTTTTAACTACATCTCCCTTGTATATAAAAAACTTAGCTGGAGAATCAAACTTTCTTTATTGACCTTAATTTTAGATTCACCCTTACAAAAGGTGATTTGTGAAAATTTGATAATATAATGTAGGAAACTCACACCCTCTAGTTAGAAGGTGATATATTAAAATTCTTTTGTTTGTCATAAAGAGTTTTTTTTCAAAGGATATCTTTTTTAAAAAAGGAAAACATAAAAAGGGAACATTCTTAAATGAATAGTCAATATGTAATTATGAAGAGTTGAACTTTTTTTTTTTGTTGACCAAAAGGAAAGATCATTTTAATTAATAATATAAATATGGATTAAATTGAAGAGTGTCTTATATTTGACGGTGTGATTGATCTTCAAATTAGTCGGCATTTATATTAGGTATCGAATTTTAAAAATAATTAAATAAGTCTTGTATATTTTGAAGATGAAATGAACCATGGTATATTATAGGGGTGTTTGCGGTGCGGTTTGGTTCGGTTTTGAGCGTAAAAGTCATATGAACCGTAAGGTAAAAAAGGATGCGGTTTGGTTTGGTTCGGTTGACTTTTAAAATAAAATCCGAACCAAACCAAACCAAACCAATGCGGTTTAGATTGGATCGGTTGGTGCGGTTTTTTTAAACAATCATTTTTTTTCCAACGTTAAAATCAAATTAAATAGATAAAACACAACATATTTTTCAGTAATGTTTTAAATTTTATCCAAGATTATAATTTTATTATCATATAACAATGTTTTCAACTACGTAGACCAAATTAAAACATGGACAAAAAGTAACCTAATTTTGTAAGAAATACAAAAGACTAAATTATTTATCATTCTCTAAGAGTTCAAGTAGCACATAAATACATTTTTGAAAGAAAAAAGCAAAGAAACTTAACAAGAGAAAAAAAATGTCATTTTATTAAAGTTTTGATTGAGCTTCTATGAGTATTGGTCTAGGTGATATATATTTAATTAGTGTTTTTCTTATATTGCGGTTTAGTTTGGTTTGGTTCGGTTGGTAAAATATCAAAACCGCAAACCGAACCAAATCATGTAGTTGAGTAAAGAAGTGATCCGAATACATCCGAATCAAATGCGATTTTTTACGGTTTCTGTATGAATTGGTTCGGTTTGTGGTTTTTCTATTAAAATGTTTCGGTTTTGAACAACCCTAGTATATCACGGCTACATTCCCCTAAAAACAGAAAAATATCATAGCTATATATGCAAAACAACCCACGTAGACATACTTGCGAGAAAAGGGAAATAATTTATTATGAACATTGAATGCTCTCACTCTTATTCTTTTTCAATTGAATTCATTCTTACTTTACTGTATTCCTTCATTTCAATTCATTCTGATTTCTTACTTTACTGAACTTCTTCATTTCAATTCATTCATCTATCTTTGAAAACTATCATGGGAAAATTGAAGCACTCTCGTGTGGGACCTCGAAAACCATCTCTGCCAACTTCAAGAACATTGATCTTCACCTTGTTTGTCACCTTCACATTCCTCATCATCTTTCTTATTCTCTTATCTCTCCGTATCCCTAAACCCAAACACCTCAACTCCATCACTCATATTAACACTCTCAGGTTTTTCTTCAATTCAACTACAGACATATCTTTCTTTTTGCTTTGTTTTCTCTCTTTATGACCTCTCTTTCGTGTTTATTTTATGCATGCAGAGGTGATGACAATGAGAATAAGCGTTCGGTTCAAATCTTATCGTGGGAGCCTAGAGTATTTTTATATCATAATTTTCTGGTCAGTTCTTTCCCTTTCTTTTCTTTTCATTGATATGAATATTGCAAGATTTTGCTTGTTACATGAATGAAATGTTGTTAATGATCTAATTATCAATTTACGGAACTGGAGTACAAATGAGTTTGTTATATGGAGCACCAAAACACTTATGTGTATTGACATGACATCTTGATGTTATAATTATCGACACTAAACATGAGTCCCATTGTGCGACACCGTGGCCCATAGTGGAGATATGAGTCCTAGTGTGCGACACGGTGGCCCATAGTGGAGATATGACAATTGTCACGGTGGTTGAAGGCCAAGCCCATGTCAATGAATTGTTGTCCAAATGAGTTGTGTTCTATGTATCACACACAACTCGGATTGAAGGAATATCCGATAACCACATGTGTCTATTCAACATTGACCGAATATTTAATTTACTTTCATTTTCTTAAATTAATATCACTGGTGGTGGTATCTATGTGTTACTTTCATTTTATTTATTAGTTGATTCAATAGTAATGTTTTTGGGTAAGCGCTTTTCAAAAACTATTTTATTAAAAAAGTGTTTTTTATATTAAAAATGAAATATTTATTTTGGTTAGATCTTGAAAAAATCAATTTTAACAGAAAAGAGATAAAATCATGTGTCTGCTTTTTCAACAGCATTAATGAGTAGTTATTTGAATATGCTTAGTTTTTAACTTAATGCTTTTTCAATAATTATATAATCTTTTTTCTTTTGACTAAAATCAATTAGATAGATGATCGTATAACATTTCAATTTCAAAATCAATTATAACATTTATGTTTCAAATCAACTAACACTCAACACTTCATTAAACAAAAATAGCTATTCAATAATATTTTTAGAGGTCAAGATATTTTCTTGGTCGTTTAGGAAAGGTTTGAATATCATGATGAGGGAAAAAGATAAAAAAAAAAAAAATGTGCTAAGCTAAGAATAAGATAGATTGTTGCTGCTTTTGATGTTTAGAGCAGACTATTTTGGTTGATTAAACGGACTTCATCCAATTTTTTATATTATTTCATATTTTCTAACTCTTTAAACAATTCAACTACATTTTTTTCCTAAAAAAAAAAACTCATTTACATATTTTTAATATCAATACAGTCTATAAAAAATCTAAACCGGGTCCCAGTGACCCCACAATATACTCAAACTTTACCAATAATTTTTTTTAATGTGGGCCACACATTAAGATGCAAACTTTGGCTACTCATATTGAAAGCGAATATTCGATGTCCTAACACAGGTTGATTAGCATTTGCGAAGACACTTCCATAAAGTTACCGATAATTATGCTCTTATATATTATTTTAATTGTTGTTCATGGTTAATCCTGTATTATATATATAGTATTATAGTGTTACATTGTTTAAATTTAGCTGGTTAATCTTAGCAGACAAAAGAGGAATGTGAACATCTAATCAATATAGCCAAGCCTGATATGAAGAAATCGACTGTTGTTGATGATACAACAGGAAAGAGTGTGGACAGCAGGTTAGATTTCTCTTCTTTCGACCCCAAAATTCTTTATCAAGTGTCCTGTGGCTATGAATGAGTTCAATGTTGAATATAAATCTCGTTTACCATGTTTAAATTTCCATTGACACTTAATTGATGTCAAACCTTTTGTTTACATATTTCTTTTGAATTTAGTGCACGGACAAGCTCTGGAACTTTTATTGACAGAGGACATGATAAAATTTTGAGCAATATTGAGAAAAGAATTGCTGATTTTACCTTTATACCTGTAGGTGCGTTCTTTATGCATTTTGCCTGCCTCCATACACAGTTCATTAATTATGTAAATGGTACTTATAAATATCCAGAATTTCGGTTTTAGTCCCTACAAAAAATAATCACACTTTTTGGTTTCAGTAAAAAATTCCGTCGGCATTTTTAGTCTTCGTAATTTTTTTTTAATTCTGGATATTTATAGAGACCATTTACTTAGTTTACCATATACTTAAACAACTATTACTTTAAGTGTGTTTCATAATATGCAGAGCATGGCAAAGATGTTAATATTCTCCATTATGAAGTTGGACAAAAGTACGATTTTCATACTGACTACTTTCAAGATGAGATTAATACTAAGAATGGGGGTGAGCGTATAGCAACAATGTTGATGTACCTGTAAGTATGACTTCATGTCAATCATTGTTGACTTCAATTGTATATAATCAAGAATATGTATATGAAGTTGATATTGGTGTGCACTTTTTGTATTTTGATGATACAGTTCAGATGTTGAAGAAGGTGGTGAAACCGTGTTCCCAAGTGCTAAGGGAAATTTTAGCTCTGTGCCTTGGTGGAATGAGCTTTCGGATTGTGGAAAAAAAGGACTTTCAATTAAGCCAAAGATGGGTAATGCTATACTTTTCTGGGGCATGAAGCCTGATGCAACTGTAGATCCATCGAGTGTTCATGGTCAGTAACTCTTTTCCGCTATCTAATGTTTTTGTTCAATAAAAGGAAGAAGAAGAAGTGTTGTCTCAAAATAGTCGTATAAATATCACTTTCTCTTTTAATTTATTAGTAAATGTTAGAGTTATATATGTTCGTTTCTATGGTTTGAACCCTGAACCTCTGGGTTTGTACTCATCAGTGTCCCTGTTAGCTTAACAATTAGAGATAATTCACAATCGTATATGTGTGTGATGATTTTCAGGTGCTTGTCCAGTGATCAAGGGTGATAAATGGTCATGTACCAAATGGATGCGAGTTGGTAAACGGAGATGAGAAATGGTCAGGTGCTTGAAGAGCTTATTGTAGGTTGTTATCTCCTTTATTGTAGGTTTGTATGCCTAAATGGTCCATGCCTATCTCTCTCTATGTAGCTACACAACTTTGTACGCTATTACTAAGCTGAATCTGATATGAATAAACTGATCCAATGTTTGCATGCATGTTGCAGTTTCATGTAAAAAATCATGAAAAGTGAGATATCTTCTTAAATTTATGATTTCTTAAGCTGAATTTATCATATTGTTTATTAAGTTATGGAACAATGTTTCAGAATGTTTCCCAACCCAAGAGAACTCTAATCAAAGACCCTCAACCCTAAAGTTACCTCCTTTGATTTCCCAAGTTTTCCTCTCTTGAAGCTCTCTTCAAAATCTGCACAGAAACACTTATATAGCAGTCTTCAACTGTCAAAATCATGCCACGTTTTGCCAAATCGTGACACGTTTGGTGCGTACGACCCAAGGTGCGACCAACCTTATCCTAAAAACGTGCCCAGGAAGCCGAAAATCATCACGTTTTCCCAAAATCGTGTCACAATTGGACACCCTGCAAAACGTGCTCACTATCTACCAAAATCGCGACACGCTTGCCAAATCGTGTCACGATTCTGTTTTTTCACAGACTCATTTTTCAGTCACTTTGCAACATTTCTCTATCTTGACTCTAAAATGATGATGATGCCATTTTAACCATCAACCATCATTCTCCTTTTCTTTTCCTTGCATCCAACTATACCAAGTAGCTCCACAAGTCTACACCAGACCCTCTTCAACCACGTAACATCTCCCGCTTCCTTGAAGATCACATGCTCAAAACTAGAGCATAAACACCCAAGGCCTCCATAGTCGTACCATTCCCGGTGTCATCAACTCCACCTTAAGTTGAGCTTTCTCTACCTCAACTTCCAAATGCGTACTCACACTATGCTTCCACCTTGCAGCTCCACCTCAATGGTTGATCACGAGTATTATTCACACCGCCTCTCCAGGATAACCATGAGTATTCTTTCCACCGCCTCTCCAGGCTGATGTTGAGTGTTTAACGTCTCTCCAGACGATCACCGCTCTACAAGACATCAATACCAAGGTGAGAGACCTCACCTTCTTCATCCTCCCAACAACTAACCACCAAAGCATCGACATCCTCATACTCCTCGGACAACACTTGCACGAAGTTCTCATTGTCCTCCGGACAATCCCTCTTGAAGTGACCAAACTTGTGACACTTAAAGCACTTATACTTATCCTTGTTACCGCTTTTTGAGCTTCCTCGATTACCTCTACCTCCACCAATTTCCTCTTGAAACACTAAAACCTTCATTGTTTTCATCCACTCTCAAGTCCTTGGACTTGGTCAACTCCTTGGTTATTAAAGTCGCTTGAACTTCTTCCAAGGTGACAGTGCCTTCTTTGCCATAGAGCATGGCATCCTTGAAGGATTCAAATGATCTCGGTAGAGCACACAACAAGAGTATATCTTTGTCTTCGTCCTCAAGTTGCACCTCAATGTTTTCCAAATCATCAAGGATTTTGTTGAACTCCGTTAATTGCTCCATCACGGTCTTTGACTCCACCATCTTGAATGAGTAGAGTTGTTGCTTAAAGAATTGCGACTTGGTCATATACAATGACTCCAACTTTGACCACATCAACGCTGCGGTTGGTTCATTCGCGACATCCCTCAAAACTTTGTCACTGAGGCACAAGACAATGGCACTCCTAGCCTTGTCCACCATCTCGGTCTTCTCCGCTTGTGTCATGGTGACCGACAACGCACCTTCACCCTTCAAAGCTTTCTCACACTTTTGCTGTATCAACACCGCTTGCATCTTCACCTTCCATAACCCAAAATCGTTACTTTCGGTGAACTTCTCAATATTCCACTTTGAACCCATGGTACTCACTAAACCAATTCACTCCCAGGCCCCACAGTGGGCGCCAATTGTTGTGAATTCGGACACAAAACTCACACCAATACAAACTATGATGTGTGGAGCAAAGGAAAGTAGTAACCACAATCAAAGTGAACACAAGTAACATCAATAATAACAACACGTAGATCTAATCTAGTAATCAAAGTGAAAAACTCAAAACCACAAGCAAAAGATAAAGAGAGAAGAGAAACAAACACACCAAAAATTGTTTACCCAGTTCGGTCCAACTTGCCTAATCTGGGGGAGAGATTGATCTCTCCAATCCACTATTAAAGAGTTCTTACAAAGAGATACAAATGGGTTACAAGAAATTAGCTTCAACAATTTCACAATGAACAACCCTAATTTCTACCCATTTTTCCAATCTCACCAATGAACAAGACACTCGATGATTTTCACTCACCCAAGGTGTTTACAATGTTTCCCAACCCAAGAGAACTCTAATCAAAGACCTTCAACCCTAAAGTTACCTCCTTTGATTTTCCAAGTTTTCCTCTCTTAAAGCTCTCTAAAAAATCTGCACAGAAACACTTATATAGCAGTCTTCAGCTGTCAAAATCGTGCCACGTTTTGCCAAATCGTGACACATTTGATGCATACGACCCAAGGTACGACCAACCTTATCTTGAAAACGTGCCCAGCAAACCAAAAATCGTGTCACGTTTTCCCAAAATCGTGTCACAATTGGACACCCTGCAAAACATGCCCACTGCCTACCAAAATCGTGACACGCTTGCCAAATCGTGTCACGATTCTGTTTTTTCACAGACTTTTTGAGTTACTTTGCAACAAAGAGTACAAAAATCAAGGCCCCATCAGCTTTAAGGGTGCAAATAGTTTCCCAAGGTATAAGATGACATTTGTGGTACCCCAAATAAAATCACGACAAATCTATTTTTTTTTGCCTCATTGCAAATGGAGATGAAAATGCAAGTAGTTTGAAGAACATAACCTAAAATATCCATAAGCGCGCATTAATGCTATCAATAATCTGCTGATCACCATTTACATGCAAAATTATTTACAATAAACAAACTTTAATTAATAATTTTTTTGATATTGCCTATGTAGTATTTTAGAGCATACTAAAAAATATTTTCTATTAATAGTAAAAAAAATTTGTCAAATAGTCTAATGACTAGAAATTTACTTCATAAGTTGAATAAGTGGAGAATCCAATGTTCGAACTCTGACCATTATATATTGCATGCAATGTCACTATGAATTGAGTTAAGCTCACGAGGGCCTATTAATAAATATAAGTGCTCTAAAGACACTTGTTAAGAAAATTAAAAGTAATAAGTTTACATTGGATTCAATAATTTTTTAACTTTTAAAAAGTTAAAATTACCACTTTTCACCATTTTTTAATACAATATTTCTATTTCTATCCTTTTAACCAATATTCTAAGGACATTCTTTAACATTTCCCATATTTTATGTCCATTTTAAATAATGTCTCCTTTCTTGATTTTCAAAAATAAAAGAATAAAGCTTTTTTTTATTTTAAGAAAAGATCATTCGTTTTTTTATGGGAAAAATGTAAAAAAGGGATATTCTTAAATTAATAGTCAATATGTAATTATGAAGAGAGTTGAAAGAAAGACCATTTTAATAATATAAAACTGGATTCAATTGAATAGTGTGTTTCAATGTAAGATTTAATGATTTAATATATTCTAATATTAATTTGTTTGTGAACATTAGATAAAGTCTTCTTTATTTAAAAAATAAATAAAATTAGATAAAGTCTTCTATATAGGAAAAAATAAAATAAATAAACGACTTTGATCTTATAAAGAATATCGCAGCACACAAAAATGCAATCTGCAAACAACACTACCTACATAGACAGACTTGCAAGGAAAAATAAAAGAATTTATTACTATCAAGTATCAACAACATTTAAAAGGTCTCATTCCCATTCTTCATTTCAATTCATTCATCTATCTTTGAAAATTGTTATGGGAAAATTGAAGCACTCTCGTGCGGGTCCTCGAAAACCATCTCTGCCAACTTCAAGAACATTGATCTTTACCTTATTTGTCACCTTCATATTCCTCATTCTTTTTCTTATTCTCTTATCTCTCCGTATCCCTAAACCCAAACACCTCAACTCCATCACTCATATTAACACTCTCAGGTTTTTCTTCAATTCAACTACAAACATATCTTCCTTTTTGCTTTGTTTTCTCTTTATGACATCTTTTTCTCATCTATTCTATGCAGAAGTGAAGACGATGACAATAAGCGTTGGGTTGAAATCGTATCGTGGGAGCCTAGAGCATTTTTATATCATAATTTTGTGGTTAGTTCTTCCCTTTTTTTTTCATTGATAAGAATATTGCATGATTTTGGTTGTTTCATGAATGAAATGAATTGTTTGTTGATGATCTAATTATCAATTTACGTAATTGGAGTTCAAATGAGTTGTGTTATATGGAGCACCAACACTTATGTGTATTGTTTACATGACATCTTGATGTTATAATTTTTTGACACTGCATGAGTCCCATTTGCGGGACAGTGGCCCATGGTCGAGGGCTGGCAATTACCACATTCTTTAAATGAGTTGCGTTCTATATATGTATCACATGCAATTCAGATTGAAGGCATGTCAGATAACTATGTTTCTATCCGACATTGACACAACATGCAAATGGTTATATTTAATTTACTTTATTTTTTTAAAAGATCACGCTAACTAGTGCCCTAAATGCATTATTTAGAGAATCATTAAAAAGAAATTGTGTTTTAGAAATATAAATCAAACACTTGTCATGTATAATCATTAATACTTAATTTTCTATTCAAAAGTTTATTTTCTTTTTACTCCTTATCCTAAGATCATTTATTAGCATTTTCCCTTCTTAAATAATATTACCGGTGGTGTCTATGCGTTAGTATTGTGAAAAGGGTGTTTATTAACTTAATGTATATGGATAGACATCATTTACATCACAGCTTACAATATGTTGTAAATAGGCTGGAGCATAATCAACTATAATAATATGAAAAGGAGTTGAGTGTCCATATTGGGCAAACATATGAACACATCGATTTGCCTTTCTCAGAGCAAAACAAATGGAACATGTCCAGTCTCTACTATGAAGTAGAGTATGGATTTCGTCGAGCAAAAGAATCAAAGGAGTATAAGTGGCATGACCTTTCATGAGCATATGAAAAAGACCAAGAATGTCGATCCCAAAGACGATATCCCTCACACTCAAGTCACAAGCAAGATGAATGTCACTACGAAGAGCACAAGCTTATGCAAAAATAGAACTGCACGAACTAACCTTACAATAGAACCCTTTCATGAAAGCGCCATATTGGTCTCGAAGAATACCTCTATAAGCTGAAGACTTGTTAGCATTTATATGTGATCCATCAATGTTCATTTTGAGAACACTAGGAGACGGCTTTGACAAAAAAATTATGGGAAGTCGTATTATTATAATTGTTTCTCAAATAGACATTCATCGAACTATGAATATCCTCAACCTCACTTATACCTTTGAACCAAAGATAACGATCCATATCAGTATGGTGTTCAATTATGAGTGTATTATAGTCTCGTCACAACACATTAACGACAACCCTAGACACAAGTTTCCAAGGCCTAAGTGTATTTCCAATATCATTAGTCGAAAGATTCCATTTAAGCCAGGCTAAAATTCCCAAACTAAAAAACTTGCTCCAATTATCAGCTTTGATGATATGGTCCCAAAAAGGTTTAACATTATCACAATTCTACATTAATTTGAAAAGTTCTACATCATCATGACTTGGTTGAAGTTGATGAATATGAAGTTGAAGAGATGAATGTGATATTGATGAGATGATTTTAGTTCGTTGAAAAATAAATGAAAACAATTTAATTGTTATTAATTGATTTATAAAATCTTTAAAAATAAATTCTGTATTTTGATTTTTTTATAAATATTTAAATCCATGTAAATGTCATGTGTACGTCTCATGTACCGTCATTGTGTGTCATGTCAATCCAAATGTGCCAAATCGGCAAGAAAAGTGGGCCCAATGACCATTTTAAAAAACAAAAACTTTTGCAAGGACGGATTTAAAAAAAAATAAAATTACAAGGACCAAAAGCCAAACTTGCTTGCAAGGACCATTCAAATATTTTAGCCTAATTATTCATACCAAAAGTCTCTATATTTTGGTAGATATCTAAAAAATTTGCAAATTGAAAAAAATAAGATGATAGATGATCTATATTTATAACATTTCAATTTCAAAATCAATTATAATCGCATCGTTTATGTTTCAAATTAACTAATCCTCACCCAAAAACACTTCATCAAACAAAAATTACTATTCAATAATATTTTTAGAGGTCAAGATATTTTCTTGGTTTAGGAAAGGTTTGAATATCATGAGGTTAAAGACACAAAACAAACACGTGCTAAGATGGATTACTGCTGCTTTTGACTTCTCTTATAACCTGCTGAAGTTTTAGAAGAGAGGCATTGTTCAAAACACTGGAATATCACTTTTATAGCTCAAAGTTAATCTTCTAGTATAGTATTATAAATTAATGTTATATTGTTTACATTTCCCAAATACTAAGGCTTAGCTGATTGATCTTAGCAGACAAAAGAGGAATGTGAACATCTAATCAGTATAGCAAAACCCAGTATGCATAAATCGACTGTTGTTGACGATGAAACAGGAGAGAGTGTGGATAGCAGGTTAGATTTTTCTTTTTCTGACTCCAAAATTCTTTATCGTGTACAAGCTCATTGATGCCAAACCTTTTGTTTACATATTTCTTTTGCATATAGTGCACGGACAAGCTCTGGAACTTTTATCAACAGAGGACATGATAAAATTCTTAGGAATATTGAGAAAAGAATTGCTGATTTTACTTTTATACCTGTAGGTGTGTTCTTTATGCATTTTGTCTGCATTTATACATGGTACGTTATATTTCTTTATATACTTAAACTACTATTATTTTGAGTGTGTTTCACAATATGCAGAGAATGGCGAAAGCGTTAATATTCTCCATTATGAAGTTGGACAAAAGTACGAACCTCATCCTGATTTCTTTGGAGATGAGATTAATACTAAGAACGGGGGTGAGCGTATAGCAACAATGTTGATGTACCTGTAAGTATGAGTTTAGTTGTCATTCAATCATCGTTGACTTCAATTGTATATAATCAAGAATATGTATATGAAGTTGATATTGGTGTGTACTTTCTGTATTTTGATGATACAGTTCAAATGTTGAAGAAGGGGGTGAGACAGTGTTTCCATTTGTCAAGGGAAATTTTAGCTCTGTGCCTTGGTGGAATGAGCTTTCTGATTGTGGAAAAAAAGGACTTTCAATTAAGCCAAAGATGGGTAATGCATTACTTTTCTGGAGTATGAAGCCAGATGGAACTTTAGATCCATTCAGTATGCATGGTTAGTAGCTCTTTTATTATCATTTTTATTTTATAGGCAAATGAATTTACAATCGTATATGTGTGTGATGGTTTTCAGGTGCTTGTCCAGTGATTAAGGGTGATAAATGGTCATGTACCAAATGGATGCGAGTCAATAAATGGTCCATACCTAAATAAACATCACCGTAGGTTTTTTTTTGTTGAGGTAACTATTGTAGGTTGGTATCTCTAGTCTCTACACAACAATACTTTTGACAGGAAGCAACACAACAATGTTGTATGCTATTACTAAGCCAAATCTGATCTAAATAAATTGATACAATGTTTGCATGCGCAGTATTGAAGTTTTATATAATGTAAACAACAATGTTTGCAACAATATTGAAGTTTTAGGGGTACCAATAGTTTCCCAAGATATTAAATGACATTTGTGTTGCAAATGGAGATGGGAATGCAAGTACTTTGAAGAACATAAACCAATGCGATGAATGACTTGGTCAGCACGAACACCCCTAATCCGGGGCCCTAAAATAGCAACAAACTGAAGACGATAAATATGCAAGCAGTCTTTAATGAGGGCAGGGAACAACTTGCCTTCTGCTCCTCTGCAATTTCAAACAAAGCAATTCATAACAAATTGTTGGAATTGAAGGGAGAGACCTTTTTACTTCAAAAGGTTCAAACCCAGATCAAGAGTTCTAACCTTAGATTTTCCTTTTGTCAACAAAACTATATATAAAAAGTAAAAGATAAAAATCAATATGAAATAAAAAAAAAGTAAACTTGAATTGAACTATTATGCCTATGTTTGCAAAAAGTGAACGGAGAAATGTCAAAGCAAGCAGTGGTTAGTCTGCTGCCTTGGAAACTCCTCAAGTATGAGTGGCTTCGCCCCTGCTAGTGTTCGAATTCACGAACTCATACCAGCTCTTAATTTATTTCAAATGGGAGGCATGAGTTGGCACCATAATGTCTCTGATGCAAAAGTTGTTCTTAGAATAAGAAAAGGAAAGTCAAAAAGAGCGAGAAAATTTCGAAGTGGTAGAAATTATCTGGTACATCTTACTGAATTCATGAGTTACATGCTAATTTTTTTTAGTGATTTTTTTAATAGTATCGTAACATTGATTGTGAATACAACTTTTTTGACTCGTTTTTAGAGTTTGTCACTCATACTCAGGCACAAGGTGTAGAGACTCATACACATCGGCGTTCTCAAACAAAAAAGAATAATCTTTTAAACTTTATAAAAGATTAAAGTTCTAAATAGAAAAAATAGAGAAATGAATGTTGTAAATAGATAAGATAAAAGACACCGAAAGTTTTTTTGTCTAAAATAATTGATTGGAGAATCACACTTACAGAAAAAGTGATTTGTAGATTCTTTGTGAAAAAAGGAGAGTGATTTGTAAAAATGGAATATTTGGATGTTTAATTAGAGGAGTGTGATATATTAAAAATGTTTCTTTTTCTTTCTCATAAAGCTTTTCTAAAAAGAGTCATATTCTGAAAATATTGTCAATATGTAATTATGAAGAGTTGAAGGAAGACCATTTTAATAATAAAAATAATAACTTCAATTGGACAGTGCATGTCTTTATGATGAGATGAAATGAAAAGAAATGACTTTGAGCAAAGAATATAGCACACGAAAATAAACAAATTTAATAGGTCTCATTCTCATATTTTTTTCCAATTCAAGTTTTCAGATTTTAATTCATTCATTCATCTTCAAAAATTGTTATGGTGAAATTCAAGCACACTAACGTGTTGGACATTGTTCCTGACATTGTTTGTGACTTTCACATTTCTCATTCGTATTATCTTAACTCTTCGTATCCCTAAACCAAATCACCTTTACTCCATCACTCATACTAACACTCTCAGGTTTCAACTACAAACTCGTCTTCCTTTTTGCTTTGTTTTTCTCTCTTTATGACCTCTCTTTTTCATCTATATTCTATGCAGAAGTGAAGACAGAAATGAAGACGATTACAATAAGCGTTGGGTTCAAATCATATTGTGGGAGCCTAGAGCATTTTTATGTCATAATTTTCTGGTCAGTTTTTTGTTTCCCTTCTTGCTTTTACTCATAAGAATTATTTGTTAATGCATCCAATCCAGTGACTTGCATTAAAATGGTGTTTAGCTCAGGTTTGTGTGGCACTGGAATGTATTATTAAATCATAAGTTGGACATGTCCAATTTTTCTACTGTACCAGCATCAAGTGATCTTCATTCCACATATTATATTATGTTTACTTATTTTTCACTTAGTGTATATGACTTTTAGAGTGAAATGAATTACATCATAATTGATTTTAAATTGTTGTTTCTGACTTCACTCATAACCTGCAGAAGTTTTAGAAGTGAGACAGTTTTAAACTTAGAATATCAGTTTTAACATTATATGTTTATATTTTATTTCATTATAGTTCAGGGTTAATCCCCTAAATAGTTTTAATGTTGCAAATTTCCATTTCCTAAATTCTAAGGCTAAGCTGATTGATCTGAGCAGACAAAAGAGGAATGTGAACATCTAATCAATATAGCAAAGCCTAGTATGCAAAAACCGGCTGTTATTGACGAGGAAACAAGAAATGGTGTGGACAGCGGGTTCGATTTTTTTTCCTTTGAGTTCAGTGTTTAATATAAATCTCGTCTTTCTTGTTTCGATCGCTATTGGCACTTCATATATCGCAAGCCTTGTGTTTACATATTCATTTTGTATTTAAGAGAGGAAGTGATAGAATTGTGAAGAATATTGAGAAAAGAATCGCTGATTTTACTTTTATACCAGTAGATTTGTTCTTTCTCCCTTTTGTTTTTCCCATTATGCATAAAATTAAGGTTTGATGCTCCGGAAAATGTTTTATGATCCAACGATGTATCATTAAAGTAGAATATTTTCCGTTGTCTTGGCCATCTAGACTTAAACAACCATTACTTAAACTGTGTTTCACACTATAGGTGCGTAACACGTTCTTTCTGCCTTTTGTTTTTTCCTCTGTTCAAGAAACTAAGGCTTGATGCTCCTGCTAATGGTTTTTGATTCAGTTGTCTTTTGAAGCTGAGAT
>Ga0315914_1000412_pt1 | contig 52078 bp, 37 predicted proteins | sample MpolenodulesMG_FD_203920 | JGI IMG/M metagenome (GOLD analysis project Ga0315914, IMG submission 203920) | Medicago polymorpha root nodule microbial communities from Los Angeles, California, United States - elongated nodules | ecosystem: Host-associated > Plants > Roots > Nodule | place: USA...
GCTTTGTAGTTTTTTTTAGGGGGCCAAAATCGCAACTTTGAGAAAGTTAGGGGGCTAAAACTGTAATTAAGCCTATTTTATACCATATGAACTTTGGTGTTTGATAGGATCCCGAAATTAAAGAGAGGAAGAAATGTATTCGAAAATTGAGAAAAACTCGTAGTACCTATCATTTATTTTTTTAGCATGGCATCAACAACTATACTATTGACTAAACGAGATAATTTTTCCAAAAAAATCAGTTTTCCTCCTAGAAGCGCCTTCTTTATAAATACATATGTGTATACTCTCATATTAGTTTATATAAGGGGTGTCCGTGGTGCGGTTTGGTTTGGTTTTGAGAGCAAAAGTCATTCGAACCGCAAAATAAAAAAGCATGCGGTTTGATTTGGTTCGGTTGACTTTAAAAACAAAATATGAGGATCGGTTAGTGCGGTTTTTTGAGACGATATAATTTTTTGTTTAAAACATTAAAATTAAGTTAAAAAGCCGAAACACAACATATTTTTCGCAATGTTTTAAATTTCATCAAACATTACAATTTAATTTTTATCTTACAATGCTTCCAATGACACAGAGCAAGTTAAAAACGTGGACAAAAAGTAATCATATTTTTTAAGAAATGCAAAATATTAAGATTTTATCATTCTCTAAAAGTACAAGCATCACATAAACACGTTTTTGAAATAAAAAGCAAAGAAAGAACTAAACAAGAGAAAAAATATATCATTTTATAAAAGTTTTCATAGTTTATAAGAAGAGTATTGGTTTAGGTGACATATGTTTAATTAATATTTTTTTTATGTTGCGGTTTGGTTTGATTTGATTCGGTTGGTAAAATGAAAACCACAAACCAAACCAAACCATGCGGTTGAGTAAGAAAATGATTCGATTACATCTGAACCATATGCGGTTTTTTGCAGTTTCGGTTTGGGTTGATTCGGTTTGTAGTTTTTCTATTGGGCTGGTTCGGTTTCGAACACCCCCTAATTTATATAAGAAAAAGCTAGTATGATTATTTTGACTAATACAATTATTTGTTTTTTGAAGGATGACTAATACAATCATAAACTATTGAGTTTCGACAAATTAAATACTATAAAAACGAAAATGAGTATCTGTAAAAGAAAAAAGAAAAAAAAAGATGGTTGAATATAGAGAGGTAGGTAGAATAAATAAAAAGGAAAGGAAAGGAAAGGAATATACTACTAGTAAATCACTTGTAAAAAAAAAAAAATACTACTAGTAAATCGCATACCAGTGAGAGGAACTGAAACCCTAAATCACTCCGCCGCTCGAACTAACTGCCTCTCTTGGCAGATTTGCTTTCTTTTCAGTTTTCATCATAATCTCTCTCTCACTCTGATTTTGATTCGCAGCAACAGCAGCAAGCAGGTTCAGTCCAGATCGACCCTAATATGGCTCTGGTAAGTGACTCTTTTCATTCATTCATTCCCTTCACTTCATCGATCTAATTTAATCTAACCCTAATTATCTATTAGATCCTTCATTCTGGTGAAATCAACAAAAATGCATACAAGGCACGCATTGCAGCCGAATATGCTTCTGTCCAACTTCAATTGACTCCCAATTTTGAGATGGGTGTCTCTAACAAGACAACTCAATTTCTCGACATGAATCCTCTTGGTAAGGTTCCTGTCTTGGAAACCCCTGATGGTCCTGTCTTTGAGAGCAATGCTATTGCTCGTTATGTTGCTAGACTCAACAACAACACTTTGTATGGTTCTTCTTTGATTCAATATGTAAGTCTTTTTTTCTTTTAATTCTATTCTATTTCTTTATCATTTGTTGTATGTATTCAACTATTCATTCATTCTCATGTTCTTTCAGGCTCAAATTGAACAATGGATTGATTTTTCATCCTTGGAGATTGATTCTAATGTTAACAAGTGGCTCTATCCAAGATTGGGATATGGGGTTTACCTTCCTCCAGTAAGTCTCTCTCCTCAACATTTTCCATACTTAGAATCAATATTATATAATACTTGTAAATAGATGATTGATATCTGGATCACACAGTTTTTTCTCTTTCAACAAAGACATATCCACCCAATCTATGCCACACCATATCCCAAACTTATTTTAAAATTAATTTGATATTACTCAGATGTGAATGTCATATAATCCGTTTGATGCTCAAGATAGGGAGACAGGATATCATAATCATGTCCTGCGTAAACCACATGTTTGATGCACCAAAGATATAGGATAAAATAAACCATTTTTCCTATCCTATCCTGACTTTCCTTTGTAATTTCTATCTTGAGTATAGGCTGAGTTAGAAATTATCCTGATGAGTTTAGAAGATCATTCCTTATTTATTATCTTGATATTCTGCCATTTTTAAAATAATGATAGCATGTATTTTCTATTATAATTAATAGCATGCCATTTTTATAATATTTAATTAATTATGAGAGCAATTTTTTCATTTAATTATAATGATATCCTATTTGTTATCATGTGTGCATCATACACATGATAGGATTAATGTTTATCATGTCCTTATCATATCCTATCTCTATCTAGCTTTATATCATATCCTGCCTCTATCCTATCTTTACCATCAAACGGACCCTTAGATATGTATCGACATGGATACTTCACCTAAGTTGGTTTATTTCTATGAAGCACAGACATTTCTCGGATTTGGTGTGTCCCGGTCCGACACTGACAGTGACACATATGATTACAATATGACAACACTATGATTACACTGAATTATATGATTTTCTCACATTGTTAGCGGTGTCAACGTGTCAAGTGTCCGTGGACATATGTCCATATCCGTGCTTCATAGGTTTATTTACATCAATATTTTTATTCTTGTTAACATCTTGTTGCTATGATATTTTATCCTGATCTTAATTATTTGTCTGGATGAAGGCCGAAGAGATTGCAATTACTGGCCTGAAGAGAGCTTTGAATGCTTTGAACACTCACCTTGCCTCCAATACTTACCTAGTTGGCCACTCTGTCACCCTGGCTGACATCGTAACGACATGCAATTTGTATGTTGGTTTCACTCGTCTCTTTGTCAAGAGCTTCTCCTCAGAGTTTCCTCATGTTGAGAGATACTTTTGGACCTTGGTCAATCAGCCAAACTTCCGCAAGATATTAGGCCAAGTCAAGCAGGCTGAAGCTGTACAACCTCTTCAATCTGCCCAGAAGCCTTCCCAGCCTAAAGATTCTAAGGCCAAGGTAAACAACGAACCCAAGAAGGAGGCCAAGAAGGTGCCAGAAAAGCCCAAAGTAGAAGCAGAAGAAGAAGCACCCAAGCCCAAACCCAAGAATCCACTTGATCTTCTTCCTCCAAGCAAGATGATACTAGATGACTGGAAAAGACTCTACTCGAACACTAAAAACAACTTCAGAGAGGTTGCTATCAAAGGTATTGTTCTGTGTCCCCCTTTGATGTTATTGTTTTCAATTTTGTGACTGTTCATTGTGAAATTTGCGGTTCTGGATATTCTCTCAAAAAATGTCTAAGATTTTTATAAGACATACATAAGCAAGATCGTTTTAAATCCTTCTTCTATCTTGCAGGATTTTGGGACATGTATGATCCTGAAGGGTACTCTCTCTGGTTCTGTGATTACAAATACAATGATGAGAACACTGTTTCCTTTGTGACATTGAACAAGGTTGGTGGATTTCTTCAGCGGATGGATTTAGCCCGCAAGTATGCATTTGGAAAGATGCTTGTGATTGGTTCTGAGCCACCTTTTAAGGTAAAGGGGTTGTGGCTTTTCCGTGGGCAAGAAATCCCTAAATTTGTGATGGATGAATGCTATGACATGGAGCTGTATGAATGGACTAAGGTCGACATCTCAGATGAAGCTCAAAAGGAGCGTGTCAGTCAGATGATTGAAGATTTTGAACCATTTGAGGGGGAACCTCTTTTGGATGCCAAGTGCTTCAAGTGAATTTTTTTGTCGACAAAAGTGAAATTTGCAAGGATATGTTTGTGTTCATTTTTGATTTAAGTGTAGTTTCTTTCCTATCTCAGTTTCATGGAAGAACTAGCTGAAATTTGATTTGAGACACATTTAAACCTTTAAGTGCTTGACAAAGACTAGAAGTACTTCTTTTTAGTATGTATTGAAAATTCATGGATTCATGTTTTTCTCCCGGCCCCTCGTTTGATGGGTTCGAAGGTATTTTGTTAAATTAAAAGCGGCAATAAGACAGAAATGGATGATAATTATCTAGATCATATTAAATGATCAAGGCCATCGCCAACGCAGGTTTTATGAATAATTTGTTTTGTTCTAAGCGTTGTAGAGAAATGACACGGCGCTGTGTCAATAAAGCCAATACTTTATCAAAGAAAGTATAATTTGTGGGATTAATTGTAGTGTCCATTTAAAACAAGTCGAGAACTAGTCCCGTAAGTGCAGCTCAGTTGGTAGCTATCAGGGATAATTTATGCAGGGGTTGGGGTTCGAACCCTGGATTTCCCACTTATCCATACATAATGTGTGTGAATCTAGCCACTAGACTACTTGATCAAAAAAAAAACAAGTCGAGAACTAAATTTTGGTTTTTGCATTAGAGTAAAAAGAGACGAGTGTTATTTGGACCCATAAAAAAAAATTATAGAACACAATTTTGGTCTAGCATTGTAGATGTTCTAAAATGCGATGTTACTGTGCTTAAAATATTTAGCTAGGGTTGTTCACGTTAAGGGGCGAGGAAGATAAATAGATAGATATTGTGAGAAAGATAAATCCATTCTACACATTATTAGCAAGCAAAGTCCTATATTTCTACATTTTTTTAAGAAATATACTGAGGTAAAATATGATTAACCATTCATATAATATTTTTATGTAATTGGTGTATTTTTATATTGGATGTTGAGTCACCGACGGATCCATAAATTTTAATAAGTGGAGTCAAAGTTATATCATAAACAATTATATAGAATTGTATAATTGCGTAAGCGTGTAGAAATTATATAAGTGAAGTTCATAATTGCTCTAAAATGTTGATTTTTGAAAATATTTTTTCATTTGTAGCAAAGTATAAAATAATATAACCTTAATTAATTATTTTTTCATCCACCGATGTCAATCAGAGTCCTTTTCAACAATTTTTTTCATCCACCAACGTCAATCTGAGAGTCTTTTTCAACAAATATAATAGAAATGTTATGGTGTTGCTAACGAGATGCTCTAAAAATTGGTTAAAGATTTCATAAAAGAAAATTTTATCTTAATAAGCGTTATTTTTACACAAGTGCTCTTAGAATACTCATTAAGATCCTTCTTAGTTTTATAACTTTTTGTAGTCTTATGAATGGACTATGTGAAAGCAATAATACTATATAAGCGGGTTCAAACTGCATAAACATCTAATTTTGGGTTAAAAATACAACAAACAAGTGGGGTCGGCTGACCCCACTGCCCCCACATTGAATTCATCCGTGTAGAGTAGAGTATAAAAGTCCCTGTGAGTTTTCGTTGGTAACTCATTACAAAATCTATTTTTTTAAAATGAGGAGGTAATAAACAATAGAAATAGCTTCAAATTTTTTAAAAATCTCTAAGAAAATCTATTGATTTTATTTAACACAAAATATATTTTTTTTTAAAGTTGAACACAAACGTACCCCATATAGTGCATTTGTTTTAGCTTTTTGTTTAGAAAAAAAAATCTATTTTTTATTAAAAAAAACACCTTTTCATTTAAAAATGTTCGTTTAGATTTTTTTTTATAAAAATCATATTTTTCAAAAAAAATAATATATCTTTTACTCTAAAATGAAATGTTATTAGGACTAGCTTTTCCTAAAATCGTAACACATGAAACAAGTTAAAAATCATTTCATTTTTTTTAAATTTTTTTTTATTAGGAACACTAACCAAACATAAATAGCTTTAGATTTATATTAAAATCTTTAAAAAAAAATCTATGAATTGTATTTTAAAGTTGAAACAAACGCATCCATAATCTCATGTCATATGAGATTTAGTTCTTACTCTAAATATTATAAATACTTTCAACACTTGCATACAATTATATTTCATTATTTTATCACAATTTAAATATGAATTAAAATTAATAACTTTCTCGACTGATAAATCATTTAATTGTTAAAACATTTAATAATATCATATTAGAATGTTTTATGTTTAAAGAATATTATACTCTCGGGTCATAAATGTAATTACTAGAGACAATGAATCAACAAAATTGATATATTAAAAATAAGAGAAATGTTAACTTGTGCCTTGGAACATAAGTTAAGAAGACAAATGTAGAAAATATTTTTTGAAACTTGTGCATTCAATGTCTTAAAAGTCACAAAAGTTATATTTTCAAAATAAAATTTATTTTTAATTTCCTTTTTAAACTCCTTAACTTGTGCCTGGCACAAGTTAACATCACCCTGAAAATAATTGGATAAAAGATTGTCTTTTATATTTAAGAGAGGAGAAAGTATTTGTTTAGGTGAATGTTTTTGAAGAGGATATTGAAAGAAAGGAAATTGGGTAGCGTAGTGACGTGGCTAACCTGAAGACAGGAGTTACAACTTGAAAAGAAACAACAAACATAATATTTGATTTGGTGTTTGGTTTCCATACCATGAATACGATGAGGGGTGTAAGTGTTGGTGTGTTTCCTTGTAATGTAATGAGAGTGAGAAGATACTGTTCAAGAATTGATGATGATCATCATCATAGTCATAGTAATGGGAGGATTAGGAAAGGTGGGGTTGTGGTGCGAAACAGCAGCAACAAAGTAGATGTAACAGAAACAGATGTAATTGTGATTGGTAGTGGTATTGGTGGACTGAGTTGTGCAGCACTGTTGGCAAGATATGACCAAGATGTTGTTGTTTTCGAAAGCCACGACCATGCTGGAGGTGCTGCTCATTCTTTTGATGTCAAAGGCTATAAGTTTGATTCCGGTCCATCATTATTCTCTGGTTTGCAGTCAAGAGGTCCACAGGCTAACCCTCTTGCTCAAGTTCTTGATGCTTTGGGAGAGTCCGTCCCCTGCGCTACTTATGATTCATGGATGGTCCATGTACCTGAAGCTGATTTCTTGTCACGCATAGGTCCTACTGAGTTTTTAAAGGACCTTCACAACTATGCAGGTCCTGAAGCTGTTCAAGAATGGCAGAAGCTTTTGGATGCTGTACTTCCCTTGTCTACAGCTGCAATGGCTCTTCCCCCTCTATCTGTTCGAGGAGATTTCGGTGTTCTTTACACTGCTGCTGCTAGATATGCACCTTCTCTTTTCAATACCTTTTTCCAAATGGGTCCTCAGGCTGCTCTTCGTTCCACACAACTTCTCTCACCTTTTTCCCAAATACTTGACTCTTTGCAACTAAAGAATCCTTTCATACGCAATTGGATTGACTTACTTTCCTTCTTGCTTGCTGGTGTCAAATCTGATAGTATATTGTCTGCAGAGATGGTACTATATTTCACATATCTCCAACTACCATTACCACTTATCAATGTGCAATCATTTATTTATATCATTACATTATTTACGACCACAATAACAAGTTTCTATCTTCTCTCATTTTTTTGTAAAGATAGATTATTAACAGTGTGCATAACACATAAATCTCTAAAGGGGCTTGTGTTAAATTTTGATTCCTGTTGTTCACTTTGAGACAGTAGTAGACTGATTGACCAATTTCATTTCTTAAAAATCACCTAAAAGCAGCAGTTAAATGGATAGAAAACTAACGAAATAGCTGGTTGAAACATTAGTGAAACGTCATTGCTAATATTCTATTGATGACAAAACAGTTGCTCTCCCTTCCCTCAGGTTTACATGTTTGCAGAATGGTACAAACCAGGGGGCTGTCTTGAGTACCCCCTTGATGGAGCTGCAGGTATTGTTGATGCTCTTGTACGAGGACTAGAGAAGTTTGGTGGGCGGATTTCTCTTCAAAGTCACGTGGAAAAGATTGTTGTTGAAAATGACAGAGCCATTGGAGTGAAGCTGAGAAGCGGCCAAGTAAGTATATTAATTTTGAATGAATATTGATAAGAAAATATCGACTTTATCACCCATTTGGGGTTGGCCTAATGGTTGGCTTGGGATCTTGGAGTTTGCTCCTCTCAAGCTCTCAAGTTCGATTCCCTCTAGTGCCAATTTCAGTGGGCAAGTCCATATAGAGCTTTGCTCTGGCTTTAAATGGGATCCCCGCAAGTGAGCGGTGGGATTGATCCCCTCGGATTAGTTGGTCCTTGGATCGGATACCGAGTTTTAAAAAAAAAATATCGACTTTATCATGTGTTATGCTTGCTGCAGTTCATACGTGCCAAGAAGGCTGTTGTGAGCAATGCATCAATGTGGGATACTTTAAAATTGCTCCCTCAAGAAGTTGTTCCAAAGTCTTACTCAAATAGGATTAACACGACTAGTCAGTGTGAATCTTTCATGCATCTCCATTTGGGATTTGATGCTGAGGTGAGGTTTTTGTAATTTGTTTTATTTAGTCTTTCACTTGCCATGCATCTGTTTGAAGTATTCAACATCGAGTGAGCAGGGTATACGCAGTGATCTAGGAATTCATCATATAGTTGTAAATGATTGGGAAAGAGGAGTTGACGCAGATCAGAATGTTGTGTTGATATCAGTTCCTAGTGTACTTACTCCTAATCTGGCACCTATTGGGAAACATGTGTTACATGCTTATCTTCCAGGAACTGAACCATTTGAGTTGTGGGAAGGACTTGATCGTAAGAGTGCCGAATACAGAAATCTTAAAGCTCAAAGATCAGAGGTATATATGAAATTGAATGAATGAATAACAGCAAGCAGCGTATATGTGTTTTTAATTAATGATTATTATTTCAAACAACAAATAGATAATGTGGAGAGCTGTGGAGAGAGCAGTGGGACCAGGATTCAGCAGGGAGAAATGTGAAGTGAAGTTAGTTGGAAGTCCACTCACACATCAAAGGTTTCTTCGAAGGAACAGAGGAACATATGGACCAGCTATGCAAGCTGGTACAGATACCTTTCCTGGACATTCAACTCCAATCCCACACCTTTATTGTTGTGGAGACTCCACTTTTCCTGGCATTGGAGTCCCTGCAGTTGCTGCCAGTGGTGCAATTGTAGCTAATTCACTAGTTTCAGTGTCTCAGCATTCCCAGCTGCTTGATGCAATTGGAATTTGAAAATCACACATGATGCAATTCTCACACATGAAATAGTACATAAACTTTGTATGGATCATTCTAAAGATTTTATCTTGAGCAAGAATTTATGCCTTTGCACATCTACCAAGAGTTAGCAAACTCTTTTATTTGATACTTATAAATTCATAATTTTGTGTCCTAACATTTATTTTTGATAAACTTTTCTAAAACATCATATTTTGTAATAGAAGATATTGTGCTTAACTTAACAATCAAAGTTTATCAAAGTTAGCATATATACGTTTATAAGGTGGTCCACTTGTTCCACCATGAATTATGATTTTTTTAATAAATATTATAATTGCTCAAACCTCTACCTTATTTCTTAGGCTAAATTACACCAAGGGTCCTTTAAGTTTGAGGTTTGTAACAAATAAGTCCTTTAAGCTATTTTAGTCAAACATAAGTCCTTTAATTTTGTAAACGGTTTCAATTTAGTACTTCTGATAACAAAACATTACAAAACGTTCATGTGGTGGTTAAGTGAATGACATGGCATGTTGAAGGGCAAAACACTGCGTCTTTGTGATCTAATGTGGCTAATGTCATCTCCTTTGTCCTTACATACCATTTCCCCCCAATTTTCAAACCCTAACTCCATTTTTAGGGGATACAAAAATAAAATTTCTGCAAAGGTATGATAGAGCAAAGGTAAGATAGAAATGGATGAAAGATATTTCTTGTATTAATGGAATAATAAAAACATAAAATAAGAACCAGAGCCAAGCTCCACAATTAGAGAAACCTGTTCTCTTATTGTCTAACGAAAATTGCTTTTCTGACATTGATAACTTCACAATGACACAAGAAAATTACCCAAAAGCCTCCAGCGGTAGTTAACTACCATTGGCTAACCGGCAGCAGTTAACTGCCGCCGGTGCCAGCGGTAGTTAACTGCTGTTGTGTTCGTAACATAAGAACACACAAAACCCAGCTTCCAGCCACTCTATCATCACCATCTCTCTCTAAAAATTCAAAATTTTCATTCTCTCTCTCTAAAAAAAACTCTACCAAATCATCCAAAAAAATTTCCACTAAATCATTAGTAAGTTATCACTTATGCTATTGTCATAAATTTTAGTTAGTATATATGTTTATAATTTTAGTTGTAGTTTAATTTTTTTTTAATATAGTTATGTTGTAGATCTGAAATGCTATTAACAAATAGGCTTAATAGCAGTTTTAACCCTCTAACTTTTCCAAATTTGCGATTTTGGCCCCCTAAGAAAAAAACTACAAAACCGCCCCCTAAGTTTTGCAACTGTAGTAGTTTTGGCCCCCCAAGGCGCAAAAAAAAAAAAACACATGGCACCTCACTTAGGGTGCCACGTCAGCGTAGACCGAGTCAAAATTGGCCTTGGGGGCTAAAACTACCACACGTGCAAAGCTTAGGGAGCGGTTTTGTAGTTTTTTTTCTTAGGAGGCCAAAATCGCAACTTTGAAAAAGTTAGGGGGCTAAAACTGCTATTAAGCCTAACAAATGTTATGGATACTTGTTATAATGGAGTAATAGCAGTTAAGTAATAGCAGTTGTCAATGTCAGAAATGCAATTTTCTTGTCTAACCGTAAAGGTGAGCATGAAAATGATTGAATGAATAACTAATTCCCCATGCACTACTGTTTATTAGGATAATATCGTAACAAAATCTTCCAGCCAGGCACACTTTTTGTACGTTCTTTCTTTTTCTTTCTTACATATGCTCTCCATTGTTTGCATCATTCCATCCCACTAACACATCGCCTTCTTCTAAGTGGGGATCAACCCTCTGCCTAACATCACCTCCACCTTCACAATTAGCCCTCAAGGCTCATATCAGGGACGATAAGGTCCAGATTTTGGTTATTTTACCAATTTATTCAAAGCATTTATTATACTGTATGATATGTTTTTTTATACTGTATGATATTATGAATTTAATTGGTATGCACCATTAGTATAAAGTTGTTTACACCTGCATCCAACCACATCGTACCAAATAAGATATCAACGAGTACAAAGATATTTTCATGAACAAAACACCCTACACAAATTATAGGTTTGGCATCAAGGTTAATATTGTGCAAAGAATCACTTTGTCTATGCTTGAATAAAATCTCTACTCTGCCTACCTAGAAAATTAATATGCTATCCCTTTACCACGTTTAAAGTGCAGACATGATTATTGTTGAGGTCCAGTTCATACTCAATGGTCCAAAAAAGGGCTCTTGTTTGTTTTCAGGGATGAGAAGGCTCAGCTCCCTTTACTCCTAAGAATGACCGAATCTCTGAAGTGCATAGCAGATACAGCTTTCTTCCATGTAACTCTGACACTCAATCATTTAGGCACACTGCCTTCTTCTAAAAGAAGATTGATGATAGACTTAATGATCTCATCATTTAGAACGATCACATTCTGAAAACAAACAAACAAAAAATAACCGTGTAGTTACTACAACAAAATAAAACAAAGAGCATTAAGTTACCATACCACACAAATAACAAAAGAATATAAGCTTTAAGTTAATATAACTGAAACAATAATAAGATTAAGGTAGATTTTGATGCATTAAAACCAACGAAGAGGATAAGAGAAACATGACGGGCGACGGGAAAGCTTCAAGACATTCAAAATATCATAAGAAATGGAATATATCTATAAAGTGGTACCTCTGGTTTTCTAATAAGTTCCTTCAAAATGGAATGTAGAGTCAACCGTAGCTCTTTGAACAAGACAGCTATTTGGGCAGGTGCATTCAATTTTAACCATCCATCGATGATGACCAGTCCAGTCTATCATGTAAAGGAAAGAAAGTTCAAAACAAACAAGAATTTCACACTTGAAAGAGCAGCATTAAACAATTTAGAGAGAGAGAGCTAAATGTCTCGTGATTCTACCTCCAACTAATAATTAGCCACAAAGATCTCTTTTGGTTCCATGTCACAGATAGTAAATATTTTTCAATTAGGCGTTTGGTTGCTTGTTATTATTTTCCTATTTAGTTGAATTAGTAAATAGGTGAAAATTAGAAAGCAAGGTTCTAATCCCATCGAAAAAATATGATTCAAATGTGGGGATTACCTTAGAATTATAAAGAATTTTTTAGAATAAGATTAGAATGTCAACAAAGTCCCCCATGACTAATTCAACTCCGAATACTTACATAAATAGATAGTTTAGAGGAAAAAGCATCATTTTAAAAGCTAAGAACAATCCCCCTAAGCACATAGCATATTTTCAAAATCAACCAATTGAGAATTTCTCATTAAACTCCCTTTGTTAACTAAATAATTTAGCAATTGAAAGAACAAGTCTAAACTAGAGAACAGACACCCACAAAACGAGCATTAAGAACAATCATTACTCCAAAATTTTGAAGGCAAGTTGGCAAATAAAATAAATGGTATCAAGAATTTCAATAATCATGGTATTTTTCTCAATACTTCAGTTTTATTGACTGGTTTGTGGACATGAGGACCGACAAACTGTGGCATAAAACACCATAAAACGATAAAAGGGGCAAAAGAGTATTTTTTTTTCCCGCAATAAAAACTTAAATAAAATGGTGTATTGTTTTTTAATTTCATTGTGAAATTTCGGAAAAATAGTAAACAACTTTGAATGGACAAGATCATAGTCAAGGCTTAAAAAATATCAGATCTAGTATTTTAAGAATGATTTTATAAATCTAGAAAACTAAAGAATTTCAAAATATTAAAGAAACTGCTATAATTACCTAGTTCATGGTGGACCACCAATTGAGGTATAGGTAGTCTATCTTAGTCATTGCCATAAGTATAATTTATTTGGGAATAGAGTAATAGAATATGTACCTGATGCTGAACATTGATTGACCCTCCAAAGAGCAAAATTGAGTATGGAGAAATGACTGAAGTATCTCGTAGAAATATTTTGTTAGTTTCAACCTGACAATTTTAACATTTACATCATTGACATGTAAACAGATTGATTATAAATGTACAGGTTTGATGTATATGTTTTATATATTACTTGAAGGGGTGTTTTAGAATTAATGTAAACAAGATAATGGTGCAATTACATTAATTAGGAAAAATATAAATCCTTATATTTACGTCTCTTTATATATTCTCCTGTATGTAACTGATGTATGCAATTGAGACAAAAATTCACTCTCAAAATATTAAACTGAGATCATAAGAAAATTTAGCCATGCACATAATTTCTCTAGAAAGAACAACCAAAATAGTTACGGGGTTATTTAAATTATTTTAGAATTGTAAACACATACCGCTATCTGTTTTAGACAAAAGGAGCAGAGAAAAAATATTAGAACTTCGAATATTATTATCAGTAACTTGATACTAAAGACTGAACGCTAATTCCTATTTATAGCGATACATAGTCTCAATCTAAAATAAATAGGGAAATCAGGAAATAAACGGACTCGTAATATCAATGATATTATATTTCCTTATATTATAACACTCGCCCTCAACCTAAAGTTTACTTCGCTTTAAACTTGTTACAAATATACCATTTGAAATAGAAAATATAACACCTGATAGAATCAGACCAGAAAAAAGAAAGCTTGAATAAACCTACGACGAACGCCAAAACAATCAGCCAATAATGTTTTTGCAGAAGAACAAACACCGAACAACCAATTGAAGCCCAAGCTAACATACTGGATCAGCGCTAACCGTACCCGAAATCTTAACAAAAACTTAAACCCGAGGGTGGCGTCGATGGCTTCACTGTCAACCAAATCAGAGCGTTAGATGAATGTCTAGAAATAACTACGATGTAGCAAAATAGCAACAGCACTAAAGAAGCACCAGATGCAGCAAATTAAGGTTTCAAAAACCAAGCAGCAACAGAAACACCAAAAATAGATAGGCACAAACGGTAACACAATGATCAGGTGGCGGCTGGACCACATTGATCAAGTGGCAGAATTAAACAAACGAGCCACAAAATGAACTAAGGAAGCGCTGACGAGTTGAATGGCAACGACGGCGTTGCAAACAGAGCTTCAGAGGGTGGCGCGTGCGTGGAAAGCACTGAAAATAATTCTTGCTGGTGGTGGCATATAAGTCCCTGGAAAATTCTTTGGCAGCAGTGGACGACAACTGATGACACTGGAGGAGGCAAGAAAAGATGAAACACGCTGGGAAAAGGGTTATATGACCACAGAAGGAAGAAACCGGTTGAAATAACAAGAAAAGAGAAACGTTCAATTGAATAAATTTTAAATACAGCTGTAACTACATTTGCAAACTTTCGGGAACTCGGGAAGAGAATATTGACAAGACAAGTAACAGAGGATCAAACCAAGCTGTAAATACCATGTTGAAATTATGCGTTTTAGACAAAAGGAGGAGAGAAAAAAAATAAGAACTTTGAATATTATTGTCAATAACTTGATAAATACTTTTTTTCTTTCTATAATATACTTGATACAAAATGGTGAACACTAATCCAAATTTATAGTTAATAACATTGAATATTATTGCTAATAACTTGATAGGAAAGACTGAACACTAATCCCCGTTGTAAGGATACATAGACTTAATCCTAAATAAATAGAGAAATTAAGAAACAAATCATAATATGTAAATTAAAAAACTAATCCAAAGAGATAATCTGCGATACTCTAAGATTATAAACAAATCATAAGAACAAAACTAAGATTCTCTCTCTCTGTTTTTTTTTTGGTGGTGGTTGGGGTTTGAACCCCGGACCTTGCATATATTATGCATTGTCCCCACCAACTGAGTTAAGCTCACGAGGACAAAACTAAGATTCTCTAATATAATATCAAATATATTCTAAGATATTTTATTATGATATTGATATACATATTGGGCCCATTTGTTTTAGATTTTAAAAAAAAGGATTTTCCTTTGTATTTTAAAAAATAGATTTTTTTTGAAATTTACTCAAAAATAGTAAAAGTTATTTCAAACTCATTTGAAATAAGTTAGAAAAGAGATTTTGACATTCACTAACTTAAATATTAATTGTTCAAGATTTTACATAGTAAAAATCACATATTTTTTCAAAATGACATCTTTCAAAAATGATTTTTATGAAAAGCTATTTGAAATAGCTTTTTTTTTGTTTAGAGTTTTTTCAAAATTTTAGTATCCAAAACAAATTATAACCAAATGATGAAATACTTAGAATGACATTTTAAGAGAAACTATTCAAACAGATTTTTCATTTGAATCTTTCCTTGAAAATTTCTTTGTTAAAAAAATTATAACAAAAACACATTACACCACCAAAATCTATTTTAAAAAAAGCTATAACAAACGGGACCATTATTACATTACATTGATTTCAAAGCAACAAACTAAATGAACAAACTTAAAGAGATAATACATTTCCAAATTATGTTCAAGCAACATTTTAAGCAAAAAAGGAATCTTAACAAAGTTCTGCAAAAACTTTACAAACCTTTTCAAGGAAGACAAGAAAGGGGTACTTGAATGCTTTTGTGCTACTGTTGATAGAAGATGGGTGGACATGAACTTCTCTTCTTCCATCGAACCAGACTGTATGACTAGAATTCGCAGTGCTAGAAGACTGCTTAAGGCTGGTGAGAGCTGCTGAAACAATACCTTGTTCACCAGCTGCTACATTGGGGTATAAACCTGCACATAGTATAGCCTGCAAGGGTACACTCAGAGATCTTTGCTTGAAATAACATCTGATCGTGATATTTGGTCATTATTTTTTTCAACATCACTTCTATACCACTTCTAATTTCTGTATAGGATAGATAGGTCATGAAATAGGAGGGCTTAGAGAATGAGTAACCTTGTACAAGGACTGACCCTTGGCCCAATTTTCCCAAGAAGTACAAATGGATTACTCTTTCAAATGATATGTAATAAGACTATTAATCATATTCTAGACATGGAAGACGGATTGCATAAAAAATAAAAAATAGAAGTCCGATAACAATTAGAAAATGTAACATGCTTTAGTTTTGCAGAATCTTGGGTCAAGCCTTTCACTTAGGTGGTAAAATGATTACTCTTTTTTTTTTTTTGGCTTTCGCACCGGTTTCCGACCCACCAACGGTGGGCGACTAATCCGGCTCGTGCGTAGAGGCATGCGCACTGGCCAAGCGTTGTTTCCCCTGGGAATCGAACCCGGTATTCCCCGGGAATGATTACTCATATTTGTTAAACAGGAATCAATCTTAGTCTTTATTGTAAATAATTTACTTTCCTAGAATAGGTAAGATAAATTAGACAATATATTTGTCATTATGAATTGGAATTACTTATAATCAATGATACTATTATATATAGTATAGAATGCAATAGAGAAAGGCATCAATCTAGAATTTCTGACAATATTAATCACTAAATTTAGTTGTTATTTTCCATTCAGTACATGCGGCAAAGTAATAACAGTTAAAGCTCAGATTTATATTGGGGATATTTGGAATGGTAAAAAAGGAAATATACTTCCAATCTCAAGGTATCAAGTGACAATTCAAACAACCTCTTGGATGAGTATAAAGATTTTAAAATGATAACAAAACGAAAACATAAAATGACACTACATCAGGACACTACAAAAGAGATAGAAAAAGTCATGGCATAAACTCAACTAGGACACTGCAAAATGAAGGAAATGACATCATATTTTAAACATAACTTGGAGAACAGATACAAATGGCTAAGTGAGAGAATCACAGAACATCACCTTAAAGATTTGGTGAAAAAGAAGCAAGCATTGTCTAAAAGTTATAACTAAATATATTCAAACCTTACCTTTAGAATTGACGGGTGATGTGCATACATATTAAATGGTTGTGATGAATCAGAAAGCCACGTGTCAAGACTTCCTATCTTTCTTCCATCCATCTGAAGTGGTTGTCCAGATTATACATCAGAGACAATAACAAATAAAGCATTCTCACTTACAATTTTATCAAATTTTTGACATACTGCTTACCCAAATATAATGCTATCCTATGTGCAGTGCACTATAAGCTAGGTATATCCTTAATAGCACTTAACATAGAAAACATATGTAGGAATATTTGCAATGATGTAAATAGTCTAAGAAAAATGGTATTTTGACATCAAAATTTTGATGTCAAATATGGTGTAATTTGTTTTTATCTATTTCTGAAATGCGTGTAAGTTGTAGATAAATATGTGTATATCCTTTTGCCATCAAACGAGCTTTGAAATGATCAATATGATCATTAGGTCCAACCTTCACTATATAAACCCCACGACAACCAATGATAGTCATTTCAGAATGCAAGGGAACATGTTTTTAAGTGTCATTGGACAATAACGCTGCCATTTAATTTGTTTCTTTTTAATTGTCACTTTTTGACTTTTTACACAAACCAAGACAACAAATACATTTTACTACTTTTGATACAACAATTTATCTTTTTCCTATAATAGTCCTAATCATTTAATATCTCATTTCATATATTTTTCTCTCTGCAATAAATAACTAAGAGTAATATAAGAAAAACAACATTTAATGTTGTATTAAACTTTGAAAGTGACAGTTAATTAGAAACAAAAAATTTCTGCAAAAGTGAAAATTAAAAGGGAACAGAGGGAGCACTTAATAAGAAAAGGCAGCAAACCTGATTTAATTTTGGAAGAATGATGAGACCAATATCTGCTAGCAATGTTCCAAACTGTATCCTCATCTCCCTGGCATACATATAAATCGTGTACTTGAGAAGTGCTGATATAGAAAATACAATTCGGAAAAATAAGCTTTGAGTAACATGCCTTTTGGCATGTCCTTAACATATATTAATGCCTACCAAATATATATCCTACGTATATGCATTCATATAAGTAGGATAAAATCGAAGTAAAATGCTGATGAAGCCTTGGGGAAGACATTAGAAGACATTCACGTTGAATACTAAATTACCCTGACAAGACTCTTATGTGGCTTCTCTACCCACGTAAACCCGGAGTTAGCTGGATCCAATTGAGAAACAGTTGATGATTAACGTGTTTATTGTATTGCCATGCATACATGATAACATACTAAATGAATGTTTACGTATTTATGATGATTGCATAGTTAAATAATTTTTCATTGCATTTGAAATATCATACTCCGCTCATTTTATGCTTGAGTATGATGACTCAGCTTCGTTTGTTTCCCCTGTGACTGCTTGCACATCAATCGTGCGAGTAAATGATGATCTGGCACGATAAGTTGAAATCAATGATGATTCTGATGAGTGATCATCAGGATGTGATCACATTAGTTTCCTCTGTGTTGGCTGGCTTTTGGTTAATTTTGAGATTTATTTAGAATCGGCTCTTATTATAGTGATAATTAGGAGTTTAGATTCTTAATTCGTATGATTTGTTATTTCTCCGGTTACGGTTTTGTTACTTATTTATTTTAAATGTTTTTATTATTACCTAACTGTCTGGTATTTTTACTTATTTAATTACGATAATTACTTTTGTGACAAAGGATGTCACATATAAAAAACTTGGGGACAACAAGGAAGGAACCCAGGAGATAGGAGGTCTACATCAGTTTATTGCACATTTGTTTGGGGTAACTTAGTTACATGTGCAGCAAGAAGCAATAACGCCTATTGTATCTCTATTCTGATTTCATTGAGAAAAATACATTTTCTCTAATCCTAGAATATATAAATATGCTAACGAAACAAGGATCACAAACTGTATTGTAGTATTCACTATTCATTATGTCCATTCTATGTAAATTCAACCTATGGTGTGTTGAAACTTAACATTTCAGCATATTCTTCTTTTTACTTGGACCAACTACCAAGAGACATGTCACAAGGAACATTACTAATTAAATGATATAATGAAAGGGAAGATAAAAAAAAAAGAATCGTTAAGTAATGAGAGACGAAAGAATACTTAGAGGTAGCTGAGAGATGTCTTAAATGAAAAATAGTAAAAGGGATAGATGCAGGAGAAAACATATAATAAACAAAAGACCCCTTTGGAGTTTAGTCCCTTTTTTAAGAAGCCAAACTAGCCCACCGAAATTGCCCCTTTGGAGTTTAGTCCCTTGAATAAGATGAAGTACAAAATAGAATACCTTATCATAAACATTACAGAGCTGCTCAGAAAATATGAATTGCAGAATTGCTGTGCAGCTTTTGGTCCTTTCTGCAGATGTAAATGTAATCAATACTTTTTTGAGAGAAGGCAATACTATGACGAAATATGTCGTGCAAAATATGATAGTTCTCTTATAATCTTGGTTGGGCCTAACTCAACTCTTACAAAACCAGCTTGTAAGATGAGGACCGCCCGCATTTATAAACATATTTTTTACAGCTAATAGTTAAGTATACCCACAGCTAAAGTTTCATGATGATTATGATAAGCAAGGGAAGTTTCTCTATTCATTTATTTACTTATTTTCCCTTGCAAGGAGATACATGGTAGCCATTTCTACTTGTAAGGTTACTTCATGTGCAATCCCATTTTCTTAGAAGGCAGCAAACCATATGATATTGCATCCCTCAACCAGGGTAATCCTAAAACTAATTACACAGGGCGTGCCTAAAAAACAAATCAGAATCACATACTGACCTCGTTCAAAATAGTCTCCCATTTTTTGTAAGCTATAATCATAAGTAAATGATCAGATTGTCTATCAATATCATTTCCCTCACCAGGCCCATCTTGCTTATCATTCAACAATGTTAGTTTTGCTCTTTCAACATTCTGCCTCTGAAGATAGACACACAGCATTTAATTCAAAGTCAAATTAGCTAACCAGACTAAATATATATCAAAGAATTGATAGTATAGAAGACCTCATCCTTGGGATACAGAAATGGAGACTTGTAACTTAAAAATGCAGAAACTGAAAGAATTGGTGACAAGCAACCGAAAATTGCACCATACAACATCATCTGCAGTCACAGAAACACCATTAGTGGTTGGCCCAGCAACCTTATATCACATGAAAAGAAAAATAGTAGAAAAAAGGTCTAAATTCTTTTCTTTCCATTTTTCGGTATTTAAGGTGTAAATAAAATATCGACCGTATCAAATCTACCCTAAATAAGGAAAGGGCATTTACTAAAATAAAATTAAATCAAATCTATTCTAATTACATGAAACTAAAAGCATGTTTGATGGTTATGATAGGATAGAGACAAGATATGATATAGAGTTCAATAAGGATATGATAGGATAGGGGCAGGGTAAACAATTAACCTATCATGATAACAGTATTTTATCATATCATATTTAAATGACAAAATTACATATATTCTTTTGAAATTAAATTTTAATATTTTTAAACTTATAAAACTAAAAAAATTGAATAAGTAATTTAACGATTCATATAATTTTTAAAAAAAGTCCATTTACAATACTAAAAAAAAAATTTTTTTTATTAGAAAACAAAATGAGTAAATAAATAATTACACTACATATGTTTAATATGCTAAATAAAGATACAATATATATATATATGTGTGTATGTATGTATGTATTATACGTAAATAACACAATTACCCTTGCAAGAAAATTATATTTAATGCGTCAAAAAAAGTAAATTTATAATCATGTTTTTGTGATTTTTAATAATAATTTTATTTTAAAAGATTCTAATTTCAATAAATTAATTATTAATACTTTTATTTATTAATTTCATATCAATTTTTTTGTTTATCTTTTATTTAGATCTATATTTTATCAGATGTCAGTTTTCACATAGTTATATATTATAGGAATAAATCAATAATTTATTTTCTTATCCTATCTTGTTAATTTCTAACCCAACTCATATTCAAGATAAGAATTTTAATCAGAGAGACAAGATAGGATAAGTTTCAAGATTAATTTACCAATTACCATATCTTGTTGCCTCAACAAACACTGGATTGAGACAAGATATGATACAATAATCATATCTTGTCTCTTATTTTGGCCACCAAACGGGCCCTAAGGAGACAAATCTATCAAATAATAACAAGAATTAAATCTGCTTATTATGGTCAGAATGAGTTATGCTCAATATGAAAACCTAATAGAACCTATCGATTTGAGCCATCCAACATATAGTACCGAGCGGCGGCGGGGGGGTAAAAAAAGTTATTTTATGACTTTTAAAAGAATTTACAAAGAGTATCTCCTTACACACCCAAAGACCCATGGTACAATATTATTAGTTGTAGAAATGTTTGGATAGACAAAAGAAGAATTTTCCTGCTCAAGTTACTTTGCAGACAACATGTTTAATTTATGACCATGGAAGTTACAGTGATAGTAAATGAACAATGTCATTTACATGTGTTGGAAATTCCGCCCTTATTGCGGTCTGCCCATAGTCGCCTAAATTGCGGCCTTTGGTTTGCCTTCATTGCAGCCTCCAACACCTTCATTGTGTTGGCTTTTAGGGGGCAGATTTAGTCCCATATCGGATAGATAAGACTTTTACGAAGAGTTTACATCGGATAGATAGGACTCTTGAGAAGAGTTTATAAGATGAGGCACTCCTTACCTTACAAGCCGGTTTTGTAAGGATGAGTTAGGCCCCAAATTTCAACAACATGGAGTAGTTAAGCTAACCTCTAAGATACATTGCTTGCTATACAATGAACCTTAGCTACATGTAAATGGGAGTGTGTGTCGATGTTTTAATTTAGGTGAAGAACATTGAATAGATAAACAAAAAGACAAACATCATATATAAAAATAAATGAATTCTAGAGAAATAAAGCTGCATTGAAATGAAAACAAGATTTTTTTTAATCCTTTGAAGATAAGAGGAAATAATAATTTGTGCACACCTTCCCAATTAATACATCAACAGGTAGTTTTGCCAGATGATGCCCAAGAGGTGTCAACTCTTCATCCCCCTCAAGAGCACCGACCTGCAACATTTTGGTTTCATTATAAGAAAGCAGATACATAAATCAGGAAACATTTGATCTATCATATTACATAGTTCTACAAACATGTTATGACTATATAAAAACATATTTCCACACACAAAGCTAATAGGGAAGGGAATATTTGTTGTTGGAGAAAAAAAAACTAGTAGGAAAAGGTCAGAGTACCTCGTACAATAAAGACATTGCTGAATCAATTGCTTCAATTTTCGGAGGTTCTAAAGCCTGTTATTGGAAATATACTGTAAAGAGCAGTCCATATAACTGATCACATAATTCTTATAAATCCGAAAAAATGATTGCTTACCGTAGACAAAAACGGCTTGATATACCCAAGAGATAGTAATTTAATCTGCAGACACAATTCAACTAATGGCATCCGAAGCATCTCCGGCACCTGGATAAGAAGAATATAACATAGATGCATAAGGAAAAGAAAGGATATTAGAATGATGGAGAGACAAAACAAACAACACTTGCTTTTGGCATTTCATTCTTAAAATCTTGAAAAAGAGGGATATTGGGTACTTTTGTAATTATAAATTTAAAAAGTTATAAGTTGTGGTCTGCATTTTGTTTTTACTAGTTGTAGTAAAATATTTTGAAGGTTCATTCTAAAAAGTGCCCTAAGGGCATTGATTAAGGAATCCATTATAAGAAATTTTGTCTTGAAAATATAAGTCAAACACATGTAAAAGTAATAATCACAACTTTTTATGCAAGAGTTACAGCTTTTGATTGCTTAAACAACGCCCTAAGGGCATTTGTTAGCGTTTCCCTATTTTGAATATTACTTCAGTTGTGTAAAGAATGGAAGCACTACTCTGAATATATAGACTAAGATCTAGCTAATGGGTCTAATACAAAAATGCTGATAATTACATAATATGCACCTGTGATAAATAATATGCACCTATGATGATGTAGAATTGGGGGAAAATATTATGAATATTATTTTAGAAGTAATAAGGGTATAATAACTAAACTACCTAAATAGACCATGCTATGTCATATGTCTGCTCAATGGGCCGAATACAACCTCCACTTATACAACAACAACAACAACCAAGTCTTATCCCACTAAGACTTTGTTTGGGAGTTTGGAAGGGAGGGGAAGGAAGGGCTTTAGGGGTTTGGAAATATATAGAAAAATGGAAAAATCTTTCACATTTTTCGAAAGAATAATTTTTTTGAGAATGAAAACTTAATGCTTATGATTAATATATTTTTAATTTTAAGAATATCATCACAACATAGATTGAATTTGAAAAATTCATATAAACCCTCCGAAACCTCCCAATAACCCTCCCCAATACAATTTTTGAGTTCCCCCAAATGAAGGGTATTTTGTATTATGTATAAAAATTTAACCTCCAAAGCTCTCTCCTCCCAATGTCTTCTATTTCTTGCACTTGCTCCTTCCTATTTTTCAAAACCCTCCCCTCTAAACTCCCAAACAAAGCCTAAGTGGGGTGAGCACAACCTCCACTTATAATTACAAAATATTCAATTTTGTTTACAATAGATAATAATTAAATATTTACAGTAGTAATAATAGTACAAATGGCATTCTATTTTTATTGTGTTTCCTATTGAAAGGATTTTCAAAAGAAATTGTAATCAAAATATTTCAAACCATACATAAGATTTCACATTTTTCAGTGCAAAATCATGAAAATGGGAAAAAGATTTATTTGTAATCACTTGGTTATAAATAACAAGGCTGGGACTATTTTCTCTGAAGCAATTAAAATAATCTCATTCAATAGATTAAAACACTAATTCGTTTAAATAAATAGACTATTCAAAATCTAATGGACTTGACTAATGAACTAAATACAATTATTATAAATAATTACAAAAATCCGATATTTACAACAAAAATATATCAATGGTAAATGAAAACATAAAACAAACTAAATACACATTAAAGAATCTTTAATTTTAGAATTCATGGTAGAAAGAAACAGAGAGAAATTAAGAGAAACTGAAATATCTAATCCAAATAATGTTCATCCTAATGAGAGAGGTTACATGAGTGAGTATATATATTGTAGGTTAGTCTTAGAACATTTGTAACTATCAGAAGCAGTTAAGGCTCTGTTTGGTAAAAAGAAGCTATAAGCTAGCTGATAGTTGATGACTGATAGTTGATAGCTTATAGCTGAAAAGCTCGTTTATTAAAAATAATGTGTTTGGTAAAATTAGCTGTTCAAGTGGCTGATAAGTATAAAATGACATAAAAGGACATGTTTCTTTATTTTATTTTTATAAAATATATGCATAAAAAAATTTACTTAATTTATTTCTTTTTAAATATTTAAATTTATTTCAAATTACTTTCATCTCCAAAATGATAAATGTGTTTTATGAATTCAAATAACATTTTTTTTACTAAACATTTGCTTCACTATTTATTGTATATTTTATTTAAAATCATAATTATATTATATGAATTAAGAGCAAGGTAATAAGAAAAATATAGAAAAACTACAACTACAACATGAGCGGTAATAAGAAAAATAGAGCAAGGTAATAACGTGCTAACATGCAGGTTGCACCAAAATACAAAATATAAAAAGCGGGCAGTTATATATATATATTTATTTTGACCAAAAGTGGGTAGTTACATATGAATGTGGGTAGTTTTTTTATTAAAAAAATAATAAAATTAAATTAATGAGGTTAAAATTGGAAGAGAATATAAAAAGCTATAAGCTCTAAGCTCAAAAGCTACTTGAAATAGCTTCTCACAAAAAGCTATAAGCTCGTGAGAAAAGCCTGTTACCAAACACATCATGTTTTGATCCAACAAACTTATAAGCTAATTCAATAAGCTATAAGCTAGCTTCTTGTCGTTACCAAACACACCCTAAAGCTGTCAGTAAAAGAATTCTGTAGGTAAGAGTATTCTTGTAAGCATTTCCTTTCAAAATGTATACCTGATAAGGACGCATGAGCTTTTCAAATCTATAACGAGTGTACACGCGAAAGCAAATTCCAGGTTTTACACGTCCAGCTCTACCCTGACGCTGCCTTGCATTTGCTTGAGAAATCCAATCTTCAACCATGCTAGACAATTTCTAATTTCAATCAAACCAGTTAGTGAGGTGTTCTATCATCTCATTCCACACATGTTAACAGTTTAATAGTAATATTATAGTTGTAATTCTAGATCTACAAAAGAAAGTGAAATCCCCTTCAAAAAGAAAAAGTGAAATCAGTAAACAATAAAGTGGTTGGTTGGTGTGGCTAAGCATCATACATCTATAATATATTCATGTATGATACTTTGGGTACTTTTGGTTGTATTTCACATTTTTTTACTTTCATTCCGTGAACTTTTATACCAATACAAATGGGAGTACCATAAAAATAAATACATGAGAAAAACTTATCATCTCAACAATGACTTTTGCCAACTTAAAAGTTATTAATTCTCTCTTTTGATTTAATATTTGTGTTTCTATATTAATTTTATGTGTTGCACTTTGAAAACTTTCTGTATACTTGTGTCTATATTACATTATTGGTATCCTATGACGTGCTTGTGCTTGTTTTCAAATTAATATTAGTTTTACACATTATGTGTTGCACTATACTCATATCATGACATATAAATTTTTTATTTTTCCCAGTACTTTGTGTTTGTATTGTACAATGTCGGTATCATATTTGTGTTTGTGGCTCTGCTTTCTAAATAATTTATTCATGTATAGCTCATATGATTTTGATCCAGAGAATGTAGAGATTCATAAAAATACGATAATACAACAAGAAAAAAATTTATTAAAAGGACACCACAAGAGCTTCAAGTGTCCTGCTTCATCCCAAACCAAAAACACACATACTTTTTCCTTTGAATGACTCATATCCATCTCCACACCAAAACTATTGTTCTTAGCTTTATTAACAAGGTGAAAACAAAATACATTTAGCAGAGCAAAAATGCAGCTAATGGTGAAAGTTCAAGAGCAGTCTGTCTATAATCAAAACTTCTACGAATTAAATTAGATTTGCGCAATTGACTTGTCCAAGTAAAATAGAAACTCATCAAAATCAGAATAAAAGAACATACCTTCTGCGGATTGTATCGATTCTCCTTATGTTTTCCACAGTCAATTACATATATCACATCATCTATTGTTATGCTGGTCTCTGCTATATTTGTTGCTATAACGACCTATAAGTACGACAAAACATATTTTAAGATATATAAGGATAAACAAAAATCATTTAAGTTTATAGAATATAAGAAAATATTATATATCTTTTTTCTTTTTTTTGAAAGAGAAAATATCATATATCTGGTACTCTAACATAAGATCAAATATATTATAGACTGTTGCTTCATGAGCATTGAGAACTTGAACACTACTATTGACTGACAGGGTGAAGACATTATATCCTTCCAAAAGATCATCAAGAACAGCACCAAGATGATCCTTGGTTGAAACTGGATTGCCTATGGACCCTAAAGTGACTTCAAGCAAATCACGGGGAGCCATATCTTGACCCAGGCCGAAACAGGAAATTAGTAAAAAAAAAAATTGAATTATCTCACTATGAGCAGACCAAATATCTCGTTTGCTGTCAGTATTGCGAATCGATTTCTAAATTCACTTTGTAATAGCCAGTGGAATACAGTGGATTAGATCCTGAGGTATATCAAGAGATCACCTAGGAAAGGGTTTATTTATACAGATCGAGGTCATGCCAATATTGTTGGATATTTAGATGCAGATTGAGCAGTGCATATCAGTGATAGGAGGTCTACTTCAGGCTATTGTGTTATGCCCCACACTACTTTCATAATATAACTAAACACATGAAATTATTTGCCACTTCATCAATGAGAAGACCCTTTCAGACATCATTAAACCTCTTCAATTAACTCAGTAGGCCGATATATTCATCAAATCTCTACAAAGACCTCACATTGATTTTATCTGTAACAGATTGAATTGGATGCATACGATATATATGCTCCAAGGTATCAAGACCCTCGAGCAAGGTATCATCAAAGTTCTCCCTCATGAGTTTTAATAGACTATATATTAGTATTTTATAGTACCAGTAAATATAACATATGGATCAAACTCACCTTTCGTATATTTCCAGGAGGGCGTAAAAACACCTTTTTCTGTTCAGTTGATGCAACTGACGAATGCAAAGGAATAACCCAATCAGAAGATGGCCCACCAAACTGGTACGACGCTGTTAACTTATCATGTAAGTGGTTTATCTCAAACACTCCCTGACAAATCAAATTACAAAGAAAAGATATTAATATACATGAAAATACAGATAAGCATACCAGCTCAAATGAAAACCGAATAGTCTTACCGGTAAGAAGACAAGGATGGCACCCTCACCACAACTTTCATCAATGTAACATATTAGATCTTCAATAAGATCGTAATCAATGACATCCTCATTGACTCTTTTCTGCATATTTTTTTCTGAATGGTCAAATCAGAGTTACAATTATAGGTAGTACGAAGATTCACGTTTTAAAAGAAACTCACCAGATTTTTTTGGGCTTGTTCACTGTATGACTGATAATAACTTGGAACAAAATATGGATTAATATGCTCTTCAGAAAGCACGGACTCATCGCCCCATGCAGATAAGACTAGATTCTTCTTCCCCCTGCTGTTTGTCACGGGAGCTCTCTGCAAGTTCTAAATTGCAACATTACATTAATTAGAGCAAGGCTGATCAGTATAACATCTAGTACGATTCTTCAATGTAAAACTTGTGCATTTTTTAGGAAATATCTTTAGTTCTAAAATTGGGCCAGACAACTGAATTGTAGGAGATTGAGGATGACCAATCGGTGTTATGTGTGGCTTTACAGCTGTACTATGAGCAACAAGAACGACACAGCTGTGAAATGATTGAACATTGCTTTAAGTAGAAGGAAATAACATTAAATCACACCAAAATATATATATTATCAAAGGAATAGTTAGACTAGAGCTCGCAAGAGCTAGTATAGTCTCCAGCACTGTGTATTACGGCTTAAACCACCCAAACACAAAGGTAAAAAGCAAAAGAACTGTGTGCAGCAAAGTAAGCAAGCGGGCTAACAGCACTTAAAACAAACGCCCAAAATATCAATCCCCTCAGAAAACCCAGCTGCGAGCGAAAACCGCAAACCCCCAGACTAACAAAAACAGCAGGCAAAAAACATACCTAAACCCAAAGATTTATTGTGCCAAACAATTACACTTGTATAACTCTAGACCTTGGCTTCCCTGTTAATGTTCGAAATTCCACCTTTATTGCGGTCCGCCCCTAGTCGCCTAAATTGCGGCCTTTGGTTTGCCTTCATTGCGATCTCCAACACCTTCATTGTGTAGGCTTTGAGGGGGTGGATTTAGTCCCACATCGGATAGATAGGACTCTTGAGAAGAGTTTATAAAGAGGAGGCACTCCTAACCTTATAAGCCGGTTTTGAACGGATGAGTTAGGCCCCAAATTTCAATAGTTATCTAAGCCAATGAAGCTTGTATAACTCTAGTTACTAATGTGACTTCAACTAACTAAGGTTAGTTGAGTCTAATCCAGTTCTATCCTTTAATACTTACCTAGTGCACTCTCCACCAGTGGTTCCAAAACACAGTCCGAAGGGATTGATACCCGTCCAAATCCTCCCCTCCCGGTCAGTTGCATCTGTTTTCTCTGTCTGGGTGTCCATTTAGTTTATCAGTCGATTGACTCGTTCTAATGATTGTGTTGTCACCTTTACTAATGGCATTGTTCCTCTGCAAGATCGGATTTCGGAACGGCAGATTGGTCTTGAATGCGAGTCTAATTGCCTTTATTATCTCTCAAACCCATCAGCAACGTGCCCTACCACAAATTCCCGTCTTTCTATACATGCTCGGTTGTGTCACCCAAGTCTTATCAAACATCAAAGGTTCGTCCCTAGTCTTTCCAAGTTATCAGGTTTACATTGTGAGTTGTGTCGGTTAGGGAAACACACTCGTAGTGATTTTACCGATTCAGTCAATGAATGAGCTTCGTCCCCTTTTGATTTAGTTCGCTCAGATGTTCGGGGGCCTTCCCGTACTTTCTCGACTTCTGAGTCCAAATATTTGTTACTTTAATTGATGACTATTCTTGTTGCACAAAATTATTTTAATGAAAAATACAATGGAAATATTCTCTATTTGGGAGCAATTTTATCATTAAGTTGAAACTCAGTTAGGCGTGTCAATTTGGTTTTTGCATAGTGATAATGCCCAAGAATATGTATCCCATCAATTTCAAAATTTTATGGCCTCTAATGGCATTCTTATCGAAACTTCTTGTGCCATACACCTTAACCAAATGGGGAAGCCGAACGCAAAAACCAGCATCTCATTGAAACTACTTGGACTCTTTTCTTTCATGGTAATGTTCCATCTCCTTTTTGGGGAGATGTTGTCCTAACGACATGCTATATTATCGCATGCCCTCTTCCGTCCTAGGTGACCTGGTCCCCTGCTCTGTCCTTTTTCCTAATACCCCTTTACACTCGCTTCCCTACTCTTACTCTTTTGACGGTGCCTCATTTTGACTTATGATATATTTTTGAGTCTGTTCCATACTTTGAGTCGACCTACGTACGTCCTGATCCTCTTCCAGTTGTCGTACCTACCACGCCTCCTATCATCCCTCTTCATCCTATGGTGTCAATCCCACCAGAACCCACTATAAGTGTCCCTCTGGCAGATCCTCCCGAGTACCTTCCCACTCCATAACTTATTCAGACATACCACTGTCGTTAACCGCCCTCTCTTGTGCATGTTCTGACACCTGTTTATGATAATGAAGTCATTCCATGCTCCTCTGCCACCTTTACCGGATCCGACCGTGGATCTTCCCATTGCTATTTGTAAAGGTATATGTCTTACTCGAAACCCATCTCCTCATCACATTGACTTGTGCTATCAGTCTTTCCCCTTTGCATTATATTTGTATGTCTTCTTTGTCTTTTGTTTATTCCTAAATCTCCAGGTGACGCATCACCCCACCATGAGAAGAGGCAAGCAGTGATTGACGAGATGTGTGCTCTCCAAAACGGAGGTACTTGGGAACTGGTTCCTATACCCATTGGGACGACTTTAGTACGTTGTTGTTAGCTTTATATGGTGAAAGTTTGTCTTGATGGTAAGACTGGTCGATTTAAGGCTCGCTTAATGGCCAAGGGATATACACGGATTTAACTGGTAGCCAAAATGGCACATGTTAGATTCCTCACAATTGCAGCTGGTCTCTCCATCGACTTGACATTAAAAATGTCTTTTTGCATGGTGATCTTGAAGAGGAATGTGTATCTGGAGCAATCGCCTGGGTTTGTTTCTCGGGGGTAATCAATCGATTACTTGATTTATAATGTTGATGAAATTTTTATCTGTCAAATTAGGTTTGAACTCAGGAGGAGGAGGAGGAGGAGGAGGAGAAGGAAGAGGAGTGTGTAAGTAATCATGTTGTTAGGCAACAACCAACAATTATTATGCTTTAGGCAGCAAGTAGGTTCTTAAACAAGTTTTGAATAATAGGAAAACCTAAGGAAAAATGAATAGGTGTTTATTTTGGGACCAAAACTCTCGAATTTTTTGGATATGAATTGTCTTGTAACAGCAGACTATTTCTTTCCCTAGTTTGTGTAAATTCCTAATTTGTTATATTGTAAGAGAACTCATTTTCCGTTGAGTCAACAGTCCAGAGATTGTTATAAATAAATTGTCGTTTCTACTAATTTTATCACTATAGGCACCAGTTTCTATCATATTCCTATAAAATGATACCGTTTGAAGGAATGGTTAAATTATAACTAAATTCAGCAAAAGTAATCTTAAGAGGGCTATAGATTACCTGTCCTTTGGGAAATGTTTCATTTGTTAAAGAAGCCGGTGAATCTGAAGCAAGACGATATTTAATCTGATCATATATATCCTCAAGAAAGTATGTTGTCACTGGATGAGTCCTGCCTTCTGCAGTAACTACAGGACAATGACCGAAGTAGCTAGAAAATGAACCTGAATCCACAGTTGCTGACCTGATATTTATGGTTGTAAGATAAATAAGGAAGTCGAGCTAAAAGGAAATGAAAAGAAAAAAAAACTAAAGTAGACAACTAACTCATGGAACAAATTTAAATACTTAAGATCATACATTAGAATGACCTTGACTTTTGAAGAGCTTTCACTGGACTGCTTCTCAATTAGATTCTTTAGCACAATTAGAATAAAATCGCCCTGTAACAAATTGAAAATAAAACATACAAGATTAACATATTTCTAAGAAAAATAATAGATTATTAGCATAAGATGGAAAAGATAAAAAAGCATTATGAGTCCCCTAAAAACCATAAAATATATTGCCGAACCAAGGGATCTCTAAAATTTTATGATAAAAGAAAAAATTGTAAATTCTGTAATTTCACTTAACTTGTACCTAGTAATAGTACACTATTTTTGACATAAATATTAGTATAAATACAGCTTTTGGATGATTATATTGTATTACACATACACAAAATAACATTAAAAGCCTGCTTTCTTTCTCACTTATCAACAATAGCATCTTTAGGTTGATATATGACATAAATACTTATGCGTGGGATTCAAGGATATCTTACAAAGAACCACTCATCAAGTCAGACAAGACATAAATAATCAGAACCATGTCATGTAAGATTCATGCAAATGTTTTTGTATACTATCCTAATTGGTTTAACTGACCAATAAAGACCTCTCATGAACTTCATCAACTATGATATGAGTAATGCCCTTCAAGCTTCGGTTCCCCTGCAAAATGAATAAGGCAAATCACAACTTTAACAAAATGAGCAAGGTAAATACTAATAAATTAAAATTCAATAATAAAAAGCAAATATATGGAACCAGAAAGGTAAGCATAAACAAATCCGAGAAGCAGAGTGAATGACGAAGATTTGCCAAGAAACAACCAGACAGATCCAGGACACACTGAAAGAGCAGAAATAGGGCATAGGAGGGCCAAGAAACAATGGCGAAGGCAATTAAGGGAGAGAAAACAAACGCCGAAAAGGGTTGTATATGCGAAATGGAAAGCAACCAACCTTCGATATAGTAGTGTCTAAACAGATGTGTGACAAAGAAGTGTCGGTGATCACATCGGACAGGACAACAGCTTGACGCATGGAGACTGGTGGAGCCTTCACAAAAATGCAGTGGAAGGAGAGGACCAATGTGAGCTTGTATCAACTATCAAGGCCGTTGGAGCTGAAACTTAGGCAGAACATTGATCGGTTGGAGGCACTCCAGATGGCAGGGGTTTTGCTCGGGAACTTTTTGAAAAAATATTTCTTGTGGCGGTGGATTGTGGCTGGCAGCTGTGTCGTAGCCGTAGATGGAAGAGGTCACTCTCGAAAAGAGGAAACCAATGAATGAGAGAAAAATCGCAACACTACTCTTTTTGTATGGCTGACAATATCAGAATCCTTTCATACATAGTGGAAAATCGCAGTGGTATAGAAGCGGAACAGGTGACTGATGAGAAAACCTCTAGATACCATGTTGAAGTTATGAGTTTTAGAAAAAATAAGGAGCAGAGAAATAATAGAGACTTTATACAATAATAGTGTAACATTACTGATAATGATTTGATACTAACTTAATACTCCCTTTGGTTGCTCAGCCACCTTGAGCTTGTGAAGGGATGTGACAGAGTATTTTAGTCCTATTATTTGTGTACCTTTTAGTTGTAATTAGCATTTTATTTACCATTAAAGTAATTTTGTTAGTTGAGGTTAATTATTCTCCCATAACTAAATCTCGGTTAATCTTTCATTGTGTCAGATTATAAATAAGAATTATCAGTTGAAATTCAAATTGAGTCTTTCTGTAATACATTCTATTAATTATAACAGAAATTAAGGTCTCATATCTTTCTTTGTTTTCTATGCTTTTCTTGAATCGCTGAATGTTCTCTGAGTTTCCTATCATGGAATACTGTCTGTATAAAAATAAACCGATTAAATTTATCAAACAGAATAATGTACCATCAATTTTCTCAGAAGGATGCCTGTTGTACAGAACAGAAGCCTTGTTTTCTCATTCCTGGCAATGAAAATAAGCAGTCAATAAACTCATACATATATTAATATAACATAGCAAAAAGATAAAATATCATGCATTTGCACATATGGAGAGGAAAAAACACAATCCAATTAGCACTCCATTACATAATACTTTCTTTATGTCACTAATTAAGAATTAATAATTTTCTTTACAAAAGGATCAAGGTACTACATGTGCATTGTTAAACAACCTTAAACGATGTCCTCGTGAGCTTAGCTCAGTTGGTAAGGACAATTCATAATATATGCAAGGTCCGGGGTTCAAACCTCGGCCACCACCAAAAAAAAAACAACCTTAAACGATAAAAATATTTGGTTGCATAAACATATTTGATTAATGACAACTGAAAGTTGATAAGAGTAGGATTTATACTCTTCCTCTCATCTCTTCTATCTCACAGTATTGCATGTACTCTTTGTGTTGGCATTTTCGGAAACACAGTTATGCTATCTAGAGCTTTTTTTAGGGCTTCATGCTTGGCAGGTTTGGGTCAATAAGCAATTTTGTAATTAAATCCATCATTTCAAAATAAAATGTTGAATGGACAACTGAACACCTGGCACTATCAAGACGAACTTGATAACCAATCAAGGAGCCATCAGAACCTGGTGAAGGTTCACAACGCTCATCAGCTACCCTTTCAGCCACAGAAATAGCCTAAAAAAAAAACAATAGATAATAAGCTTGGAAATGCCAACTTCATATTTTGCTTTGAATGAAATTGTAAGCAAATCCAATCTAAAATGTGGAAAAGAAAGTTAAAACATGAGAGCACAAAATTTAAATTATAAGCAATGTTGAGAACAAGAAAATACATGTATTTGACAGCTAAGCTATGTTATATCTATGGATATTGAATCCTAATAAATACGAAGAGTAATAGTTACCATATTTATAATTTTTGAAATAATAGCAATCATATCTTCACTATTTCTAAAATCATTTGAACTAACAAAGCTGGTGGTGATATATCCAGATAAAACCTTATATCTAATAAAATGGCAATCTATCTCAATATGCTTGATTCATATGCACCAAGGGTTGGTGTCAGCCCTAGAGGCCAATAGTTTTAAGTTAAAGTTATATTTTGTATCATTAATTTTATTATTAAATAATGAGACTTTCTTTATTATATTTGTTTTTAAGATTAATAAAGTCCTTAGAATAGATGGTTAGAGTAATGAAACATTAATTAATAGTGAGACTTCATTAACATATAGAACATTATTCTTAAAGTATCCATAGTCAAGCTTTATTGTGAAGTAGGATAGTATTAAAACATAGAGACTATTATGTAGGTAGATTGATGATCAAATCTCACAGATAATGGATAGAGAGTTATCAAGTCTTCACATACGTATAAATATTATGAGTAATATTTATATTGGATTGACTCGCTATGAGAACACTACATAGTGTGTTATGCAAGTGTCATACATTATTATCGTAGTGGTGTATACCACCCTTCGACCCGAAACCACAAAAGACCCTAGATGTTTTGATTCAAAAAACAAGAAAATGTTTGTCACTATGAATGTCACATTCTTTTAAAACAAACTTTTTTTTTTTATGATACTCGTCTTCAGGGGGAGAAAATTAAAGGAAGATTAGTTTCAAACTAGGGACATAAGTGTTTATAATAGTTTCCTCATATCACAAAGTTCTGCGACTTGTACTTCTGCACCAATAGAATGTGGCCATGATTCATTACCTGAACCTACTTCTGCTATGAGTAAGAACTTGGTGAATCTGTGTCTACATTTTCTCACAAAGAAAACAATGAGAATCTTGAAAATGATAATAATGATGAACTAATTGAAATGCCACAAAATGATGAGTCATAAAGAAAATGGGACATGGAAAGTTTTTGTGAAGAACCATAAAGGCGATGAGTCTACATCTCCACATTGCCACAAATCTGAACCGGTGTAGGATCAACCTCCTCAAAAAAGGAAAGGTAAGTTTATATTAGAGATTCGTATTTGGTATCCTGGTATCGATGATCACATAGCCGTTGGGGAACATGTTAGATCTTGCACTAATCACCCAATGTCCAATTTTATATCATATTCAAATTTACCTTCATCTTTTTCTACTTTCACATCCCAATTGTCTAGTGTAGAGATTCCAAAGAATGTATAAGATCCTCTAGAAGTTCCAAAGTGGAGGGAAGCTCTACTTAAAGAAATGAGAGCTCTTTAAAAGAACAAAATTTGAAGTGTTATTGCACTATCAGATGGAAAGAAGAATGGGGGATGTAAGTCAATATAGTTCAGACGGGTCAGTTCAAAGGTACAAGGCTCGCTTGGTGGCTAAGGGTTTCACTCAGACCTATGGCATAGACTACTCAAAACATTTGTTCTCGTTGCAAAATTGAACACTGTTTGAATACTTTTATCCCATGTTGCTAACTTAGAATGGCCTTTATCAGTTGGATGTTAAAAATGTCTTCCTCAATGGTGATCTAGAATAAAAAATATACATGGATGGTCCTCCTGACTTTGAAGACAAATTCGGATTGAAGGTATGCAGGATGAAGTCTCTTTATGGCTTAAAGCGATCTCTGAGGGTTTGGTTTGAAATTTTTACACGTTATGTGAAGAACCAAGGGTACATTCAAGGGCAAAATGACCACACTTTATTCACCAAATTCTCCTCTGATGGGAAATTTGTTGCACTGTATTAACACAACCCCACAAAACCGGCTTGTAAGGAGAGGAGTGCCTCCTCTTTATAAACTCTTCTCAAGAGTCCTATCTATCTGATGTGGGACTAAATCCACCCCCTCAAAGCCAACACAATGAAGGTGGTGGAGGCTGCACGGAAGGCTAACCAAAGGTTGCAATTTAGGTGACTAGGGGCGGACCGCAATTAAGACGGAATTTCCAACACACCCCCTCACGCTTCAGCCTGGCCCAATGGGCCTGAGTGAAGCGTGGACGATGCGGGAAGCCCAACGGTAGATCTAGGATAGGCTCTGATACCATATTAGAAATCGTGATTGGGCCTAACACAACCCCACAAAACCGGCTTGCATGGTGAGGAGTGCCTCCTCTTTATAAACTCTTCTCAAGAGTCCTATCTATCCGATGTGTGACTAAATCCACCCCCTTAAAGCCAACACAATGAAGGTGTTGGAGGCTGCAATGAAGGCTAACCAAAGGTCGCAATTTAGGCGACTAGGGGCGGACCGCAATTAAGGCGGAATTTCCAACACATTGATTGTTTATGTATATGATATTCCTGTCACTGGAGATGATACAGTTGAAATGAGAAGATAAAAGATAGACTTGCTGCAGACTTTGAAATTAAGGACTTAGGATCCCTGAGATGCTTTCTTGGTATAGTGGTTTATAGATCAGAGAAAGGAATTGTGGTTTCACAACAGAAATAAATTCTCAATTTATTGAGAGCAACGGGAATGAGGGGTTGTCGACCACCGACATCTCCATGGATCCTAATGCAAAACTTTGGGGAGAAGGAAGTGTTCTTGTTGACACCAGAAGATACCAGAGGTTGGGCGGTAAGTTAATTTACTTGCCTTATACTAGGCCTAATATCGCCATCTCAATTAGTGTAGTGAGCCATTTTATGCATTCTCCTTATGAGGAACATCTTGAGACAGTTTATACAATATTGAGATGCTTAAAGGCCAGACCTTTAAAAGTCTCATTTTTTAGTAGTGAAAGAAATGTGTCTATCTTCACTGATGCAGATTGGGTAGGTTCAGTCACAGAGAGAAGATCAACCTATAGATATTGTACCTATGTCTGGCATAATGTTGTAACATGGAGAAGCAAAAAACAAGGAGCTGTAGCAAGAAATAGTGCAGAAGCTGAGTTTAAGGCTATGGCTCAGTGTCAGTGTATATTTGAAGGATTGAATTCAAAGAGTCCTTGAGGAACCTAAGATGAAAATCAGGCTTCCATTGAAATATTCTTACTGTAACGCTACCATAAGCATAGCCGTCAACCCGGTCCAGCATGATAGGACCAGGCATATTGAGATTGACCGTAATTTTATAAAAAAAGAGAAATTAGATGTTGGAATCATATGTCTACCATTTGTGACCTCTAGTCAACAAACTGCGGATATCTTAACCAAAAGATTGGCAAGACCCGTCTTTGAGCATTTAATAAGCAAGTTGGGCATATGATAGATATCAATGAACCAACGTTGAAGGAGGGGGGGCAGAATCTCGTGATTCTCTCTCCTTTTATTAGAAAAGATTTTCTGATTTTATTGTTTCTTTTTCCTTAAGTTTCTCCTTGGTTCAAGGATATTCTCTCTATATAAACCAGCCTTTATCTGAGGGATAAACATAACAATATTTACCCTATTCTTTCTACAGATATGATAAGTTTATCTTCTACCGTATACATGGATCTTAATCTTATATTCAACAAGAACAATGCCGAATCCGATACAAAGTTTAAAATTGCAGAAGTAATAATGCATGGTCAACATATGCAAGTAAAAGATTTGTACCTACCGCTATTCTCCTTGGTTGTGTACAAATAATATTACAGTGTCCACCATGACCTGACTCGATCATCTCATCCAATATGAATTGCGGAACCTACATTAAGGTCAATCTTAAAGCATTCTGCAGATTCTCTGACTCCAAGGAGGAGTTTGGCATCTATAATCAACTATACTCAAATTCCTAAAGCAAGAATGGAATTGAGGACTTAAAGTTTTGATATGATGTGTCAAGAAATCATAAACTTCAACTGAAATGTTACCTGAGTTGTTTTTCCAGAGCCTGTTTCCCCACAAACAACTAAAACATCATTTTCCTTTAGCATTTGCAATATATCACCCTTTAGTGTGGCAATAGGAAGTGTAGCTCTAAAATTCAACATATCCTTGAGCAGAAAATAGATCTAGGTTAGTGCAAACTAATATTTTTCTCCAAAGAAAGGTCAATCAATTGTACTGAAAATTTTACGAAAATTTTGGTAATTAAACATATAACGCCAAATGTAAGAGATACAAAACAATTTATAAGCTTCTATCTCAGCCTAGGCATTTAGAATAGTTGGCCTTTTGCAACATACATAATTTATGTTATTTTTAATACATACATAATTTGTCATTTTAGGTAGGATCTTATAATTTGTGTTAAGATCCTACGAGTTACAATCTTTCACTCCATCCGGTTCTAGTATTAGGTTTTTATATTGAGTCTAACTCATTCTTATAAAACCGGCTTGTAATTTGAGGGGTGTCACTCTTTATAAACTTTTTCCATGCCATATATTTTTGCAATGTGGGACTTGGGTTTCTCCCCATACACTCCCGCACATCCAAAACTATTGGTTTGGTGCGTGGATAATTTGGTGTGTGACCCGAATGGATACACTTATATCACATTAGGTTTTCAAATTATGCCTAACTCATCCTAAAATAACCGATTTGTAAAGTGAGAGGTGCTACTCTCTATACACGGGTTTCAAGCCTTATCTCTTTTCAATGTGGGACTTGGGTTTTTCACACTACTAGGCAAGATCTCAAGTTTGACAACTGATCTAAATCTTACACATTCTATCACTTTTTCCTCTGAATTCATAAGAAATATGTGTTAATATACCTAAAAAGAAATCATAGAGTTGCTATGAGAAATCAAACAAAATAAGTGCGGACCTGGTATCTTTGTGATCCCATTTTAATGTATTGCCCCTGTCTCAAGTTAGTACTCTCCAATTCCTTACTATAGGTTCCTCCTGCAAAAGTTGACACCCACTTAAACTTTGCCCATTTTATTTCTAATACTATTATTCAATTACTATCAAAATCAAAAGGTACCAAAGTATTGTGCTCGTAACAGATCCTCCATGTCTCTTAAGTGTATGCAAAATCAGATTTAATCGAAAGCAATATAAAACTTCTACCAAAATAGCAATCTCAGGGAAATGGGGTTAAGTATCTTTAGAGATTCTCTATTCTTCTATTTCCTATGCTTAGTGTTCATTGTAAACATAGCATATTATTGGTTATGGGATAACTCCGTTTATGCCGTCTTTCTAATACTTCATCTAACGCCAGGATTTAGGGGATCATCCATAGAAAGTTCATTATATTCATAAAAACACAAGTCCCATTTATTTTCTTGCTATTTCTACTTTCATTCCTTTTGTTCTCCTGAATGGTTTGGTTGTGTTCTTGGATTTATCCCCAAAGCCTTTCCTTTACTTGAATTCATTGTTGATGGAAAAGTTAGGTTGGCTACGTATAAACCCACAAATATTTCTCACCGGAAAAAAATATTATGGGTAAGCAGCTATAGTTGATAAACTAATAATTAAAGGCTCATTTGTTACCGGTTATAAAAAAAGTGATTTTGATTCAATAATTTAGAGATTAATTTTTAGAGATTTTAAAAACAACAAAAGTTGGTAACCAAAAAATAAATAAAAAATTGTTGTGTTTGTTTACCATAATGAAAATCATTTTTTTTAAAACTTCGTTATCAAAATGATTTTTTGGAGTAACTACTCAGACCAGCTTCTCGTTGGAAGCAGTTTAGTTGGTAAAGATTCAGCTACACCCAAAGGGTTGTGGGTTCGAGTCAAGACGAGGGCAGTGGAGAACACTATTGATCCCCTTTAAAAAAACTTCTCGTTTGAAGCAATTTAGGATTTTTTTTCAAATTCTAATTTTTTTAAACATCTCTAAAAAAGGGTGAAAATTTCTAAAGTAGTTTTTTCACGAATAAAACCGTAACAAAACGGGCTGAGTTAGCCAGTTACACTTGTGATATCCAAATGTTTCTTTCCAACACTAAACACACATCTAGATATTAATATTTTCAACCTTCAAAGAAACATTTTGTTTAAAAAATGGCCAGACTGATTTAAAAAAAAAATATCACAGAAAAATATGCAGAAAAGAAAAGGAACTAAGATTCCAAATCCAAATTGACTTAGATAAGAAATGGAATAACCTACTCTGAGCAAATGATTGATGACCATCAATGGTTGAACTTTTATTTTCATCAAGTCTACCGTTGTTTTGAGGAAACTTGTAGTCTGTAACATCAGCAGATGCAGTTTTACCAGAACCATCGCCACTCAATAACGACTCCACAAAACGAGACTTGTGATCTTCCACACTGTCTTCTAGCTTGGTTAATGATTCCCCTGGAAGTTTTAAAAGTCCATATCTTTTAAGAAACCTTTATACTGAAGTGTTAAATATGTCTATAGTCCCTATAAAATTACCTTTTAAGTTTATTCCTTATAAAAAGTTATTCATTTCTGGTTCTCACATTTTACAAAAACTGCATGCTTTTAGTCAGGGACTAAAACCACTCCGTTTTTTGTAAAAGGTGGAGACTAAAAATGGATAAAAAGTTTATAAGAACTAAACTTAAATGAGAGATATTTTATTAGGTCTAAAAACATTTAACCTAACTATCAAAAGAATTATATGAATAACATGACAGTTGCGCAGTACAGAATGGTAGAAATCAGAGTTCATATAAACATATAAAAAGGAAAAGGCTTACCTTCCATCCACTTCATAACAGCTGAAGCATAAGGCTCAGTTATTGGGAGATGAATTGGAACATCAGGAAATAGTTGAAACAAAGCATATGCAGCCACTTTATTCTGTGCATCCTGCAATCAAGTGAACACTGCAAATATTGTATCCACGGAAGCAATTCCCGTAAATGATAAAACTGGCATGCATGGGCTGCACCCAGGTTGCACCATAGAAAAACGTTTTAAGATCTAGCACATTCCTCAAAACATTTTACATAAATATGCAACAATCAACTTCATTATTTACTTTTCTGTGTTATGTGTTAAATGTGAAGAGAGACACAGTCCACATATGCAAGTAAAATCTAGTACAACCCATTCAGTAACATAGTTGGATCTAGGGTTTGAGAGAGAGAAAACATAGAGTTGAGCGATAGTGAAACTGAAATGGAAAAATTGTATTATGAAATTCTAACTTGCGGAGAACTGAGCTCAGGTTTAAGTCAGTTATAAAGGTAATTGCCTCTAACAGGGGTACAGAAAAGTACAAAATAGAGATACTCTAATATTCAGACAAAGTCTATAACAGGAAATGAATCAATTGCATGTGAGGTGTGAAAAAGTGCATGGAAAGAAAATATTCACCAAGTGTGACTGAATTAACTCACTATACCATACAGATCAGAGATACATTTCTCGACAAAGAATTAAGGAGAAAACTGTGTAACTGCTTAACTGCCTAACAGCTATAGTGACAGCTTATCTGACTAAGCACAATCAAGGTATAACTGACTTGAGCAACTGTCGTACAAGCAAGGTACGTTGGCGTAAGAGCTTTAGCCCGAGGGGCCCCATGTCCCTGTAGGGAATATTTAATAATCCTTAGCCAAACATGCCAAACTGTTGTTTGTATTTATATCCTATCAGGGACTATATCAAACCCTAAAGAACAATGTAGTCAGCAAACCGAAGCAACCAAGTCCAGTCATCAGCAATGTCCTTAGAAATACAGGTAGTCTTACCATCAAACTAGTAGAGTGGTTAGTGAAGGATAGTTCCCTCAGAAGAGAGAGAGAGAGAGAGAGAGAGAGAGAGAGAGAGAGGGAGGGAATCAGAAACAGTCCTTGAAATTGGGTAAAAGTGTATCACTGTAGGACACTTGTATGTCCAGCAACTATTCACTTGAGACTGATAATCCTGTCTGTATTATATCAGGATAACATACATAAGTGTACATGCGTAGATATATACATATACAATACATACATACACATGAGCCTCCTAACCAATCCCAAGAATTAGGGAAAGATTCAACTAAGAAAGGAAAGCTGAATCAACATAATCAAGACAAAATTAGACACAATATCCTAACTGATACTAATTTTATTTACAATTTCTCAACACTTTCCAACCAATTCTTCCTACGCTGGCATCACCTTTCTACTCTACTAGGACTTGTCCTTGTTTGTTGCTGTTGTGACTCCAAGCCAAATATTCCTATTGTTACAGCCACAATTTGGTGCTCGTCCTCTCTTTTATTACTGATTGTGTTCTCCCATTCTTCTATGTCACTATTCTTTTATATACTAGGAAATTGAACTGAACCATATTAGGCTTTTGACATCAAGTTATGAATTAATGGTCAAGGCTAGGAGGACCACCTCACCACTAAGACTGATCGTCAACAATGGGAGAAGATGGGTGCTCAATCGTGGAGCGCCACCAAGTCTGCTCTTCATCCTTCCATGAAACCTATTTTCCATCCTCACTTCACATGCAACTCTATTTTGGATCAGGCTGAAGTGTTTTCCTAATTATGCACAATACTTCAATGGAGTTTGTCATGAGTTGATGAATGTCATTGCTCCGAAGAAATTTTATGGTCCTACTTCGGCATATCCTAATGGCATTCATGTTTCGCTCCTACCTCAAGCCACAACACAAGCAACCTAAAAGAAATGAAAAAAAGTAATTGAACAAGGCAGCACCTTCTTTATGCTCCTTGGAGTTTTTCATGAGTTCATGAATATCATAGCTCTGTAGAAATTTTATGGTCCAATTTTTGCATATCTTCATAATATTCATGCTCCACTCCTACCTCATGCCACTAGCGACCCAAGAGAAAAGTAAAGCAAAAAAACTTAAACAATGCAACACCTTCTATATGCCTCTTGAATATTTAACAAATTTTGGTGTCAACTAATGTCTCGACTATGTCCTCATCCTCTTCAACTCTTCCTCGGGATCCAGCTAAACCCACCACTCAGCTCTCTATCATTTCTGCTTTTACCAATATTGTTGCCTTTGTATCTCAAAGCAACAATCAGGGTAGCTCTCGACAATGACCATCCAACTACAAGCCTCATCACATGTGTGAGCAGTTACATCGTCTGGGACATAGCACCACCAACTGTGGTGTTAGAAACTACATGGCTTCCCTTCATGCCCTATAAATGCACCTCAAACTACTCCACTTGACACACCTCAGACCATGGATCCTCCACAAGCCTATTCGGCTAACGATGAAGATTTTATATAGAGGTTTTGACTATCGTCAATGCTTTGGGTCTACTGCTTCAGCTGAACACATTGGTTATTTGTTTGCATATCTCAATCATTTTCTCTTGGTCCATGGGTTATTGATTCTAGCATGACTGACCATATCTCTAATAATAAGGCTCTTCTCTCCTCTTTTTCTACATCTGGTTATAACGTATTGTGACTCTAGCTAATGGTGCCCAATCCCAAGGGATTGAAACAACCTGCCCCCTCTCTTCCCTTTCAGTTGACTTTGTCATTTGTGTCCAAAGGTGTCCCTTTAATTAACCATCTATAAGTCTCTTAACCTGTTTTCATGATTGTTCACTAAAGATATTGGTGTCCTGCAGGATCACGGTTCGTGACAGACGATTGGTGCGAAATGTGTCTCATCGACTCTACAACCTATTGTTAACATGTTTTCATGATCATTTAATTGCCTTCACTGAAGATATTCATATCATGGCAGGATTGCAGTTTGTCACGTATGATTGGTGTTGAATGTGTCTCGTGGTTCAAAGTGAGCAGTTAGCATGGTAGGACCAGACGACCAGTCTAGGTTTGGAAATGTCAGACTTGGCTCAGTTTGCATTAGATGAGTGTTTGGAGGTATGTTGCAAGAAATAGGATCTGTGAGGACTAGATATATTGTGCGGGTCAATCTTAGATGAATGAGAATTAGCAGAGAACACAGTCAAAGAAGACACAAGTTTGCAGAGGTTTGATAAATAGTATTGAGAGACTTAGAGAGAGAACTAAGGGATTTGTGAAATGCTTGAGTGATCTCAGCTGATCCTTCATTTATATACACTCCTAGAAGTAAATACAATTTACATTTATAAAGAGATTAATAATAATACTACTTCCTACGTGCATGAATGATATTTCAGAGACACATGACTACCTGAGTACATGATTGCTACAACTTCCATTACTAGTTAATGCTAACTGCTAATAATCCCAACAATAGAAAGAACATATGTGAGAAGGTGGTGACGTTGCTATTGGGATTAGTTACATATTGTTGTGAGAACCCATGTGGACAGAAAATGTTTTATGGGTGAACGATAAGAATAGAAACATGTATTGAAGGAGGAGGATAGGGATTTCGGGGTGGTAAGCGAAGGTAGCATATATAGATGTTGTGTGCAATTTTAAAATAGACTTGACACTAAATTAAGGAGCAACAAGCCAATCACTACAACCGCCACGACCAGAACCACCACAAAATCAATGAAATTAACCTGAGGATTGAGTTGAGAGAAAGCAACAGATTCAAAATTTAAATTTGTTGAAGCATTTTGGGCAAGAGAATGTGTCAAATTGATGAATGTTGCATCTGCTAGGGATTTCTTGGACATTTTAAAAGTTGTAATTCTATTGCAAGCATTAAAGATTGAGCTTCTTCAATTGAAACTGGATGAATTCGACTCTCAATTAGTGAGATGACTCGATTGTATTCTTGTTGTTACTAATCTTCAAACAAGACATCAATGTGCTCTTGCACAAAATCAAGTCACCAAACACTGCTAGAGAATCAACTAGGTCTTTGATTAAGAACTCAGAGACAGTACTATTCTCCAGAGATCGCGATTGTTACAACTTGGTTCGCATAAGATAATGGAAGTGCACGTGCATTTTGTCCAAAACTTTGAATGCATTATGCTACCAATGACTTTGGGAAGAATCGCGCTACACAGAGTCTATAGGAGCCAAGACAGAAGTGTCTGGTCCGATTGCTTCCTCAGCTTACAGAGTCGATTGTATCAGCTTAGCTATCTCTCAGCTAACAGCTCTATCTATAGGTGTTAGTTATATCTGTTGGGCAAAAACCCTCATGTGGTACTTTATCTTATTATATTGTTAACGAATCAGTCATTTATCATCTTTTTTTTCCAAACAGATCCTGAAACGTTCATGACTAAACAATGTTGGCCTACTTCAGAATTTTCGTTATTAAAAACATGTGGCCATTACAATGATGAAGTGGATATTGTTGAGCTGATCGGGATTGTCCAAATAGGCTTTAATTATTAAGCATAAAAAAATCAAAATTTAAAAAAATATTATAAAAAAAATTGGGGACAGGGGGTTTTTATTAATTAGAGTGCCACTAATGGCTCTTTTACAACCATCCTCGAGGGGATTTGAGCTATGTATTTTGAGGTTACAAGGATAAGCTCTTACCACTGAGCAGCACTTCATGGGAAGAATGCAATGTTCCTTTGAATAGAAGAATGCAATGTTTGTCGCCATCCTCATAAAACTAGGGCAATTCGACTTCAGAATAAGTTGGATTACTATACAATATCTAGGTTTGAATGGGAAGCCTAGAAATTTGAATGGGTTTTAAGAACCCAAATTAAAATTAATTTGGGGTTTTCTTTTTGTAATAAAAAAATATTTAAAAATTACAATTCTCAATTAAAATTATTCTGAGCTTTTTCTCAAAGTCTGGTTGGACATTTCATATCAGCTTTATAACATCCACATCATCATTGTAACGACCGGTCAATCTCATTTAACATTATGAAAGTTAAAGGACGAATTTGGGAAAACAAAAATATAAAGGACTAATTTGTTACAATAAAATAACTTAAAGGACCACGGGAACAATTTGCCTAAGTCATGTAACTGTTTGTACCAGCTTTGTTTTTTCTGGTAAACCATAACCTTTCTACAAAAGCTGTGTGTACACTATCAATTAGTTAGGGAACATTGAAATTGAATACAGTTTCCAATCAAATCTCATACCTCTCGCACCTTTTTCTAAACCATAGAATCATAATACGGGCATATGAATCACTCACCTCAGCAGATTCAAAGATCTCATTCTGATCTGGAAGCTTAAGTGTGACCAGCCCCCCGGCTTTCCGATTCTTGCCCCTGCCACTAGCTTTACGCAGTATGCTAACAGTATAGGAAAAACTCTTTCCTCTGCCAAGTATTTTATTGAATTTTGGAGCTTCCCATCCTGATTTCTGGCATAGCTGATGAAGAATAGCCTTTGGAACCTTTTGAGGGTCCCCCTATCCAAAATCAAGTTGTACCAAGTAAGAGATGGACATTGTCGGACCATAGCAAGATATATATTCACGTGGAAAAACATAAATAGAATACATTGTTATCCACCCAATGCTTAGAACAAATGATACGCATAATTATTTTAAATACTATTCTTTACAAAAGAACAAACCCATTAAGATGAAGAGTAAAAAGTTACGTGCGGGGATAAGGAATCCTCCCAAAAAAAAAACCAAAATAAAAAGATAAAGTTGATGGAGCAAAGTACTGAAGCAAAAATATAATCTGATCACACAACAAGAGTTCTAAATTCAAGTACAGGTACATGTGGCCTTTTATTTTACTATTTAGGGAATATTGGAAAATAAAATCAAAAAATTGGGAAACGGGAGATGTCATATCAAAACTCATGTAAACATTCCTTTCACCTTCCTTGATATTTGTATATTAGTTTCGGCAAAGTATTTATATGTCTAAAGCCCAACCAAAATAATTAATGTGTTTCTTCGAACTCCAATGAGAGTAATTGGAAGACTCGTGAATTGCATTAAACTCCATCAAGATAGTCATGAAATGTAGCCAATAAACTTACCTTCTTCCAAATGCCATCTAACTTATCCAAGTTCTTCTCAGATAATCTTTTAATTTTTTCTATTTTTTGTGCTTTCAAAATATCAAGGTGTATTTCATTAGACGGCACATCCTCCAAGAAGAAACCACCAAGCTCAATGTCTCCGGCCACTCCTTCTGCAGAATCTTTTTCAACATGTACAGCTGGTAAGCAAGACTTAGCAAGACTTTCCTCCACACTGTGATGCTCCACATCACTACCATTTATTGCTCCTTCATTAGAAGGAAAAACAATGGCAGAGTTACTTTCTTCATCAATTGGGTCTTTTTCTATCAAAGGCTCATGGCCCATGGATGCTCCCTCAGATGCATGGTTAGTACTGATTTGCTCGTATTCTAAGGCCAAATTGTCATCTGATAATCCTGCTCAATGTGTTGTACAGTCAACAAGACGGATCGAATATCATGAAAAAATATTGAAATAAATATAAAAATAAAATTCAATTTAACCTAGGGCAGACAACTCCTGTTTCAGTTTTCGTATGATACGGCTTGCCTGCTCCTGATGTTTTTTGTCCTTTTTCTCCTTCGCCTTTGTAGCTTCCAACCTTGCAGCAAGATACTCCTTGGCAATAACATCATAAGGCCTAGGTTCGCAGAGCTAATAAGAGAGAAAAATAAATCATGAACTCTTTGGATATGGTAGTCAAAATCAAGAATCGAGTCAAGATCATAAATCGTGGGACTGTAACACATTATAAGATCCTACCAAAATCATAAAATTCATGTATGTTGCATAAAATAAAATAACTAGTTAGCAAACCAAAACCACAGACATATGAATACAATTCATAGAGACAATGCAAATATCATGCTTAAAAATACTTATTGATCTTAAAGAAAAAGAGAAATACCTTGTTTGCGGCACCACTTCCATCAAAAATGCCATCTTCCCAAGTATAATTTTCATCCTGCAGATACCACACAGTTAAGATTGGTATATTTTGAAGACAAAAGAGTATATATATATATATAAGTGGTTAAATTACCTCTTCTTCTTCTTCCTGCTGCTCCACATATTGCCTGATCCAATCTGCTTGAGAAGAATGTAAAGTATCATCATCATCATCATCGTGTCTCTTGTGGATTAAAAGCGGAGACTGGTCTTTAGTTGTGACTGTGTCTGTGATGGATGGATTGGTCCTTGAATTGTTGTGGTGGTGGTGGTGGTGTTGTTGTTGTTGTTGATTGAATATAACACCAACAGAACCTCCTTGAGAGGGATGAGAGGAAGTTCCAGAGGAGAACTTGAGTGGAAGTTCATTGCCGGGCAAATTCAAGCATAACCAATCAAGGGATGATTCAAAGGTAGCACATTCCTAGAAAGAGAAAGAGAAGAGAATCGATTAATCAATTATTTCAATTGAAAGTATACTATACTATTACTATACCTTGAGAGCAGAAAGAGCAAGCTCGATTTGATGATCAGTGAATCCTTCGCAAGAGAGTTTCTCATAGACAGATTTAAGCTTCTTAGCTCTCTGATCTTTTGTTAGAGTATCGTCAATCTCCGTCGAAGCAGGGATGGTGGCCCGCCCAGAATTCAGCAGCAGCCGCCGAAGCCGATTCTCATTTTCAGCAGAAATTTGCAGCTGAGGACCTTTTCGCCGATTCTCTTCTTTCCAATTCTTTTTCGGTTTCGGCGCCATCTCAATCGCGGCTGTTTCTTATTCCCTCTTCTGATATATATTCGGTAAAATGTGAGTTTGATTTGCAAAATAGTAACTAATGGACAAAACGGTACAAGACCGAACAACATAACACAAGGTAGAACAGTACATGACAAATTTTTATAGCATTGAATAATTTTTGTTTTATACAATTTTTGGGGACGAAATATCATTTTGGTATTTTAGACAACTTATATTATATGTGGGACAAAAAATTGTGTTGTGGTTTGGTGAAAGACAAAAACATCAGTTTTTGTCATCCATTACCTCCAGTTTGTCATGTACCTAAAACTGTTTTACAAATCAAATACGGAAAAACTGAAGTTGTTATGTCTTGTCCTTCATTTTTTAGCAATCAAACAAACGTATGAATATGTACTTATTATCCTTTCAAAATTTTCTTGTAATTTTTAATCATTTGAAATTTAGTTCTAATCACGTCTGATTACTTATGTGACACGTGATTGGTGGTCTGAAACAAGGCTTGTTTGAATTTTCGTTCCTTTACTTGCTAATCTTTCCAAAATTTTCCTTCAATTTTTAATCATTTGAAATTTGGTTCTTATCACATCTGATTACTTATGTGACACATGATTAGTGACCTGATTAGGAAAGAGCATGGATGACTAAGCATAATACATCTAAAATGATGGTTTTATCATTAATAACATTAGACAAAAGTTGAAATGACTATTATACCCCTTCTTTCTTCTTCCTTCCACCAACACCATTGTTCTATTCCATCACCACCACCAACACATCTCAGTGAACCCAACAACAATAGTAACCCGTATGTGAAGGAAAACAGGATGAAACTAACATGCTCTCCAATCTCAGAGTGTGTTTTGAAGGTGAGAAAAACCACAAGAAGGGGGGGTTGAATTGTGTTTTCGAAAACTTCTTCTTTTACGTTCTAAAAAACTGTTCTCAGGTTCAGAGTCTGAAGTAGTTCAGAGTCTGAGTGAGTTTAGAGTCTTTGTGCAGCGGATAAATGAAAAGAACAGAGGAAGAAAGAACACAAGCAATTATACAGGTTCCTTCCACAAACCGAAAGTAGTCCTGTCCCCCTTGCACTTCCAAGGAGAGTTCCACTAAAATGTAATGTCAAATTACAAGTTGCTCAATCACACAAGAAAGAGACTTCTCAATGCTCAAGGACAACTCCAAGAGACTTCTATGCTCAATCACACCTGAAAGAGACTTCTTTGCTCAAGGACAACTCCAAGAAACTTCCTTTGCTCAATCACAACTGAAAGAGACTTCTATTGCTCAATCACAACTGAAAGAGACTTATCTTAACAATTACAAAGAATTGAATAAGGTTTTGAATACTTGATATACAATCAGAGGTATTCACAATACAATACGAAACAGAACAGACTCTGTTTTTCTAGACACTTAAGAATTCTAAGATATGAATAATTGAAAGAATTCTCTAAGTTGTTGATGTTTTGTTTACGACGTTTTGCACAGAGTATTGGCATTGTATATGCGTGTGTATGTCTAGTACTTATTCTCTAAGTCTTCATCCCTATTTATAGAGGATTTGAGAGACGTTGAGAATTTAGTTGTTACATCAACTTGTCTTGCATGAAGCTTTGATTCTTCACCATTGATCTTTTGCCTGATTTGATATTTGTCCTTTGAAGAACTAATTTCAAATCTATTCCACTTGAAAAGAAACAATGTCTGCAGCAATGTTATTGTTATCCTTGTCTTGATGTGGAAACAAAGTTGCAGAGATGGTGGTTGCAGAGTTCGTGGTTGTACACTTCGTACGTTGTACTTTGTCAACTCTGGTGAAGTAGCTTCTGGCGAGATGCTTCTGATGACCGTTGCTTCTGATGACCTTGCTTCTGATGACGTGTCTTCAGGAGCTCTTCTTCTGATGTCTGATTCTTTGACAAAGTCTGCAATCAGCTTAGCCAAAACTTCAGGATTTCTTTCCTGATAGATTGGAGGGAAATCCTTCATTAGTTCTGTTTGGGCTGTAGATTCTTTTAAGTCCTTCTCGTTGGGGAAGAATTTCTTGATGATCTTCATGTTTTGCAGAGTTTTGCCATTTATCATCTTTCCAGTTTTGATTCTGAGGGTCTTGTCAGAAGCCAGATTGTTTCTTCTCAAGGTCTTCAGAAGCTTGCCTTGAGTGAAGATTTCTGAAAGCAATCTTCCACAAGGAATCTGCTTTCTCTTGCCTCTTATCCCTTCTTTGACCGCCCAGCACAGATGGTGCATGAGATACTTTGGAAGATTGATTTTATCGAAGGCAGCAAGGAAATATAGTACCAGTTTGTGATCAACACTGGGTTGATCAGAGCCTCCTCCCTTCTGAAAGAAGCATTCCGTCATGAACTTCAGGAGCATCCTGTGTTGACCATCTATGTCCACCAGTTTGGTTGAGGAGTTTCCCTTCAGTACCACACCTTTGAAGCTATCCAGAAGAGGATGAGTTCTGTTGACATTCCAGAGGAACCTGCCAGTAGAAGCGACCATGCATGCCTTTGCTATAACTTCCTCTGTGATGGTAATAGGAATACCCATCACAGCTGATCTGATCTCAGTCTGAATGAAAGGCTCAAGACCCATCTCCTTCCTTGTTTTTCCTCTCAGACTGGGGTCTCTAGTCACAGCCTGAAGTTCTTCAGCTTTAGCAGCCTCCAGATCATAAACTTCCGCGCTTACCCAGAAGTCTTTTACAAGATTAACATATGTTGGTCCATTCAACATATCAAAATACGGGAACATTTCCTGCGTTGCCATCAATGCGTCCATATCCATCCTGTTCCTATTCAGGGATGCGAAGTCCACAGAAGATTCAATCTAGACTTCGAAAGATTCATATGGGATGGCCATTATCTTAGGCTTGATTTGTAGACCAGAACCGCTTGATCCAGATGCTTGTTTAGAACTTGAAGAAGCCATTGATGAACTTTGAATGTTTTAGGGTTCTAGGTTTTCAGTTTGATAGAAAATAAAAACTTGATTTTTCAGAGAAAGCTCAAAAACTTGAAAAGTGTAGAAAAGTGAGTGAGACATGTGTGACTGATTTATATAGTGATTTTGTCAAATCGTTTCACATTCAGAGGGGACAAAACGGATATCTCATTAATGACTGAAATAGAGGGCGCGAGAAAATTTGTTTAAAATCATATAACCATCATTGCCCTTAATGTGATATTACCCAATACAAACAGACCACGTCAGAGAGCTAAAAAGTAACTTCTGCAGTTAGTGGGCTAGGAGTTACTAAACTTAACTATAACTCTTTCCACTACCGCACGCTTTCAGAGTCAAAGGATTCCTTTTCAGAGTCTTAGGGCTTTCAGAGGCTGATTTTCTTCAGAGTCTCCAACAGGGAGTCTGGAGACTAAACAGCTTCTGAAGAGTTCCGAGTCTGATTTCTCATTCAGAGGTAAGCATTACTCAGAGACAAAATGCATGTTCAAATTTTTCTTTATAAAATTAAATCTTTCAACAGTCAGAGGTTTAGTAAAAATATCATCCCATTGATGATCAGTATCAATGAATTGAATATCTAAAA